>MKWU01000806.1_pt1 | contig 58663 bp, 61 predicted proteins | sample 809101 | NCBI WGS metagenome assembly MKWU01 (sample SAMN05860141, study PRJNA318959) | sponge metagenome | host: Aplysina aerophoba | place: Slovenia: Piran, Adriatic Sea, Gulf of Piran | collected 2013-05-07 | reverse complement strand
ACGGCTGCTACCCCCACAAGCACGATGCGGCCACCAGCCACCCCAACCCGACCCCCACACCCTCGAACTACTCCGCTACCTCCACCACACCACCAACCGCGCACCACCCTGAACGGCAAGGCTGCTGGTGCATCCACACCTTCCATACTCGGGAGTGGACGATCGGCATCCACGTGGATTCATGACAGGAATGGCTGCCGACTTGAGTACGGAGTACGTGCTAGCCATCCTGTTCTCCTTGTTTCCTTACCAACAGGTCTCCGCATGCTCGCCAAACTCACCTGTAAGAACCAGCTGACGCTGCCCAAGGTTGTGATCTCAGCTTTCCGGATGTCGAGTACTTCGATGTTCGGAAGGAACACAGCCACATCGTGCTGACCCCGGTGCGCCTCACCCACGCCGACGCGGTGCGGAGCCGCCTGGCTGAATTGGGACTGTGGGAGACAGACGTAGCCGAGGCGCTGTCCTGGGCTCGTAAACGCTGAATGACCCCGCCGCGGCTGGTACTCGATACGAATGTCCTGGTGTCGGCCCTTATCCCCGCGGACGGACACCTGTCTTAGATGCGAGGGTCCTGGCGCTCCGGCAAGTTCGTTCCGCTGGCCAGCCGCCAGACAACAACCGAATTGCTCCGAGTTCTGACCTACCCGTAGTCCCGGAGTGTCGAGATCCGTTCAACCGGCCCTTCCAAGAACAAACGCTGTACGCCGGCGCGGACGCTCTCGTGACGGGTGACAACGATCTGCTGTCGCTGGCACCACAATTCCCCGTTCCCATCATCACGGCAACCCAGATGAGAAGACGCTGGTAACCGCGACTCTCCAGATGTTCCGGCTACCCGGACCCGGCCCGGCCTGATGCCCGACCGGCTCGCGGAAAATCAGACTCCTGGTTCAGGCTCTCAGGTCGAGGATGCCGCGAATATGTTCGCCACCGAGCGATCGAGTGCAGCGTCGAACTCGTCGTCTGTCTGGTCGACGGATAGCCCCTCGACGAGCCCCCTGCTGAAACTGGCCACCATGCCGCGCTGGCGAAACAACCCTTCGCAAGCCTCCTCGTGCGTGTAGCCCCCGGAGAGCGCCGCCACCCGCACCACGTTCGGATGCTCTACCAGATCAAGGTACAGGTCGTCGACGCTGGGGATGGTTAGCTTGAAGAGAACTCCCGAATCCCCGAGCCGGTCCAGACGGTCGAGGATCGCCTGCTTGAGCATCGCCTCCGCCTCGGACTTCTGCGGGCTGTTGATATCCACCTCGGGCTCGAGGATCGGAACGAGGCCAGCCTCGAGGATCCGCTCCCCCAACTGGAACTGCTGCTCCACATTGGCCTCAATGCCGTCCCGGTCGGCGAGCTTGATCACCGAACGCATCTTGGTACCGAACACCCCACTCTCCCGGCCCCGGCCCAGCAGGTCTTCAAGATCCGGGATGGGTCTCATCACCTGGACACCGTCCTGCTCCGGTTCCAGACCCTTGTCCACCTTGAGGAACGGTACGACACCCTTCACTTCCCACAGGTAGGACGCGGAACCCCGGCCCTCGATCTCGCGAACCAGGGTGTTCTCGAAAAGGATCGCGCCGAAAAGGCGGTCGCCCCCGAAGCTGGGACTGGTGATGATCCGGGTCCGCATGGCGTGGATCAGGTCGAACATCTCGTCGCTGTTCGAGTAGGTGTCGTCGGGCACCCCATACCCACGGAGGGCCTTGGGAGAGCTACCACCGCTCTGGTCCAGGGCAGCTATGAAACCTTGACCTTCCTTCACCTTGTTGAATTGCGTTTCGTTCATCTCACCGTTCCAGGGATTCCGATCGATTGCTTTCTGCACGCCGGAATGGTCGTTCACCCGACCGGCGTCAGCCGCTACGTTAATGGTATGAGCACGGCCTTCCCTCCTCCAAGGCAGGGTTCGAAGATATCCCGGGCAACCAGGGCAGTGGGAAAAAGGATCGACGAGGCGTTCTCGGTTCATGGGTGGGCCTTCCGCCGGCTGGCTATCTCCCATGCCACCAACGTCGCCGGAGATACGCTTGTAGCGTTGGCACTCGCCGACACCCTTTTCTTCTCCGTACCCACCGCCGAGGCGCGGGGCAACGTGGTGGCCTTCCTCCTGCTCACCCTCGCCCCGTTCGCGCTGATCGGTCCGCTCCTGGGGTCCATGTTCCACCGGGTGCCGCGCAGCCACCGCGCCGGGCTGTCGTTCGGTTCGATCGGGCGGGTAGTCCTCGTCGTCGCCATGATCCGCTCCACCGGGGACTTCGTGCTGCTGTCGCTGGTCTTCGGGATGCTGGTGCTGTCCCGCATCTACGGCATCAGCCGCAGTTCGATCCTCCCCGCGGCACTCCCGGAGGCTGCCGCTCTGGTATCGGCCAACGCCCGGCTGGCCCGCATCGGGATCTTCGCCGGCGGGCTCGTGATCCCGGTGGGCGCCGGGCTGATCGCCCTGCTCGGTAACGACTACGCCCTGATCCTGGCCGCCCTCGTCTTCGGCTGGTCGGGAGCTGCCGCTCTGGGCCTGCGGCTCGACGTGCGCTCCCCGATCCCACCCGACGGCGATGTACAAGAGTTCCCCGCCCGCTCCCCTGCCTCCCGCCGGGCCATCCGCCACGCCCGGATCGCCACCGCCATCGTCCGCCTCCTCAACGGCTACCTGCTCCTGCTGGTGGCCTTCGTGTTCCGGGACTCGGAGCAGGGCATGGTGAGCTTCGGAGCCCTGCTGCTGGCAGCCGGGATGGGATTCGGACTGGCTTCCTACCTGGCCCAGTTCCTGGCCAGGCGTCTCCGCGAGGAGCCAATGGTCGTGGCCGCGCTGGCTTTGGAAGCGGCGGCGGCTTTCGTAAGCGCCCACGTGTTCGGGGTCTGGGCAGCGGCAGCCCTGGCTCTCTTCGCCGGCCTGGCCTGGGGTACTGCGAAGTTCGGATACGACGGCCTCCTACACGCCAGCGTGGCGCCCGACGAGCGGGGCAGGACCTTCACACATTCCGAGACGCTGTTCCAGCTGGCGTGGGTACTGGGCGCGGTCGTCCCGGTCCTGCTGCCCATCCCGGTAACTCTCGGGCTGGTGCTGGCCGGATGCACGGCTCTCGCCGCCCAGGTGGTCCTGGTAAGTGCCCTCTTGGTGTCCATGGCCGACCCCCCGGATGTCCCTCCGTCCGGTAACGGTTCCCCAGCACTGAGGCCCGACGCGCCGGCCGGTCGCGCCGCGATGGGGTCAGGCGACGATCCGTATCAGGCGCGACCCTCAAAAATCCGGTAGATGCTCTCGATGGTGTCCGCCTCACCCGGTTCCTTGTCGGCGCGGTAGCGCTTGACCCGGGCGAAGCGTAAGGCCACCCCTCCCCGGTAAACGGGGCTAGGGAGAACCCCGTCGAAGGCGACCTCGACCACCGTTTCCGGCCGGACGAAGACGATGTGGCGGTCCCGGCCCGTCTGGAGTTGGAGGAAGCGCTCGGTCTGCCAGGCGAGCATCTCGTCGGTAAGACCCTTGAACGTCTTGCCGACCATCACGAACCCTCCGTGCACCGCGTCGCGCGCCCCCAGGTGCAGGTTGGAGAGCCACCCGGTGCGGCGCCCGTGGCCCCATTCAGCGGCAAGCACCACGAGTCGAGGTGGTGGGCGGGCTTGACCTTGAGCCACGCCGACCCACGGCGACCGGCCTCGTAGGTGGAGTCGACTGCCTTCACCATTACCCCCTCGTGCCGATTGCGACGGGCCTCGGCGAAGATCTCCTCCGCTTCCGCGACCCGGTCGGTGACAACCCTGGGAACGAGATGCTCGCCGGGTACGGTCGTCCGTAGGAGGGCGATCCGTTCGGAGAGTGGAAGATCGATCAGGTCTCGCCCGTCGAGGTGCAGGATGTCGAAGAAGAACGGCACCAACGGCGCTCCATCGGTCGCCTCGCGCGAACCGAAGCGGCTCATGGTCTGTTCGAAACGCCGGGGTCGACCCTCCTCGTCGTGGGTGAGTGCCTCTCCGTCCAGCACGATCGTCGATACCGCCATGCCCAGAACCACCTCCCGCACCACAGGCATCCTTGAAGAGACCTCGTTGAGCCTCCGCGTGAACACAGCGACCCGGTCGCCGGACCGGTGGACCTGGATCCGGCCACCGTCCAGCTTCCACTCGACCGAGGCCGTGCCCAGCGCGGCGAGGGCCTCCGTGATAGAGCCGGAGGTCGTGGCCAGCATGGGACGCACCGGTCGCAAGGGCTGGACGCTCATCGCCAGCAGGGCTTCCTCCCCTTCCGTGAGGGCCGCGAGGGCGACCCGCCCCACCTCACCGCCCAGCATGGAGGCTCTCCGGACCAAGCCGGCCGGGAGACCCGCCGCAGCCGCCACTGCGTCCATCATCAGACCCTCGAGCGCACCTTGCCTCAGTTCACCGATGAGAAGCCTGCGGAGGAACTCCTGCTCGTCGGATGTGGCCCGGCCCAGCAGTTCTTCCAGCAGCTTTCGGCGGCGGGCTACGGATCCTCTACCGGTGATCGTCGGAATGCGTCCGATGGCTTGATCCACGTCCGCCACGTCGAGGTCGGGCTGCGCGGCGGGCGGGGTCTTGACCGCCCAGAGTGAGGCACCGCCGACCCCCACCCGGCCCTGGCGAGGCTCCCCTGAAAGGAACCCGACCACGATCTCGATCTCTCCCGGCTCGGCATCAGAAAGCAGTTCTGCCAACCCGGCCACCTTGGCGCGACGCGACCGGGTCGCCGAGATCCGCTTCGAAGTGGCGACCACCTCGCACAGCTTCATCGGGACCGTCCCATCACATCGACACCTGCAGAACGCAGCAGGCGGACCGCCGAGGGCAAGTGCAGACCGACCACGTTGGTGGGGCTGCCTCTTACCGAGTCAACGAACATGGCGCCCACCCCTTGCAGTGCATACGCTCCCGCCTTGTCGAGCGGCTCTCCGGTGTCCACGTACGCAACGATCTCGGCCTCGTTGATCGGCACCAGCTTCACCTCGGAGCCTTCAACCTCCACACGCACTTCAGGTTCACCTTCACCTTGCCATGCAACTGCTACCCCGGTGTACACGCTATGGGTGTCTCCTTGCAGTCGGGCCAGGATCCGGCGAGCGTCTTCCGGATCCCTCGGCTTCCCGATTATCGTGCCCTCGTGTACGACGGTTGTGTCAGCACCCAGTACAACCCTGCCCGGCCCTGCAGCGGTCAGTGCCTTCTGACGAGCGAGCCGCTCGACGTAGGAGCGTGGGGTCTCGTTGTGCAACGGACGCTCGTCGATCGTGGGGACGTGGACGTCGAACTCCAGACCCACGGAAAGGAGGAGGTCCCGGCGTCTGGGCGAACCCGATGCAAGTACGAGACGCATCCTCTACCGGGCCACTATCCGGTGGGCACCTGTTCGACCGGAACAAACCGGCTCTCGAAGGACTCGAGCAACCGGCTATAGCTCTCGATCGGGAGAGCGTGTGCACTCTCGAGATGGAGGCCATCGAGAGTCTCGGACATGCAGGTGACGCCGAACCGGCCAAGAATCCACTTGATAGTGGTTCCCTGGACCAAGAACTCAAGTGTGACCGGCGGGACCACCTCGAACCTCGACACCAGCATGGCCACGATGGCGGCGATAGCCAGCAGAGCGACGAGGGTGATCTCCGCTTTGACGACGGTCAGGTCGGCTACCTCCGATTGCGCAATCACCATGCCACCCACCTCCATGAATCTAACAATACGGAAGGCGGTCTCCGGCTGGTTCGCCGTCAACCTCTGCGAACCCGGAAGCACCAGGTCTCGACCAGCACATCGGACTCGAGCTTCTCCATCGCTACGAAAGCGTCGCTACGATCCTCGAACTCCCACACGCCTGCCGACTCGAGTTCATCGATGATCCCGGCGAAGCCGTGCGAGTCGACGATGTCGCGCCGGATGCCGACCACTACGCGGCCTCCGGCGCGGGTGACCCTGGCGAGTTCGACCAGTCCCGAGGCGGGCGCATGGCCCTTCGTAAAGGTGCCGGCGGAGATGACCGCATCGAACGCGCCAGACTCGAAGGCCAACGGCTCACCCAGCGTCATCTCGTGCAGCGACCGGTAGAGGCCCTTGCGGGCCGCCTCCTCGAGCATGGCGGGAGAGTTGTCCAGACCGACCAGATCCGTGAACCCGCGCTCGGCCAGGCACTCCCCGACCAGCCCGGTCCCGACTCCGGCGTCGAGAACGGTGGCGGGCGGCGATACCCACCGGAGGAAGTGCTCCGCGATGGTGGACGGCAGCCGGTATCCGTACGTGTCCAGCAGATCCTGCTCGTAGCGGCCGGCCCACTCGTCGTAGCGGTCGCGGCTCTCCGCGGCGGACTGCGCCGCGTAGACCCACCGCACCCGCTGCTCGGCCGAACGTTCCTTACGATTCATCCCGCCCAAGATACACAAGAAAGGGAGGCTCCATGGCAGGGCAGACCTTCTCGTGGGGAGTACCTCTCGTCCATAAATGAAAACCCGTCAAGCCATCCGGAATACCCCTATCAATAATCCGGCCGAAAAGGAGGGAAAAACAGGATGCCTGACTCGCCCGATACACAGCAAAGGTCTTCATCTATGTCTGCCCACTACCAATAGAGAACCGGTTGACAGGTATGGGGGTCAGACTTACAGTTGATCAATTACCCCCCAACGATCGGAGGCATGGTATGGCCAGGATACATCTGTCGAGTCATAGAAAGACAGGAACGTCCGCCTTGGGCCTCCGCGCGCTACTCCGACCGATCGGAATCGTAGCCATTCTTCTCGCTCTGGTCACGGGAGCTTGCGCGGAAGAGGCTGCCGATGACGAAGGACCGATCATTATCGGAATGGCCATCGGTCTAACCGACTTCATGGCGGCATACGACCTGCCGGCTCTGAACGGCGCCCAGATCGCCGTGGACGAGATCAACGAGGCCGGTGGCGTCATGGGAAGGAGTCTGGAGATCGTCACCGCAGACACCAAGTCCGATATCGAGCAGGGCACGGTTGCCGGCCAGGAGGTCATCGACCAGGGTGCCCATGTGATGATCGTCTCCCCCGACTACAACATGGGTGGAGGGGCCGCCCGGGCTGCCCAGGATGCAGGGCTGGTCGTGTTCTCATCCTCGGCGGGGTCACCGCTGTTCGGGATCGAAGGCATCGGGCCGCTCGCTTTCACGATGGGCATCGCCGCGACGACGGATGGCGCGGTCGCGGCGGAGTGGGCCTTCGAGGATCAGGGGTTCAGGACAGCGTATCTCCTGCTCGACGACATCGCCGACTACAACAAGGACTACTGCCGGGCCTTCGAGACTCGCTGGGTGGAACAAGGCGGGACGATTGCCGGCCAGGACCAGTTCAACAACAACGATGCGTCGATCGCGAGCCAGGTCACCAGGATCAACGCCCTAGCTGAGCCGCCGGAGAGCCGCGCTTCGAGGTGGGCGGCCTTGGCGGCTGAAATGATCTGGTCGAGGGTTCCCAGGCGCTTGTGAAAGTCCATGAAGTTGTCGACCCAACGCAGGAACCGGAACTGCCCGTTAGCGACCGCGGGGTGTGACGCGTCCCGGGACAGCACCACGCGATCCCCGCTCGCCTCAGTGAGGTAATCACAGGCCTCCGGCACATGCAGGCCTGCATCCACCAGCAGCCCATCAGCCGATCCGTCGATCACCCGGGCCGCTCCCTCGTCGTTGTCGGGAACCGGTACGTAACGAGCGTTCGGGAAGCGCTGCCTGATGATATCTTCCTGTAGAGCACCCGCCACTCCGGCCAGCCGGCGCCGGCCCCGCAGCCACTCCAGTCCCCTTGCGGCCGACTCCTTGCGTACGAGTACCACACCCTCGTACTCGAGAAGTGCACCGTCACTGAACATCACTGAGAGGGCCCTGCGTGGCAGGTTGGTGTGCTTCATCAGCAGGTCGACCCGGCCTTCGACAAGGGCATCGAGTTGGTCCTCCCACTCCAAGACGACGAACTCGACCCGTACCCCCAACTCCTGGGCCATCAGTTGCCCGACGCGACCGACGACGCCATCCGGTTTGCCCGTATGCGGGTTGATGAACTGCTCGAAGGTTAGGTCCCAGCGGGCGGCAACTCGCAGCTCTCCGCGCTGGATGATCTTGTCGAGCACGCAGGAGTCAGGCATGATCAGCAGTCCTCTCTCTCGGGTCACGATCCATTCCGATGATGCAGACCGGCTCGCCGCCGTTCCTGGTCGGGGTGGAGAAGATCATGAGAACCCATCCCGCCAATGGGCTCCTCACCACCGTCCGCGGCGATCCAAAGCGGTCGAGGAAGGTTCCGAGCGGGGTCCCGTACTCAACCCGTTGGCCAGGCTCGACATCCCGCACGAAGTAACCGGCGGAGCCCGCCGTGACGGTGTACATACCGAAAACGTCGGTCTGCCGATCATTGACCACCGGCCTACCGGGATACATCCCCATATGCCGTAGAACGTTGAAGAAACCTCGAAGCTCCATATCCACCAGGTCCGGATCCAGGTGACCGGCCCCTCCCACCTCGAGCTGGACGGCCGGGATCCCGTTGAGGGCCGCGTGTCCGATGTTGTTGCGAGCTACCTTAAGGCCGGTCCACACATTGCCGCCGCCGTCACTCATGCCGGAGAGTTCGTCGATTCCCTTACCCATGATGTTGCGGAACTCGATTTCGAAGAGAGCGGCAAGGCGGCGGCTACTCTCGTCCGTCTCCGGGTTGCCCAGTTCCGGCACGACTACGTGGAGCGGTATCTCTTCGAAATGATCCCCGCTGTGGAGATCCATGTAGGTGGAACTGCGCTCGATTATCTCAGTCCCGATTTTCGCCGCTACCTGGGATCCGATCGAGCCGAAAGGATCGCCGGGGAACGACTGGTTTATGTTCACACCGTCGATGGGAAGGTAGAACGACATTCGCAACTCGAGTGCTCTCGGATTGGCGCACACCACGCCGATGAGATCCCCGCTTAGCTCGTCGATGTCGAGTGTGGAGGCGAGCCTGGGAACCGCTATCTGCCCAGTGAACTCGCCTGCGTGAACTCCTGCCGTCATCGCCAGCGTGGGTCCCGGTCTCTGACCCCTGACAACCCACACCGGGACCGTGAGCGGCCCGGCTACCGTCTCCGCGACCACGAGGTCACATGTGTACCTCTGAGGGCGGGAAGCGGGGACTTCATCCAGCGATTGCAGGATTCCGAGATTGATCATTAGGCCCTCCCCTCCAATCAACATCCGTTTCCGTTCATTGCCCACCCAGATAGGCGACGATGACATCGGCATTGGCCCGAACCTCATCGGGGCTACCGACCGTCAAGGTCCTGCCATGGTCGAGTACCTGCACGGTGTCGCATACCTGCATGACAACTTGCATGTCGTGCTCGATAAGCACGATACCGATATTCCAGCGGCGCCGCGCTTCGTCGATGAGGCCTGCTAGCTCGGAGCTCTCCACGTCATTCAGGCCCGCGGCGGGCTCGTCAAGGAGCAGGTAGGCAGGTTGGGCGGCCAGAGCCCTCAGGAAGCCGATCCTTCGCTCGTCACCCAGCGGAAGGGTCGACGCCCGCCGGTCGGCCTTGCCGGAGAGTCCGAGTGACTCGAGCAACTCCTGGGCCACACCGCGAGCCTGACGCTGGTTCATCCGGTTGCGAGCCAGGGCCCCGAGTTGGATGTTCTCCGAAGCAGTCAACTCGCCGAACACCCGCATACCCTGGAACGTACGGACGAGTCCCGCGCGAGCAATGTGGTGCGGGGAACGACCCGTTAGGTCCTGGCCTTCCAGCGTGACCGTGCCGGCCTCAGACTCCTGGAAGCCGCTCAAGACATTCACCAGGGTCGTCTTGCCTGCTCCGTTCGGTCCTATCAGTCCCAGGATATGACCGCGGTCGACGTGCAGGTCCACGCTGTCGAGCGCTTGGAGACCTTCGAATCTGACCGAAACCCCGCGAGCAACCAGGCCTGAAGCGTGCGTACCTCCCTTACGGTGCGATCCCGCTGTCATGAGCCATCCCCTGCTCCGGGAAGGCCTCCCAGGTAGGCGTCAGCCAGATCCCTATCGGCACGTAACCGGTCACTGGGCCCGTGCCCGACGATGCTTCCGGTCCTGAGCACGTACCCTCTATCGGCGAGCTCCAGGGCCAGTTCGGCGTTCTGCTCGACGATCAGCATCGTGACGCCTTCCGCTTTGAGATCGCGAAGGATGCCGAAGACCGTCGCCGTCAGGACAGGGGCCAATCCCAACGATGGTTCGTCGAGGAGAAGCAGACGAGGCCGCGCCATCAGCGCCCGTGCCACTGCGAGTTGCTGTTGCTCGCCGCCGGAGAGGGTGCCGGCATTGCCGCGGTAGTAGCGCCTCAGCACCGGGAACCGGTCCAGGACGGATTCGAGATCGGTCTCCATCCCCTCCCTCGACCTGCGGGCAGCCGCGCCGAGCCGCAAGTTCTCGGCCACGGTGAGGCTCCCGAGTATCCGCCTCCCCTCCGGGACGAGGGCGATACCGGACCGGGCGACCCGTTCCGGAGCCATCCCGAGGATGCTCCGGCCATCGAAGAGAATGTCCCCTCCTGTAACGTGCAGGAAGCCTAAGAGAGCCCTGAGTATGGTGGTCTTTCCGGCGCCGTTGGGCCCAAGCAGGGCAACGACCTCGCCGTTGTGCACGGAGAGGTCGATCTGGCGGATGGCTTTGATCTCCCCGTACCCCCCCGACAGGTCCGACACCAGCAGTAAGGGAGCGCCGTCCGGCGCTGCCGTCCCGGCGGGAACGGAGCGGGACGTCCCCAGCGAACGGACCCGATCCGCGGCCGACTCCTCGTGCCTTTCCTCAAGCTCCTCATCATCACCCCGCGCCGGCTCGGTGCCCGAACCGGTCCTGAATCTCGATCGCAGCCACACACCCGAACGGACAACCGTATTCCATGTGATTTCTGTACCGTTCGTTATGCCGCGCGGACGGATGAGGAGTACGACAACCAACACCATCGCTACCCCCACCTGCTGGAGACCGCGAACCGGCGGAACGCGGACCAGACCGAGGGCAATCCCGTCCTCCACCTGCCGGAGGGCCAGGCTTAGCAACGACAGCAGCACAGCTCCGGTGAACGCCCCCGTCAGGCTGAGCCGTCCCCCGACCACCAGCATTGCGATCGCCAGGAAGGTGGCCGCTACGAAGAAGGCCCCCGGGTTGAAGGTCCCGAAGGCGAGGGCGAACAACCCTCCGGCCACGCCGGTCACGGCCGCGCTCAGCACGAACGAGACGAGCCGCTCCCATGAAATACCTATACCCAGAGCCCGAGCTGCCTCCTCGTCATCCCGCGAACCCCGAAGGCGCAAGCAGAGACGGGTCTGCTGGAACAGCCAAGCGGTGATGATGGCCACGATCGCCCAAATCGCGGTGCTGGGCAACGTGGCGGCTCTCGGAACTCCGGCCAGGCCCGTAGATCCCCCGGTCACCGATTCCCAGTTGGACGCGACGTTGAAAGCGATGTTCAAGAAGGCGAAGGTGCCCAACGAGGCCACGATGCCGGACAGTTGCATCAGCGGGGTACCGATAACGAGTGCGACTGCGGCGGCCAGGAGTGCTCCTACCGCAACGGCTACGTGTGCAGGGAGGGTGATCCCCGGTAAGGAGGGGAACAGCGCCGACTTCGTGGACTCGGGGATTACGAGGATCGCGGTCGTGTACGCCCCGATGGCCATGAAACCGATGTGGCCGAAGGAGAACACGCCGGAGTTGCCGATGAATATGTACATCCCGACGACGAGAATCACGCTGATCAACGCACTCAGGACCGAGGTACGGACTGCATTGGATGCGATGGCCCCGTACGCTGCCAGGAGAACCGCCCCCGCGCTGAGGACCAGGGGCGCAAAATGCGCTCGCGCCGCAACCGCCGTGGGTCTCATCTAGCCCCGATTCTTCATACGGGGGTTTGTGCCGGACGAACGCCGTTGTGGGCTATGAGCGTCTGACCAGGTCTTACGGCCCACTCGATTCCCCCGTCTCGGCCCGGCGAGGCCTTCACCCGAGAGGTGAATCCTAACCCCGTCGCGATGGTGTGGTTGATGTGGCACTCTGTCGTGGGTGTGTCTGGAAACATGAAGAATCCGGGCTAGACAGTGCGGTTCTGGAGTCGGGCACCCATGATGCCATCCGGCTTGACCACGAGGATGACCACCACCACAAGGAACACCAAGGCATCTCTGAAGGAACGGAGTTCGAGCGGGAGTGTGGCCTGGAGCGCGACCGAGGTCGCCCCCAGCAGGTACGCTCCGAGGACCGATCCGGGTAGGCTGCCAAGCCCCCCGATGATCACTGCGATGAACGCCGCAAGCACCGGTGTGAGGCCGATTGCGGGATGGACGAGACCGGTCTGGGCGGAGAAGAGAATCGCGCCCACCCCCGCAAGAACCCCGCTGATCGCGAAAGCCCCCGCGATGACCCGATCGGCGTTGATCCCCAGGATTCGCGCCACGAAGAAGTCCTCGGCTGCTGCCCGCATCTGGAGTCCGAATACGGTCCGGCTGAGGAACAGAACCAGCGCAAGCAGCAGCACCGCGGTCACTCCGATGGACACCAGGTCCAGCCGGCGGACGGCGATGTCGCCGATGACGATCCTGCCCCGCAAGCCCTCAAGGATACCCACACTGCGCGGCAGGGCCCCGACGGTTACGACCGCGAGGCTCTGCAGGAAGAAGCTCACTGCGAAGGAGGTAACGAGAAGCGTCTCGATCGCCGCACCGCGCACACGCCGGAAGGCGACCCGCTCGGTAGCCAGCGCCAGCAGCACCACGATGAAGATCGCCGCGCCGATTCGTATCTCGGTACTCGGCACGGTTATGAACACCAACACGTAGCCGCCTGCCATGACCAACTCGCCATGTGCAAAGTTGATCAGGCTCATTACACCGAAAAGCAGCCCGACACCTAGTGCGAACAGTGCGTAGACACTTCCGAGGCTAAGGGCGTCGAGAACGAGTTGTACAAGATCAACCATGGCCTCGCCGACGAGTGGCAACGTGGGAAACCATACCCGACGAAATATACCATCCCTAGGCGCGGAATCTCACTAACTTTTCCCCAGCTCTCTAACCCTGATTCATCATGTTTCCAGGCACACCCACGGCAGAATGCACCTCAACCACGTCAACCACATCATCGAGACCAGGCCGGGTCTCACCCGACGGGTGAAGGTCGCACCGGACCGAGACAGCACTATAGACCCCTGCATCAAGAGTCGGGGGTTGAGTTGCTCCTGCTGATCGAAGATCTCTCCGGAATGAGCGCGCAGCGTCCGGCCAACGGGAGACGTATGCTCCGGTCGAACCGGCACTGTTGGAGGTGTGCCACAATCCGCCGGTGACATCCCACCCTCCGCGATGAACCCTTGGCCCGCTCGAGCGGATGCGCCACCAAAACGGAATCGCTGGGTAACGCTAGGCCTCTCTGGTCGGTCAGAATGGAGGGGAGATCACCGGCTCGGTCCGGTGGTGGAAGCCGGGACTCGGAACGCTAGACAGGGGAGCACATCATGGACGTGAACTCGATGATCATCATCAGCGGCTTGGTGGCCTTCGTCGTGGCCTACGCGGCCGTCCTCGATTCGGAAGGCGGATGGACTGGCGCCGTCGGACCGATGCGCTGGTCCTTCTCAGGTAGCTGGGCATCGAGCAGTGCAGTGGTCCTCGCCTTGGTTCTGTCCCTCACCGGGCTCGGTGCGGGCGCCCCGCAGGTGTTCGGATTCGGCTTCGTCATGATCCTGGTTCCGCTGATCTACAAGGGTCTCGGCCAGGAGGGTGGTGCATCGAAGGTGGTCTTCTTCATCTTCTCGGCCATGATGACTTGGGCTACCTTCTCGATTCTCTACGTTGCGGCCACCAACGTTCCCAACCTGGTCGAATCGATGCCCCTGCTGTCGACGTTGATCATCGACGCGGCCCTGGTGCTTGCCCTGGTCGGAGCAGTCCTGCACTCGGCCCGATCACTGTCCTCGGCCGCGGCCGGCGATGGCTCGGCGGCCTGGAACCTACCGTAAGAGCTTGTTCAGTCCGCGAAAGGCGAGGGATCGGCGCCCAGCACCGAAATCTGGCGACGTCGATCGATAACGGGACCGGGTATGAGGAGCGCCGCCGCCCGGAAGGTACCGGGGACCTCCAGTTCGACTGGCATGGTCTTGCCGTCGAGGGCCCCTCCCGTCCAAACGGTCAGCGTCCCTCCCCATCGGTGCCCGGGATAGTCGATAGGACCGAGGGATGCCTCAGCCACATCGAGAATGTTCTCGTTTGCGCCGATCACGCGAACGTAGCCTTGGTAGCTCATTGATCTCCCGTTGTCCTACGACGTTCCCATGGTACCCGGCCCTCGGAGTCGCACGTCCTCGATCACCCTCCAAACGCACGGGCCAAGTTCATCACTCCATCAAGCGCCACACGGTGCCTGCCCTCGTGTCTCTGAGAGCGACTCCCAGGGACTCGATGTCGGCCCTCAGGCGATCCGCTTCGTCCCAGCGCTTCTCGGCCCGGAGCCGGGACCGCTGCCGGACGAGCAGATCTACGTAGTCCCCCACCCACTCGGAGCGAGTGATCAGTCCTCTCGCCACCAGATCCGAGACTTCCAGAACCATGGCGCGCAGTTGCCTCCGGGCGGCTTCCGACCCTGCCGATGCTCTTGCCTCAACCGCCAGCAGCGTTGTGGCTATGCCCTGCGCGGACCCGGCTTCCAGGGCTTCGGCAAGGGTCGGAAGCGGTTCGGCCGGAGGGACACGCACGGGCTCCGGACTGCTTCCCAGCAGCTCGAAGACGCGGGCTAGATCGATCCGCTCCCCGTGCCTGAGGGCCAGGTCCTCTGACCCGCTCAGCGTGACGCGTCCCACTCCGAGCACGCTCAGTTCGCCCTTCCCGAAGTCGAAGACTCCGGCGGTGTGCTCATCCAGCCCGATCACCCCTACTCCGGAGGGAAGCATGGAACGCAGCAGACCGAAGCGCCGCCGGCCCATGTAGCAGCGGCTGGTGTCGAATCCCTGGCCTTCGGTGTTGTTCCAGTGGGGCACGACTACGGCTTCCATCCCGAGGTCACCGGCGACGTTCATCCCTTCCAGCCAGGTCAGTTCCGCTCCGACCTTGTAGATCTCGTACACGGGCAGGGTCTTGACCCCGGCCGTGAGGGCTGCAGCCGAAGCCAGGGTCACCGTGGCGCCGGTGGCGAGCCGGTTCTGAAGGGTCTTCGCCAGACCGGCGCCCTTCCAGACCCCGAGCGCGTAGCTGGGTGATCCCGGTCCGGCGAACACGTAGCGGGCCCTTCGCACGGCCGCCACCATCCTCTCGGCAGTAACCTCCCCATCGTCAACCGACCGGTAGGAGGCGACGGAGGCATCCACACCGAAGCTGGTCCGGAAGAAGCGGGTCAGCCGCTCAGCGAGGAGCGGAGCGTTCTCCTGGAAGCCGAAGGGGCTATCCAGCACAACTACTTCTCTTGCTCCAGCCCTTTCGATGCCCATCCGGTGGGCGGCTAGCAGGCGGTTGGACATCTCCCCCGACCCCATCAGGATCAGCCGCCCGGGCCGGGACCCTCGATCACGCCGGCAGCTTTCGGAGGATCCCAAGTTACGGGACGTGCTCCCGGCGACCGGGCGCGCGGGTCATCCTTCGATCAGGGTCTGGTACTCGTCGAGAAGGGGAACGACGACCTCGGCAGGTGCGTGGGGAAGCCCGATCATGACCCGGGAGACACCGAGACGCTCCCATTCCTTCCACTTCGCCGGATCCGGAGCGGCGTTGTACACGGAGACATCCACCTCCGCAGGATCCCGACCCGCCCGCTCGAGAAAACCGTGCAGTCTTGCGATTCCTTCCGCAAGGTTCCGGGGTCGAACCGGCAGCCACCCGTCACAGTACTCGGCGATGGCGGTGAAGGCCTTCGGGCCGCCGGTGCTTCCCATGAAGATGGGAGGATGGGGATCCTGCAGCGGCTTGGGCCAAGCCCAACTCTCCTCGAGTTGGACCATCTCTCCCTCGTAGGAAGCCTTCTCCTGGGTCCAGAGCGCCTTCATCAGGCCGACCTTCTCCGCGACCAACTGGTACCGCTTCCGGTAGTCGACCCCATGGTTGGCCATCTCCTCGCGGTTCCATCCGAAGCCGATCCCGAACTCGAACCTCCCGTTGGAGATCACATCGAGCGAGGCGACTTGTTTGGCCAGCCAGATCGGATCGTGCTGAGCCACCAGGGTGATCCCGGTACCCACCTTCAGACGCTCAGTGGTGGCCGCCACGGCGGAGAGGGCCACGAAGCAGTCGTGGGTCCTCCAGTACTCCTCCGGAAGCGGAGGGGCGTTCTTCCTGCCTGCCCACGGCGTCCTGCGGCTGGTTGGGATATGGCTGTGCTCCGCTAGCCAGAGGGACTCGAACCCTCGAGACTCGAGCTCCTCCCCCAGCTGAACCGGTTGGATGGACTTGTCGGTCAGGAAAATGTTCGCGCCAACCTGCATGGTGGGACTGCGCCTCCGGTTAGTCGTGTGATTCCGACCCAGGCTAATCCCGATCCGATCCATTGAAGTTCCCGGGAACAAGTGGGCGGCGATAGTGTTGTATGAGGTAGGTAACAGGAAGGAAAACAGATGTTCGGTCGTAGTACCAGGAGCGTACTGCCATCGGCCGAGACGGCTCTGGCGGGAAGGGCGACGGGTGTCCTGGACGCGCAGCCCCACTTCGTCCATGGGCGTCCCATCACCCCCCCGTTCCCCAGCAATCTGGAGATCGCATACTTCGGCATGGGCTGTTTCTGGGGGGTGGAGCGGATCTACTGGCAGATTCCGGGTGTCTACACCACCGCAGTGGGCTACCAGGGAGGGATGACGCCCAACCCGACCTACCACGAGGTATGCAGCGGGGGAACCGGTCACACCGAGGCGGTGCTGATCGCCTATGACCCCGATCTTGTCTCCTACGGGAACCTCCTCAAGAGGTTCTGGGAGGAGCACAACCCGACCCAGGGTATGCGGCAAGGCAACGACCGGGGCACACAGTACCGTTCGGCCATCTACTGGACCACCGATACCCAGCGGGAGCAGGCGGAGGCCAGCCGCGCCGCCTACGAGCGAGACTTGGCGGCGGCGGGCCTCGGGCCGGTGACCACCGAGATACGGGAGGCACCCGAGTTCTACTACGCCGAGGACTACCACCAGCAGTACCTCGCCAAGAACCCCTACGGCTACTGCGGCCTCCGGGGAACCGGAGTCTCCTGCGAGATACCCGCCGGGTAATGCAGTCCCCACACCCCGCCCTGGCCCCTCTGGAGTTCCTGATCGGCACTTGGAGGGGCCGTGGGAGGGGCGGTTACCCGACCATCGAACCGTTCGAATACATCGAGCAAGCCACCTACACCCCCGGACCGGGCAAGCCTTTCATCGCCTACTACCAGAAAACCCGCCGATCGGGAGGCAACGGGGAGCCTCTCCATTCCGAAGCCGGGTACATTCGACCGGTCGGATCGGGTGGGGCGGAACTGGTGATCTCCCAACCGACCGGTGTTGTGGAAGTCCACACGGGTCAAGTGGCGGATGGTCGGATCGACTTCCGGACCAGCCTGGTCGGCGCGGCACCCACCGCGGTTGACGTATCACGGGTCTACAGGAGTATCCAGGTCACCGCCGAGACCATGAAGTACCGGCTCGGCATGGAGGCCGTAGGCCAGCCATTGCAGGTCCACCTCGAAGCAGAACTGACCCGACTAGCCGGATCATGAACCTTATACTCATACCGGAAGTGCCAAAGGAGGGGTCCAAGTGAGTTTCCGCAACTTCGCTCGGCTGCTTCTTGGCCCCCAGAAGCCGCGCACCAGTACTAACGAATCTCTGGATTCAATCCTCAGGACAGTGGACGACGCTACCCACGTTCAGGGGAGAGGACCCAATACTGCGGGCAACAGCCATGTGTACCGGCTGATCACCAGGGGCCACAAGAACTACACAGCCTCGTTCAAGTCCAAGAAACGCAACTCCTCCTGAGATCCAGTCCGCCCGCAGGCTCGACAACTCGGTTAGGGACCTGACGATCAGAGATGAGCCCTCACCGGACGAGGAACCCGATTGCGAACGGGTCGTCCGGCTCCACCAGGAACGAAGCGGACCCGGTGTAGTAGGCCCTTCCCCCGACTTCAACAACAACGGCGGGAAGGTCGCCTGCCACCCGTGAGGCAACCACCCTTCCTGTCATGGTCGAGCCCACCAGGCTCTCGAATACCCGCTCTTCGCCTATCGAAACCTGACCGTGAGCGTGGCGTATGGCCATCCGGGCCGTGACGCCGGATCCGGTGGGACTCCGATCCACCTGCGAATCGGCGAAGACACAGACGTTGGCCGAGACTCGTTCCCCATCGTGGCCGTCGGTGAGGATCGATCCGTAGAGCTCCGAGAGTTCGGAACTCTCGGGATGGCTCAGGACGGTACCTACCCGCACCGCGTCGCTCAATGCGTTGGCGGCCACCACCAGTTCTCCCACCGGCGAGCTTCTTACGTCGAGACCGAACTGAGCGGCATCGGCTACCGCGTAGAAGGCACCACCGTACCCTACATCATAGGTTACAGTGCCATAAGGTTTAACCACAACTTTATGTTGAAGGATGGGAGCGAAGGACTCCACACTCGTGAAACGGGCCTGGCCTGCCTTGCCGTCCTTGACCTCGACCACGACGGTGACCGGGCCGCATGGACATTGGATCACCATCTCGGTACGCGGCTCGACTGCGGGGACCAGTCCCCGATCCACCGCGTACCTACCCAACGCGATGGTGGCATGCCCACACATCGTCGAGTACCCCTCGTTGTGCATGAACAGGACCGCCAGGTCCGCTTCGGGAAGGTCCGGCTCCACAGGGATAACCCCGTACATGTCGAAGTGGCCACGAGGCTCGTGCATGAGCAGGGTGCGGAGATGGTCCAGGTGCTCGCGGGCGTAGCGGCGCTTGTCGAGGATCGTCGTACCTGGAACGGGTGGGTAGCCGGACTCGACGATCCGGACCGGCTCACCCCCGGTGTGCATCTCGGTGGTGGTGATGACCGGCCCATGTCCCTGCATGGCTCCCGATCCTACCGACGGACGGAGGGTACCTGAGGGGGCAGTAATCTGTACCTTCCCGACCCGGGAGTCTCATGGGTTTCAGAACCGACCAGATACACGCCGGCGTGGTCCCGGACCCGGCCACCGGCGCCATCCTCACCCCCATCCATCAGTCGACTACTTTCGTCCAGCCGTCGGTGGACGACTACATGGCCAAGGGCTATTCGTACTCCCGCTCCGCCAACCCCACTGTCTCCGCACTCCAGGAGCGCCTTGCCGTGCTCGAAGGAGGCACCGGGGCCTGGGCATTCGCCACCGGGATGGCAGCGACCAACGCTGTGTTCATGGCCCTTCTCAATGCCGGGGACCACGCAGTGGTAAGCGATGTCGCCTACGGGGGCACCTACCGGCTGGCTACCAAGGTGTTCTCCCGGTTCGGGGTGGAATTCACCTTCGCCGACACCTCCGACCTCGACGCGGTGGCCGCCGCGGTGACCGACCGTACCCGGCTCATCTTCACGGAGACGCCGGCCAATCCCACCCTCAAGTACACGGACATCGCCGGTGTCTCGAACATTGCCACGTCGCGTGGCATCCCGCACGCGGTCGACAACACCTTCCTCACCCCGTACTTCCAGCGTCCGCTGGAACTGGGCGCGGATCTGGTGGTCCACTCGACGACCAAGTACTTCGACGGGCACAACGCAACCGTGGGGGGAGCGGTCGTATGCCGGGACGAGGACTCATCCGAGGCGGTCGGATTCGTTCAGAACGCCGCCGGCCTGATCATGTCACCAATGGTGGCGTGGCTCACGCTGCAGGGCAGCAAGACCCTGAGCGAGCGGATCGAGCGCCAGTCGGCCAACGCGCAGGCAATCGCCGAGTTCCTCGAGTCCCACCCCCGGGTCGACTCCGTCACGTATCCGGGTCTGGCCTCCTTCCCCCAGCACGATCTGGCGGTCAAACAGGCCTCCGGGTTCGGGGCCATGGCCTGGTTCGAGGTGGAGGGCGGTGTGGAAGCCGGCAAGTTGCTGATGCGGTCGCTCCGGCTGTGGACTCTGGCGGAGAACCTCGGTTCGGTGGAGTCGCTGATCACCCATCCCGCCACCATGACCCACTCCGACGTGGAGCCGGAGGAGCGGCTCAGAGTGGGCATCACCGACGGCCTGGTACGTATATCGGTGGGCATGGAAGACGCCGAGGACCTGATCGACGACCTCGCTCGCGGACTCCAACTCCTGTAGAGCCCCTCGCAAACCGCGAGCGCTCGGCGCAGCGCCATCTCCGAGGCCTGAGCGAATTGACGGCTTGCGACACGGGTCGGGATATCATGTAGGCATGTCCGGGTACGCGGCGCCTCTCGAAGACATCCGGTTTGCTCTCGAGCACATCGGAGGGCTCGGCGACCTTGCTGCCCTCGAACCGTTCAAACATGCAGAACCGGATCTGGTGTCGGCGGTCCTCGACGAGGGTGCCCGCTTCGTCCAGGACCTGATAGCACCGCTCAACCGGTCAGGCGATGTGGAAGGTTCAACGCTCGTCGACGGCCAGGTCCACACCCCGTCAGGATTCAAGGAGGCTTACAAAGCCTACGTTAACGCCGGCTGGGGGGGTATCGACGCCCCGGCCGAGTGGGGAGGCCACGGGATGCCCAGGGTGGTGGGAGTTGCCTTCGAGGAGATTTTCACCTCGGCCAACCTCGCCTTCAGCAACTGCCCCCTTCTCACCGCGGGAGGGGTCAACGCCCTCACAGCCCATGGCACTACCGAGCAGCAGGACCGCTACCTGCCCAAACTGATCACCGGCGAGTGGTCAGCCGCCATGAACCTGACCGAACCGCACGCCGGTTCCGATGTCGGCGCGCTCAGCATGCGCGCCGTCCCGGCGAACGATGGAACCTACCGCTTGACCGGCACCAAGATCTTCATCACCTACGGGGATCATGACATGGCCGCCAACGTAGTGCACCTGGTGCTGGCCCGTGTCACAGGTTCCCCCTCCGGGACCAGGGGCATATCCATGTTCGTCGTCCCCAAGTACCTTCCCGATGACAACGACGAACCTGGAGTGGCGAACGACGTCAAGGTGGTGTCGCTGGAACACAAACTGGGAATCAAGGCTTCCCCGACCTGTGTGATGGCATTCGGCGAGGACTCCGGAGGAGCGGTCGGATTCCTCCTGGGCGGCCTCAACCAGGGCATGCGGAACATGTTCACGATGATGAACACCGCCCGCATCTCGGTGGCGATCCAGGGGATGGCGGTGGCTGAGCGGGCCTACCAGCAGGCTGCCGCTTTCGCCCGGGAACGCCGGCAGGGTCGGGCAGTAGGCGCCGCGGAGACCTCGCCGATCGTCGATCATCCCGATGTGCGGCGGATGCTGCTCACGATGCGCTCCAACACAGAGGCAATGCGCGCCCTCCTCTACCGGGCCGCCATGCACCAGGACCTCGCCGAGCATGCCGGCGCCGACCGCGAGCGCCGCTGGCACTCCAACTGCCTGGCCCTGCTCACCCCGGTGGTCAAGACCTGGTGTACCGACCTGGGCGTCGAGGTCGCCTCGGTGGGCATCCAGGTGCATGGTGGAATGGGCTACATCGAGGAGACCGGCGCCGCCCAGCATTGGCGGGATGCCCGGATCACGCCAATCTACGAAGGAACCAACGGTATCCAGTCCATCGACCTCGTGATGCGCAAGGTGCCCATCGACGGGGGGCGGTTCGTAACCGGATACATCGAGTCGCTCCGCTCACCTGTGGCCCACCTGCGGGAGATCGGTTGGGAGAGGGCGGCCGACTCCTTGTCGGAGGCGCTCCGCGCGCTGTCGGACGCTACGAGCTACCTGCTTTCCGAAGCGGATGATCCCAACCAGCGCCTGGCCGGGGCCAGTCCCTACTGCACCATGTTCGGGATCGTCGCCGGCGGGGCGATGATGGCCGAGGCTGCGGTAGCGGCCCACCGGACGTACGAATCCTCCAAGCAGGTCACATCCCGCTTCTACCTGGAGCAGATCCTGCCCACCGCCGGGGGCCTGCTCCCCGCCATCAAAGCCGGGGCGGCGGACCTCTTCGCCCTCGACGCCGCCTCACTCTGAGGTTCGGGACCTCCGACGGCCGGCGATGTAGGCGGCTGCCGCCTGCCGACTCTCCGGACTTGCGGCCGTAGCAGCGAGCATCTCGGCGTCTCCCACCCGCCCCCGCGCCGCCAGCATCTCCTCCGAAGCGTCGGCCACGCTGCGTTTGACCGCTCGGAGGGCCTCGCCGGGCTTTCCACATAGCGTGGCCACCATTTCGTCGACCGTCCGATCCAGATCGGCGGGCGGAACCACCCGGTTGAGGAAGCCTGACTGCCTAGCCTCACGGGCGGTGAAGGGTCGGCAGGTCATGATCAACTCCCGGGTCAGCGCCGGACCGATTTCACGGACCATGCGGGGCACCCCTCCCCACCCCACCGGGAGTCCCAGATCCAGCTCGGGAATCGAGAAGTAGGTGTCATCGGACGCAACCCGCAAGTCGCATCCCGCAGCCAATACCAGGCCACCTCCCACAACGGCTCCCCGCAGGGCCGCCACAGTGACCGACGGGATCGAATCGAAGGCTTCGATCATGGCGAGTCCAGCCGCAGCCACAACCCTCGGAACCGGCTCGTCCGCGGCTCCCCGGCAGCCGCCCGCGGGCCCGGCGGGACCGAATCGAAGCCTTGGCTCATGGCGAGTCCAGCCGCAGCCACAACCCTCGGATCGGTCTCGTCGCCGGCTCCCAGCAAGCTCAGGTCGACTCCCGAGGAGAAGGCCCGTCCCCTCCCCCGAACGACCACCACCTTGAGCTCCCGGCGGTTCGCCACCTCGCCGGCCGCCTCGCGCAATGCGGCCAGGGTGGCGAGGTCGAGCGAGTTCAGCGTGCGCGCCCGCTCGATCGTGATAACAGCGCGGTGTGCACTCGGGTAGACAAGCGATACTTCGTTCATACCGTGGGGAGCGTACCGTTCCGTGGCCGATGGGATCAACCGGCCGGGGACAATCTCTTTGGCACCCATGACGCGTGAGTTCGTTGTCGCTAGCCGGACTCGTCGGTCCGTTCTGCCGAGGGGGGTACCGGGAGTGCCGTTCCGGTCCTGGCTTTGCGCCGGCGTAGCACGAGCCTCACCAGGAGTGCCACCAACGCTGCGAGGATAAGGAACGGGGTGAGCAGTGCCAGCATGAACCCGGTCCTGTAGAGCACTGCGAGGAAGACATCCCAACCGGTACCGAAAGCGTCACCGATCGTGCCGTCGTCCTCTTCGCCCACCGAGGCCGTAGGCACGATGTCGATCGTCACGGTCGATAGCGCAACCCGTTCGCTCAGGTTGCGCTGCTGTGCCTCGAGTCGTTCGAGGTCGGTCTGGCGGCGAGTCAACTCTCCCTCGAGAAGCACGAGATCGGTAAGGTCCTCGGCGCTCTCCATGAACTCCCGGACGTTTGCGACACTTTCCCGTACGTTCCTGATCCTGACATCGAGGTCTATCAACTGCTCGGTCACATCCTGGGCGCTCTGGCTGATCGAAAGCACGGTGCCGGTGTCGTCGAGTCCCGCCAGCAGTTGGTCGATACCTGCAGGCGGAACCTTCACCACGAGGTTCGCATAGGCATCGTCGTGGCCTCCGGTCCCGACGCCGTATTCGATGTTCGAGTAGGCAACACCACCACCCAGCGCCGACACATCGGCCATGATGGATGAAACCGTGCGCTGGACATTGTCGCTGCTGACCATAACCCACATCTCGATGATGACATCGCGCCCGATGACCCCAACATCGAAACCACCGCTCGAGTACTGCTCGGCCGCCCCGTCTTCGCCGGTGGCGACGAATCCCCCGCCGGCATCCTCGTCCATGAACGACGCGGCCGCCGCGGCGGTGGTCATGGGCGCGCTCTCGGTGCTTTCGTCATCTCCGCCGAAGCACGCTGCGAGGGCAATTACACCGGCTAGGGCCAGGACACCGACCAAGAGCCGGTTTAGGGGGTTGGGTACTGTGTTGATTCTCTTCATATACCTAGGACGCACTGTGCCCCTCCGAGGTTCCCGACAGGTGAACCCGGTTAGTCTATTCCCGGTCACGCCGTCGGCCTCACTTTCACTCGGATCGGTCCTCAGCGCGAGCCCGAGTCCCCGTAGCGGTCACTGCTTGCTTCGCCTTGGTGCCCGTCGTGGCCAAAACGGCCGAGATCAGTGCCGATTCCACTGCAGGAACCCCACGGGCAACAGGAATCCGACCTGGCGCTCATCAGCGAGACCAGCCAGTGCAGCGTTGCACGGTGGGGCTTTCGGGAGACAACTCCTCGCCGCCACGCCCAAGTCCGGCTGCTCGAGTTGCAGACCGTGATCGACCTGGTGCGCCGCGTGATGCACGACGACGCCGCACGGTTATGGATGCGGCCGCCCAATCCCATAGCTACGAGAGCCTCTTCGATCTGGTCGCTGCCGGCCAGTACAACCGCGGTGATCGACCTGCTGCTAGGCCTCGCCGAGGACGCAACCGCCTGAGATTGGTGGTAGTGGTTTCGACCGATTACCCGTGGCTCGCGTCCAATCCCGTTCGCGGCGAACCGCTACCGCGTCCCGGCTCTCGGCTTTGACGCCCGTTGTGGAGAAGGCGCCCTACTGTCGGTAGCCGGGATGAGCGGTAAACTGGTCCCAGGGTGCCGCCCTAAAGCTGCGGTCTCCGAGTCACAAGGGCGATGGCGGAAAAACGGTCTTTACGTCCGGAAGCGGGCTGTCACATCACGTACTCCAGGCCCACACATCTACGTCGTCGAGTTCAGTGGCATCTGCGACCGGCTCGGATCCAGACTTGCGAACTCAGTTACGGACCGTCTCGCAGCATCCGAGAGTTGCAGGGAGTGTCACAGGCTCGAGCAATACTGAGAGTATCCCATCCGAGTATGAGGGAGGTCCCGAAACGTGGCTAGACGGATGACCCCGGCCCAAGCGAGAGCAGCGCTGAGACGAGCTCAGTCACAGAGGAAACAAGCTATTGACAAATACGACCGAGACGTACGCGCTTACAACCAGAAGGTCCGTGCCCACAACGCACGCCGGAAGCAGGCCGTTGAGAAGCTCAACCGTGAGATTCGGTCCTACAACACAAGGGTTCGCCAGAATCAGCGGCGTCGAAATACCGAACTGAACCGCCTGAGGGCGTCGACGCCTTCATCAAGCAGATACGTCGTCTCCGTGTGGACGGTCCAGCGGTCATTCGACAGGCTTGATGTCATGGGGGCGGGCAACCTCCTACAAGACGACCTCTTCGACCTGAGCGAGGGGGAGGCTGCGAACAGCGCTGCCACCCTGAACGCACTCATCGCGAGGGCAGAGCCTTCAAAGACATCAGAAACCGAGATTGATGCGTTGAAGCAGACGACGATCACGAGCGAACTCTCGGTATTCAGTACGGACCTGGATCAGCGATGGAGGGGAGCCATCTTTTCACTCGATCCAAGAAACCCGGATGCGGCACGACACTTTTGCGCCAGCGCTCGCGAAATGCTGGCCGGACTCCTCACGTTGGCGGCACCCGACGACGACGTCATCAAAGCAAACCCGAACTTCATCAAGACGCCTAACGGTGACGTATCCAGGCGGTGACAGCACACGGTGAGTAAGGCCAGTCGAGACGCCGGTCTGCTCTGCCAAGTCCTTGATTCGCCATGCCCTTCCGGATCTAGTGGGAGTGCTTGAGCTATCAAACCGGCTTTGCCCGACAAGCGGCTCGGTGCGGGGGGACGAATCGGCCGGCCGGTCCCCCCGATGTGAAAGAGCAGTCCCGGCAACTCTAGGTGGACGTTCCCGAGCCCATCAATGAAGGCTATGCCGTGCTCCGTAAGTATCCGTCGAGCATCTGCCGTGGTCTCGGCAGCGATGAGTATTAGTGGAAACTCGAGATGGGGTCGGACACCGTGGACTAGCTGCCAAGCGGCTGCAGCGTTGACACGGGCTTTGAACTCGATCGCGACGTATTCCTCAGTCCCTGCGAACATCACGACGGCACCAACTCCGCTGCGGAGACCTTCTGGATCCTTTCCGGATCACATGCCCACGAATGTGTCCACGTCAAGCCCTGCCTGACGCAAGATGCTCCGGAGCGTTCCGATGGAGAGTTCACGATGCCGCGGCACGATCGCGGTGCGAGCCCCATCGAAGTCCTGCCGAAGAAACTTGACATGGCTTCCTCTCTGGCGAACCTTCTCGAATCCCGCCGCTCGTAACTTGCGCTCAACTTCGCGGTATGGGAGTGGCCTAAGCCGCGCCAACCTTCACCCGGATACGGTGAACCTCTGGTAACGAACTGGGGGTGGGCGGCTCGAAGTGGAGCTCTAAGGCCTCTCGGAGGTTGGCGAGGGCGCTCTCGACCGTCGATCCCTGACTTGCGACGTCGATCTCGAGCGCCTGTGCAACGAACCACTCGCCTTCCTGCCACACACTCGCCGTGAAGGTGTGCTCATCGAAGTGATTCTGAGCAGCCAGCAGTTCATCGTCGAGTGGGACCGTGACGCTCTCCCGGATGCGGCCGTCGTGGCCGTATACACGGACCTCGCCTCCGCCCTTGCTATGGACAATCCGCTTTGCAGCAGTTATAGCCTGCTGCTCGGTGGAGTGTTTGACGGCTCGCTGAGCATCTTGTCCCACAACAGCCCAGCGCCCATCCGCAGTCTGGACCACATGACGGCTGGTTGCACTCTTCATACCCGAATCTCCCGAGTCAAGAGTACACCGAGTAGGGGCGTAGAAACTAGACATCTACCCATTGCGATCCTTAGCCGCGAATATCAACGCCCCCCGTAACCAGCTTGCACGACGCAATAGGAGAACACCTCGTCGGCGGTTGTGACACACCCCCGCCCGGCTCATACGTTCACGCCAACCGGACCACGATACGCATCCCCCACACCGGGCGCGCCGGCCCCCCTCATCGCCACCAGCTGCCGACGGATGATCACCATATCAAACTGAACTACACCCACCCGCCAGCCTTCCACACCCCCAACCGGGCCGAACCTGTGAGGAATCAGGGCTAGGCGGCTCATCGACTCTCAGCGGCACCCGTGTGGTATCTGCACCAAACAATTCATGACAGCATTATTAACGATGGGTAAGGGTTGATTGTATCACACCCGTATGGTACAAATACAACATGGAGCACGAACAACTGTTCGCTGACAATTGGGGTGGGGGAAAGGGCGGGCGACCGTCGACTGGCCCCGCCAGCGTTCCTGCGGGCTGCGACGCCGGGGGCCGGATGGCCGACCTCATCGACCATCTGGATCGCTTCGTAGTCGAGGAGAGCTCCCGCCGACATCCCGAGGAAGCTCTCGGTCTGCTGGGACGGTTCCAGACCCGGCTGTCGTCGCACATGTGCGACCTCACCCGACAAGCGACTGTAGCGAATCCCGACACCGACCCGGTGGGGGTCCTCAAGGACAAGTCCCGGTTGTCGGGAAGGGACGCCAAGCGTATGGCCAAAGTCGCGGAACGGCTGCCCGCCCTGCCGCAGGTAGCCGACGCGTTGTCCGAGGGGGAGATCACCGTCGATTATGCCAAAGCTCTGGTCGACGCGGCAGACCGGGTGGGATCCGAAGCGGTGGAATCCGATCCCGGGTTGCTGGAGGAGGCCACCCGGTCTGGGCCTGACAGGTTCGCGCGTACAGCGCGGGACTGGTCCAACCGCAAGCTGATCGAAGCCGGCGTCGACACTTTGGAGCGTCAACGCCGAGCGCGTGAAGCGAAGCTGTGGGTAGATAGGCAGTCGGGGATGGGAATGCTCTTCGCGAAGCTCCCGGCCCACCAGTTCGCCCATCTCCAGCAGGCCGCCGACGCTCACTATCTGGAACTGTGGCGCAGGGACAGCGGCGGGGGGCGGGACCCGGACCGGGTGCGGACACTAGCACAGCGGATGGCTGATGTGGTCGTCGAGTTGTTGACCAACCTGGATGCGGTCACCGGTGAGATCTTGGACGGAAATGCGGGTCCCCGGGTCAAGGCTTCCACCCAGGTTGTCGTCGTTGCTGAACAAGGCGTCGTGGACGGGACCGATCCCGGGGGAAGCTGCGAGATCATCGGGGTCGGTCCCGTACCAAGAGACATCTTCCGGACACTGTCGGCGGACACACAGCTGGCCGCGATGATCTACGACCGGCAGGGCCGTCCCCTGTGGCTGGGTCGCAACCAGCGACTCGCCAACGCGGCGCAGCGGCTTGCTGTAGCCGTGCGGGACGGAGGCTGTTTCCAATGCGGGACACCCATGCACCGCTGCGAACTCCACCACATCCAGGAATGGCACCGCGACGGCGGACACACCGACATCGACAACCTCGTCGCCGTCTGCCGCCGCCACCACAGGCAACTCGAAGTACGCGACCTGGTAGTACAGCGCAAACCCGGCGGCGGTTACCAAGCCGTGCCACGAGACGGACCACCATGCTGAATACGCCCGGATCCGGGCGTATTCCAAGCGGGTACCGGATCCGGACTGGTTCAACACGGGTGCCCACCGGCTATGGGCTTAGCCACGCCGGCGACGGACCAGTACGGATGACCTTGGCTGGGTGGGAACCAATCGGGGTCCCTCCGAGAGATCGGGGCTCGCCAGGGGCCAGGATGGGTCTGATGCCACCGTACTGGCTGGTGATGCTTCTGTCCCTGGCACGCGAGCACGCGGACTGCTCTGCTGATGGCCGGGCAGCCGGCGCGTCGGGTGGGTGCGAGAGGGTCCGGAGTGTGCGGTTATGCTGGTGCCCGCGCCTAGGAGTTCCCCAAATGGTTGACCCGCGGTTTATCAAGTTCGACACGCTGAGCGTCCACGCCGGACAGCATCCTGATTCGGACTACGGGGCTCGGGCGGTTCCTATCTACCAGACCACTTCATACGTGTTCCGGGATGTCGAGCACGCCGCCGGGTTGTTCAACCTGGAACGGCAGGGTCACATCTACAGCCGCATCTCCAACCCGACCGTGGCAGCGCTCGAGGAGCGGCTGGCCGCCCTGGAAGGCGGGGTAGGCGCCATCGCCACTGCCTCGGGCATGTCGGCCATGTTCCTGGGGATCGCCACCCTGATGGGCAGCGGAGGACACATCGTGTCTTCGTCGTCGCTGTACGGGGGGTCCAACAACCTGCTCGGCACGACCCTCCCCCGTTTCGGGATCACCACCACCTTCGTCCACCCGAGGGACACCGACGGCTTCCGTGATGCCATCCGCCCCGAGACCCGCCTGGTGTTCGGGGAGACGCTCGGCAACCCGGGCCTCGAGATCATGGATGTGCCTGCCGTGGCAGAGATCGCGCATGACGCCGGCGTGCCGTTCATGCTGGACAACACATTCGCCACTCCCTACCTGTTCAGGCCCTTCGAGTGGGGCGTGGACCTGATCTACCATTCGATCACCAAGTTCATCGGCGGCCACGGGGTGGCGATCGGCGGGGCCCTCATCGACGGGGGGACGTTCGACTGGGAGGCCTCCGGGCGGTTTCCTACCCTGACCGAGCCCTATCCCAGCTACCACGGGCTCAAGTTCACCGAGGAGTTCGGGACCCAGGCCTTCATAGTCCGGGCCCGGGTGGAGGGCTTGCGCGACTTCGGCGCGCCGCTGGCGCCGCAGAACGCCTTCTACATCCTGCAGGGTGCCGAGACGCTGTCGATACGGATGCAGAAGCACATCGACAACACCCGCCGCGTGGTCGAGTTCCTGGACGGACGGTCCGAGGTGGCCTGGATCAGCTATCCCGAACTCCCCAGCCATCCAGATCACGACCGGGCTGCCCAACTCCTGCCGGACGGATGCGGGGCCATCTTCGCGTTCGGCATCAAGGGAGGCCGGGAAGCCGGTCGGCGGTTCATCGAACGCCTCCGGGTGTTCTCCCATCTCGCCAACGTAGGCGATGCGAAGTCCCTGGTCATCCACCCGGCCTCCACCACCCACTCCACCATGGACGCCGAGCAGTTGGAACGGGCCGGGGTGGGCGAGGACCTGATCCGCCTCTCGGTCGGGTTGGAGGATCCTTCCGACCTGATCGACGACCTCTCGGCAGCCCTGCGGGCGTCTCGGAGGTAGGCGTGGAGTTGAAGGTCGACGGCTTCCCGGTCTCGGCCACGACCGGCGGACGGCCCTTGGATCCGGGGAAACCTCTGATCGTGTTCGTACACGGGGCTGGGCTCGACAAGACTTCGTGGCAGTTGCAGACTCGCTACTTCTCCCATCACGGCTTCTCTGTGATGGCGGTCGATCTGCCCGGCCACGCAGGATCCGAGGGAAGCCCTCACCCGTCGGTCGAGAGCTACGCGGGCTGGGTGGCGCGACTGGTGGAGGCCGCCGGCTACGACGGGGTTCACCTGGTAGGCCACTCGATGGGCGGATTGATCGCCTTGGAGACAGCAGCCCGGCATCCTGCCATCGCATCAACTCTGACGATGGTGGGAGGAGCTGCGGCCATCCCCGTCCATCCGGCCCTCCTGGCGGCCGCCGAGAACGGAGAGCACATCGCCTACGAGTTGCTGGCCTCCTGGAGCCACGGGCGGCGCTCCCATCTGGGTGGGCACCAGACCCCCGGCATCTGGATGATGGGTGCGACGATCCGGCTGTGGGAGCGCTCCCGGCCGGGTGTCCTCGCCACCGACCTCCATGCCTGCAACGACTACACGAGCGGCGCCGAAGCCGCGGCAGCGGTCCGTTGCCGCTCCCTGCTGATCAGCGGATCGCTGGATGTGATGACCCCGCACCAAGCCGCAGAGCCACTCCGCCGCAACCTCGGCGATGTCCGGGAGGTGCTGATCGAAGGCGCCGGACACGCAATGATGACCGAACATCCAGATCCGGTCATAGACGCCCTGGCCGCCTTCCTCCAGCCGGCTGGATGATCGAGCGGAACTACGACAACCTACCCATACCCCCCGGTAACCCTCCCGGATGGTCCGGTACCAGGGATCCTATATGCAGTGTCAAGCCTCGGAAGGCCCCGGTGGAGCATTCGCGGACCGGATCAGGCTGGGTAGTCGGCGGGGTCGAACAGGACGGCCTGGGCTTCGGGGCGGACATACCGGTGAATGCCGGTCCAGGGGAGGTGGTCCATGAACACCCAGCTACGCCGATGGATCGTTGATGGGCCCCAGGCTTGTAGGGCCGCCTTGTGCCGGGGGCACGGGTACCCTTTGTTGCCCTCGAACCCGTAGTTCGGGTAGTAGGCCGAGAGCGACCGCATCATGCGGTCCCGCACCACCTTGGCGAGAATCGACGCCGCCGATATGGAAACCGACGTAGCGTCTCCCCTGACCAGCCGGATGGTGCGCTGCCCACCTACGAAGTCCCACCTGCCGTCGACCAGAACCCGGTCGGGCGTCACACCCAGCGTCTCGATCGCCCTCCGAGCGGCTAACCGCTGGGCGTCCGACATGCCGAGCCGATCACACTCCTCGTGGCTGGCGTGCCCTATCGCCCAATGCGTGCACCAGGACGCAACCCTATCGAAGATTGCTTCCCGCTCGTCCTCGGTCAGCATCTTGGAGTCGCGGAGCTTGTAGATCCGACGGTCCTTCGGCACCACGGCCGCACCAACCGTCAGGGGTCCGGCCCACGCCCCCCTCCCCACTTCGTCGACCCCCACGACCACCGGGTTTCCTGCTCTCCACAACTCCCGCTCCACCTTGAGGTTGGGCGCTCGGTTCCTCAGGGCCGGACGGAGTTTGGGAACTGTGGTGACCACCCGATCAGCCTAGGAGGGTACTGAGCAATCCACCAGCGGCCTGCCAACCGCCGACAAAATTCCTGGGCGGCGGGCGGCAGGCCCGAGCAATCGTCATTGTTCAGCACCCTCCTAGTGTTAGGACGGGTCGGAATAGATGAACTCTTCGCCGTACAGACGGTTGAGGTCCTCCGAGTAGTCGAGCATCTCAAGACGAGACCGCACGTTAGACGGAGGGTATATGAGAGGGTTGAACACCAGCTCGGGGAGTACGTGCTCCAGAGCCATCAGATTGGGTGTGGCGACCCGGGTGTAGTTGGCCACCTCGGCCCCGATGCGCGGCTCGAGCACGAAATCGATGAACGAGTGTGCTGTGCACGGGTGCCGGGAGGTTATCGGGACCACCAGCATGTCCAGCCATACAACTGCACCCTCTCGAGGGATGATGTAGCGGAAGTCACCCGAGTTGGGCGGTAGCGCGGCCAGGAACAGGTCGGACCGTCCCTGGGCTACATCCAGGCCTCCCTCGACTAGGTCGGAGGCGTAGTCCTCGGAGTCGAATCCGCGCAGGAAGGCCCGGGCGTCCGCCACCAATGCCGCGGCTTCCGCCACCCGGCGCTGGTCATCGAGGTTGGGTGAATGACCCAGGTAGAGCATGGCCGCCGCCATCACCTGCCGTCCCTCCTCGAGAAGCGACATCCGCCCTGCGAATGTCCAGGCCTGATAGGTGTCGAACAGGAGCCCCCAACTGGGGTCGACATCCTTGCCCACCATGTTCAGGTTCACCCCCATCCCCACGGTGCCCCACACGAGGGGAATGGAGTAGAAAGGCTCTGAGTCAACCGAGGGGACGGCGAACATCGGATCAAGGTTCACACGACCGGGGAGCGCGATGGGGTCGAGTGGGTACAAGGTGTCGCCGCGTCGGAGGGTCTCGGCGAGGTAGTCGGGTACCACGAGGACATCGAAGTCATCGGCGCCGGCAGTGACACGAGCCAGCAGGTCGTCCTCGTTCTCATATTCGAGACCTACCACATCGATGCCATACCGCCTCTCGAACTCTTCTATGGCTTTGGGAGAGATCTGCTCGGCACGACTCATGAGGACCAGTTCACCGTCGATCTGGCCGGCTGCACATACCGGTGCACGCGGTCGTTCCGGTTCGCTCCTGGTCGCGTCGCAAGCGGAGAGAAGCACCCCGAGAACCACGAGCAGATGAAGCAGACCGGAGATCCGGCACCGGGGGGACCGTCTCCCGGGCGTCGGGACCGGACAATCAAGATCCGTTTCGTGTGGACCGTATCGAGGAGTCCCGGCCATCGGGGGGGAATCGGGTATCGGCCTAGCCAAGGCTCTCCAGAGCCGGCGCCATCACCTGCCCGATTAGATGATCTCGCTCGCGTGGATCGGAGATCAGCGCCACCACGATCGACCCTGTGTCTCCGTCGTGGAGTGCTGCCTCGAGGGAGAAGCTTCCTGCTTCGGCCGAGAACCGGCGCCAGATCTTGTCTCCGATCTCCAACTGCCCCGACTCCACGACCGTGACCCCGCTCCACGCGGCGGCTACCGCGGAGAGGATGGCTTCTCCGAAGCCGGCAGGGCCGGGGACCATCAGGAAGGAGGTGGGGTCAGCGGCTCCTCTCTGGTAAACACCGCTCTCCCCCTCCCATCCTTCCGGAACGAGGACCGCATAGGGACCGATCCGGCTCTCGACCATGCCGACGTCCGGCGCCGGTTCGAAGACGTCGAAAACGATGCTCTCCATGCCGGGGACACATGAGGTGTCCGGCTGGGTGCGAGGGTCATCCAGGAATGCGAGGGTCACGGACTGCGGGCATCCCTCGGTGGCGGTCACCCCGTGACCGAGCGTCGGGAACTCCACGTACCAGGCATTCTCGAGACGCTCGGCGACGATGCGCCCGAACCCGGGTGGGGTAATGGGGTCGAACCGGCCGGCCAGCACCAACGTGGGGATGTCGCTCTCCACAGGCTCGTTCTCGACCGGGTTCGCTGCACCGGCTCCCCATCGCCCGCAGAAGTCGAAGGCGTCGTGTGATTGCACCAGCGCCCCATCGACGAGGGGAGCGAGCCGGGGATACTCGTCGACTCGGGCCTCTACCGCGGCCGGATCCGAGAAGGGAACCTCCTCGTGGCATTGGACCGACAGGAACTGGCCGATGGAGAAGAACTCCTGGTTCAGGAGGAATATGGACATCAACGCCTGTGCCTTGAAGAAGTGGCCTTCCGCCGCGTCGGCCACCATCTGGGGTAGCCCCGGAATGACCAGGTCGGAATAGAGGCCCTGGTACACGAGGCCCAGCAATGCGTCCCCGTCCAGCAGAGCCGGGTAGCCCTCGAACGTCAGGAAGTCGACCACCCACATCTCCGCCGGATCGGTGTTCAAGCTGTCCGCCGTCGAGTAGAGCAACGCCTCGAGGTCACCGTAGGTCGAACTGCACCGTGGATCGGATGCGCAAGCCTCGAACAGTGCGGAGAAGGAGCGGCTCGCCCCCGGAAGGATCGCCTCAACCCCGTCGACCTCCGGGGGGTAGGTCGAGTCGAGAATGACGCTGCGGATTCCCTCCGGGTGGTCCCGCATTACGGTGAGGGCCAGCCGCGTTCCGTAGGAGACCCCGTAGAGGTCCCACTGGTCGTAACCGAGCGCCACCCTCAGGTCAGCCACATCCGCCGCCGACTCGGTGCTGTTGTAGCTGCTGAGATCTACCCCTTCGGCCAGCCAACCCTGCCTGCACCCGTCTATGACTTCCTGCTCCCGGGCCATGTACTCTTCGTTGGGGAGATCGTCGTCAAGCAGGTCGTACGTGAGGTCGACTAGTTCGGGACAGGATAGCGAGGGGGTCGAGTAACCCACGCCCCTCTGATCGAAGACGATCACGGTCCTCTCCTGATCGAGAAACTCGAACAAGTTCTCGTAGCTGAACGGGAGCGACTCAAGCGCCTCGCCACCGGGACCCCCTTCGAGGTAGACCACGGGCGGATGGCTATCAGCCAAGCGGGCCGGAAAGATCGCCACCGCCAGTTCGATCTGGCGTCCGCCGGGTTGGTCCCGGTTCTCCGGAACGGTCAGGCGACCGCACGTCGGATCCGTGCCCGGTGGGCGCTGGAAGGGACAAGAACCCGGCGTGAAGACAGGCTCTAGACCCCCGGTAGGGACAGTCGAATCCGCGGTAGTGGTGGCAGTCGGCGACGGTGCCGACTCTCCGGTCCCGGCAGTGGTCGACGGCGCGGTCCCCGCCATTGTGGTGGAGGTCGAGAGTGGGACTTCCACCGGTTGGGTCAAGGGTTCGGACTCCTCCGAGTCCGAACCGCATCCGGCCAGTACGATCAGGAAACAGACCGCGGCTGGCATCAACCGGATTGGGATCCTGCGCGGATGGTGTCGCACTACCGACTACCTCTGTCAGCCGGTCCGGGCGGAACTCATCCCGGAGGCCAGCCCAGGGAACGGCCACCGAGAACATGGAAGTGGAGGTGCTCCACCGACTGGCCACCGTCCCTCCCGATATTGGTCACCACCCGGTAGCCCGAATCGGATATACCCTCCTGCACGGCCACGGCGGCGCAGACGCTCAACAGGTGTCCGAGAAGTACCTCTTGGTCCCGTGTGGCATGAGCCAGGCTCCGGATCGGTGTGCGCGGGATGACCAGTACGTGGACATCGGCCTGGGGATTGATGTCGCGGAAGGCCATGCATGACTCGTCCTCGTACACGATGTCGGCAGGAATCTCCTCCCTGAGGATCATTCCGAAGATGGTGTCATGCTCCGGCTCAGTCATAGGTCATCGCCGCCTTCCACTCGTCCTCTTCCATTCTCTCGGCCTCCTCCACCAGCATGACCGGGATGGTCCCGTCGATCCGGTAACGCATCCGTGTCTCGGGGTCGGTGGAGATGAGAGCCCCGTCGACCTCCCTCAGGGGAGCCTTGCTGAGCGGACACACCAGGATGTCGAGCAACAAAGGGTCGATGGGCATGACGGCAGTATCGCACGGACTCGGCTCTAGGTCCGATTCTTCGTGCGCGGAGTTGAGGCGAGCGATGGGTAGCCGTTGGCAGACTGCCTGGCCTGGGAAGGCGGCGGACTCGACAAGGCCACCGACTGGCGCGCGACCTTCACCCGTCGGGTGCATGCGAGAGAAGCCACGAAAACAGGATTGATGTGGCCTCTCATGGGTCGGCGTGTCGAGAAACATGCAGTGTCAGGGCTGGTCGCGACGCCTTCTCCGACCTTCCGGTCTCATTGCCCGCCGCGGTTGGAGCCTCCCGAGCCGGTGTGCCAACATGGGGTTGATGAACGACACCACCTCAAAGACGGTCCGCAATGCACTGCGGGCACTTGATGCCCACTTCAGAGTCGTGGAGATCGACCCGGCCTTCACCCATACGGCAGCCTATTGTGCCCGCTACGGCTATCCGCTGGACCGGTCCGCCAACGCGATCCTGGTCGCCTCGAAGCGTCCTCCGGGTCGTAACGCCGTCTGCGTGGTACTGGCTACCACCCGGCTGGATGTCAACCGCCGGGTACGATCGCTCTTGGGGGTGAGGAAAGTCTCGTTCGCGCCGGCAGAACTCACCCTGGAAGTGACCGGTATGAAGATCGGCGGCGTCACACCGTTCGGACTCCCCCACGACCTCCCCGTCTACGTCGATTCGAGAATCATGGAACTCGATGAGATCCTGGTTGGCGGAGGCAACCGCTCGACGAAGATCTATGTGGACCCCGAAGTCTTCGGACGCATGCCCTCGGTCGAGGTCACCCGCGATCTCGCGGTCGACGCTCCTCGACCCTCGTAGGAACCACCGACTTCAGTTCCTTCCTCATGAGCGCTACGTAGCCGAGCAAGGCGATCAGCCCGAACGAGAACCATTGCACCGCGTATGAGAGGTGTGACCGCTCGTCCAGTTCAGGAGCCGGCAGCGGTACCGGCAGTCGGCCCGGATCGTTGGGTTCGATGAGTTGGATCCAGAACGGAAGCAGTTCCACTCCGACCTGTTGCTGGATCCGTCCCACATCGATCCGGGCAACTGTCTCAAGCCAACCCTCCGGTTCCCTGCGGCCGAGGGCGGGACGCTGTTGGTCGGCACGGAGGAAGCCGAGAAGCTCGATCCGGCCGTCCGGCCCGTACAGCTCGGCTGCGGGTGCCGGGTCCACTCCGATAGGGAACCAGCCGACGTTGACCAGTACCCCGTTTCCCTCCCCGAGGTCGAGCGGGAAGACGACGTGGACCCCCGCTTGGCCGTCCACGACGTGGGATCTCACCAGGACACGGCCCTCGTCGGTCAGGACGCCGGCGGTCCTGACCCTCGTGTACTCGTAGTCCGCTGGATCGACCTCGAGGCCCTCCTGCGGTTGGAGGGCATCCAGTAGTAGCTGCATGGGGACCGGCTCGGCGCCCAAGCGGCTCCGTATAACCGTGTTGGCCGAACGCCGCTCCTCCAAGCGATCGAGTTGCCAGAACCCCAGGATCGCGCATCCCACGCTTACGAACACGACAAGGACCGCCAACACAATCCAGCGGGGGCGAACCGGCAACCTCATGGGACCATTATCCCGTGTTTCGAACCTGACCCGGCCGGGCGAGCCGGAGGCCGCCGCCTGGTGTCTCCGGTCCCCGGCCTGGTCAATTCCGAACCGACTGTCGGGTCAATCCTCGGAAGGCACCTTCTCGATCTCGACTGAGGCTGCCACCACCTCCACCCGGCTGTGGCGACCCTCGGCATCGGTCCAGAACCTCCGGTGAACCTGCCCGGCGATTTCGACGGGAACGCCCCGGATCGCCTTCACGAGATCGGGGTCCGGCTCCCAGACCGTGACGGGTATCACATCGGTCCGGCTGGGAGCAGCCAGACGGACCGTCACGAGCAGGCGAGCCAGCGACGCTCCTGACCCGAACGTGCGGTGCTCGGGAGCCGTAGCGAGCCTTCCCCTCAGGATGACCTCGTTACGATCCGGCTTGGCTACATTATCGGCGGCGGTGGTGGTGCGGTTGTTGGTCATGACGTTCTCCTTGATCAGTGCAAGTTGGTACTGACCATGAACTTATGAGAGGGGTGTGACAGATTACGGTAGATAGCGGTAGCATCTGGACGATCTGGGCGTGCCGGTTCGTCGCTCTCCGACCGATCTAGGAGGGTGCTGACCAATGACGATTGCTGGGGCCTGCCGTCCGCCGACCAGGGATTATGCCGGCGGTTGGCATGCCGCTGGCGGATTGCTCAGTACCCTCCTAGCCTGTTTGTTGGTGACGAAAGCACCCCACGACATGGTCATTGACCAGACCGGCCGACTGCATGAAGGCGTAGCAGATGGTGGGGCCCACGAACGAGAACCCGTAGGCCTTGAGCCCCTTGCTCATAGCGCGGGACTCCGCTGTCTGTGACGGTACGTCGGTCATCCGGATGAAAGCGTTGCGGCGTGGCTCTCCCCCCACGAAACTCCAGAGAAGAGCGTCGAGCGATCCGTGTTCCGATTGGACGCGTAGCGTGGCGCGGGCGTTGGAGATGGCGGAGTCGATCTTGGCCCGGTTCCGGATGATCCGCTTATCGGAGCGGAGGCGCCGGCGCTCGGCATCCCCGTACGAAGCGACCCGGGCGATGTCGAACCCTTCGAAGGCGACACGGTAGCCGGCACGCCGGTGGAGAACCGTTCGCCAGGAAAGACCTGCCTGGGCACCTTCGAGCACGAGCAATTCGAAGAGCGCCCGGTCGCCGTGGAGAGGCCGCCCCCACTCGTCGTCGTGATAGCTCTGCATCAGCGGGTCGTCCCCCGCCCACTCACACCTGACGTATTCCCCGGCCATGGACGGTGATCGTACCTGGATCGCCTCAACCCCTTCGTCTCTGCCGGGCGGCATTGGAAACCCTCCCCGGACCCTTAGCAACATAGAGTAGCCGTATTATAGGGTTGTAATAGCTATTGGGTGGGAGGCAATCGGTAGCTGTAATGCCGGCTCCTGAGCTGATCGATCCCAAGGACGATGCTGTGCGCGCCGCGAGCGTCGAACCGCTGGTCATGCGCGCGTTTGCCCGTTGCGTACACGCAAGAGAAGCCACGAAAGCCGGCTTGAACTGACCCTTCGTGGGTGGGTGTGTCGGGGAGCATGAAGAGTCAGGACTGGCGGGAACTCCTACCGCCGGGTATCTCGGACAGGAGGCCCGCCAGTCCGGGAAGCTCAGGATCGGCGCTCCTGATAGCGGCGGCGAGGTTCCGGGCCGTACCCACCTCGTCCAGCGCCAGAGCCGCGCGGGCCGCCACGAACAAGATCCTCGATTCGTAGCGCCGGACCTCGCGGGAAATGCGGGCCGGGCCGGTCACGCTCCAAGCCTCCGCCGGTCGACCCTCGTCGAGCAGGTAGGACCCGTAGACGACGCGCGCCTCGGCTTCGGTCGGCCGGTTGCCACCCAGTTCCCGGAACCTTGCCCAAGTCTTCTCCACGTCGCGACCGCGTCCCAGCGCTCGCAGGGTGTCCATCTCCACCGGCATATGGGTGGTGTCGCCCGTGAGACGGCGGTAGGCCCTCAGCTCAGCAAGTGCCTCCATCCACTCCTGGAGGTAGTACGCGCTCAGCCCGAGCAACTCCCTGACCGCAGAGGACCGGGGGCTGAGATCCTTGGTCTTGACGAACTTGCGCCGTGCGGTGCCGTATTCCCCCTTACCGAAAGCGTCCACCGCTTCGGCCAGTATCCGAAGAGTGGCCGTCTGGCGGTCCTTTCGGGTCACCCGCCGGATCTCGTCCCGCATCCAGCGGGGCAGGTTGTCAGGTCCCACCCCCGAGTGCGGGGCCTTCCGGTCTGGACGTCTGCCGGGCTTACCGCGTGAACCCGGGCCGGGTCGCCGCCCGGTGTCCCTCCGTGCCCGCACCGGTTTGGATCCGGCCGGCCGCCCACGCTTGGCACCGGAGGGCTTACCGGTACGGCCTTGCTTTCGGTTAACAGATCGGCGCGGCCTGCCGGCCGGGGAACGGCGGCCGGAGGGTGCTTGACGGCCTCCGGCCGATCGCTTCTTCGGCCTCGCCTGCGTACTACCCGCCCGGCGGGGCTTCTTCCGTCCTGGTTTGTTCCTATGTTCTTGTGCCATCAGCCGGACTCCCTGCAGCAGTCTTTGGGATACTCAACCCGGCCAGGCCATCGGGCCCGCGACAGAACTGGAATCCAGGGGATGGTTGGACGTCGCTACCGGTTGCCGAATGGTAACGGGTAGCGATGCAGTCCTTCTATCGGTGAGGCTTCTTGCGGGATTTCGACCGAGTCTGGGGTGCCTGCTCTTCGGACTTGTCGTCCTCGACGATCCCCACCGCTTTGAGCACCCTGGCCTGCAACTGCATGGACAAGCCGGGGTTCTCCCTGAGGAAGCGCTTGGCCTTTTCGCGCCCTTGACCGAGTTGATCGGTTTCGAAGGTATACCAGGCACCGCTCTTCCTGACGATACCGGCAGTGACCGCCACATCGAGCAGGCTGCCTTCCCACGAGATTCCCTGTCCGAACATGATATCGAATTCCGCCATGCGGAACGGGGGCGCCAACTTGTTCTTTGCAACCTTGACCCTGACCCGGTTGCCGATCTGGTCCTTCCCGCTCTTGATCGACTCGATACGGCGGATATCCAGACGTACGCTGGAGTAGAACTTCAACGCCCGCCCGCCCGGCGTTACCTCTGGAGAACCGAACATCACGCCGATCTTCTCCCGAAGTTGGTTGATGAATATGGCGGTGGTCTTCGAGCGGTTGATATTGGCGGTAAGTTTGCGAAGCGCCTGGGACATCAACCTCGCCTGGAGCCCCACGTGGGTGTCACCCATCTCACCTTCGATCTCCGCCCTGGGAACCAGCGCAGCAACCGAGTCGATCACCACCACATCGAGCGCTCCCGACCTGATGAGCATGTCGGTGATCTCCAGCGCCTGCTCCCCGGTGTCGGGTTGGGATATCAGCAACTCGTCAATGTTCACGCCCACCGCCTTTGCGTAAACGGGATCCAAGGCATGCTCCGCATCCACGAAGGCGGCGATTCCTCCGTTGCGTTGCGCCTCGGCCACGATATGCAGGGCAAGGGTCGTCTTACCGCTCGACTCGGGTCCGTACACCTCGACGATGCGCCCTCGCGGTACTCCCCCGATACCCAGTGCCAGATCAAGCGCCAGCGCACCGGTCGAGATGTGCTCGATCTTCTGGTGAGGGCTGGCCCCCAACCTCATGATGGATCCTTTGCCGAATTGGCGCTCTATCTGGGACATTGTTGTGTCGAGTGCCTGCTGCCGTTCCTTCATGTTCGCTCCTTCGTCTTGCCGAGCCGGTGGGCTCGTCTCTCCGTCCTTCTGATGAACAAGATACGAGCCTGCTGTGACAGACCGTGCACTCCCTCCCACTCGGTACCGCTTCCGGGCGCGTTATCGAAGTAACGAATTACATACACCCGATTACACCCATGTTATCCGTGGTTACGACCTAGAGGTTAATCGAACATCTGTTCGAAACCAAGGTTCTCGTGGGGCGGCCCGAGCCGGCAGCCGCGGAACCGGTCTTCGACGGGCAGCCGGGCACGCACGCAAGAGGGGCGACGGGCCCGGCGAGCCTCCTCAACCTCTCGCCAGCGGGAATCGCTCCAGAGCATCGTAAACGGTGGAACGACCTCTGGAACGGCTCCGGTAGAGGACGACCTCGGTAACCGGTACGCCGACCCAGGACATCCCCATAGACGCCGACGGACGCAAGTCGCGGGGCGGGCGGATCCTGGCCAGGGTGAGGTGGGCTCTGAAGGGTCGATCCTCGTACCCGAACCCAGCCGACGCCACGGCTTCCTCCGCCACTCCCGCCAGCTCCGCCACCTTCCCACCGTCCTTCTCGATCGCCGCCCACGCCACGGTAGCCCTTCCCAACTTCGGGAACCCTCCCAGCCGACCGATCCGGAAGGAGAACGGATCGCCCAACTCCGCAGTGTCAAGCGCCGCGATCAGGCGATCCCTACCGATCATGTCGGCCGGTCCCACGAATCTCAGGGTGACATGCAGGTTCCGGGGGGGAACCGGCCTGCCCGGTAGGTCAAGTCCCTCGCGCCAATCATCGACCGCCATCCTCGCCTCCGCCGGCAGCGGAATGGCGACGAAGCACCTCTCTGTGTTCCTACCGTTCACTGTTCCACCACTCGCCCATGACAGCCAGCCGGGTGAGCTGGAGGGCGGTGGTGGTGGTATAGGCCCGGATACGCTCACGGTCACCGGGCATCCGCAGGCCCCGGGCACGAGACGCCTCCGGCGTACGGACAGCTACGAAGATCGTGCCCGGAGGATGCTCGAGGGGATCGGGACCCGCCACCCCCGTAAGGGCGGTCACCACGTCGACTCCCATGACTGCGGCCGCCCCGTCGGCCATCGCGATAGCCGTCTCGGCACTGACCACCCCGTTGGCGTCGATTACGTCCTGGGGCACACCGAGCAGGCTCCGCTTCAGATCGGCCGCGTATGCAACCATGCTCCCGCGGAACACTCGCGACGACCCCGGAAGGAGGCTGAGGCGGGCAGCCAGCATCCCCGACGTGACCGACTCGGCGGTGCCTATCGTCCAGCCCCGATCCATGAGTTCACCGAGGATGATCTGTTCGAGGGTCTCGTCGTCGGTCGCGAACACCGAAGCGCCCAGCCGCTCCCTCACACTGCGTTCCACCGGTTCTATCATCGAACGGGCCCGTGCCTCCGAGCGGGCCTTGGCAGAGAGGCGGACCTTCACCTCCCCGGCCGAGGCCAGGAAGGCCATCGACGGGTTGACCGAGGCGTGGTAGAGGTCGTCTAGCAGATCCGCGACCGCCGACTCGCCGTAGCCCCATGTTCGGAGTACCCGGCTGACAAGGACCTCGTCGCTACCCGCTCCCCTTCGCAGCCGTGGAACCACATGATCCTCGAGCATCTGGTACAGCTCGGCCGGAACGCCCGGCACGGCGAAGATGAGCGTCCCCTCGTGGTCCAGGAACAGACCCGGGGCCGTACCACGAGGGTTGTGCAGCTGCTCCGAACCCTCGGGATACTCGGCCTGGCACAGGTTGCTCTCCGGGAACTCCCTGCCCAACCTGTCCCAGAAGGCTCTCAACACCACGGCATGGTCCTCGCTGAACAACATGTCTCTTCCGGTAGCTGCGCATATCGCTTCCCTGGTTATATCGTCCTGGGTGGGTCCCAATCCGCCGGTGATGATCACCACGTCTGCGCGGCCCATTGCTGTCCGGATCGTGTCCACCATGCGGCGGTGGTTGTCTCCGACAACCACCTGGTAGTGCGCGTCGAGACCCAACTCCGCCATCCGCTCGCCGAGGTAGGAGGCATTTGTGTTGACTATCTGGCCGAGCAGCAACTCGGTCCCCACCGCGACGACCTCGACGATCATCGGCTGATCCCCACTGGCAATTCATCGGCGGCACGAAACGTGCGCCGCACCTCTGCGGCGAGATCGGTCTCGTAACTCCCGGTTATCTCTGCCTCCACCCAAGTGCCGGGCACGCCCTGGTCAAGACAGATCATGCCGTCGATGTCGGGGGCTTCCCGGAATGACCTCCCCACGGGCACCCCGTCCTCCACCTGGTCGATCAGGACCGTATGCACGTTCCCGACCTGCTCGGCGTTGCGGCGGGCGGTGATCTCGTCCTGGACCATGGTCAGTTCCCTCACCCGCCCAGCGATCTCGCGCGGACCGATCCTTCCGGGAATGTCAACCGCCCTCGTGCCCTCCTCGGGCGAGTAGGGAAAGAAACCGGCCCAGTCGAGATCCGCGGACACCAGAAACTCGAGGAGTTCGTCCACGTCATCGTCGGTCTCACCGGGATAGCCGACTATGAAGGACGACCTGAGAGCGGCCCTTGGTTCAGCTCGCCGGATCCGGTCGATCAGTCGTAGGTGACTCGGCGTGCTCCCGGGCCGCCGCATCGCGCGCAGCAGCCTCCGGGAGGCATGCTGGAGGCTGAGATCGAAATAGGGTGCCAGCTTCGGATTGGTTGCCAGTTCCTCGATCAGAGCAGGCCGGATCTCGGTCGGGTACAGGTACAGAAGTCGTAGCCTGACCAGTGCCTCCACGTCGGAGATGAACCGCAGCAACTCAACGATGTTGTCGCCGGTCTTCACCCCGATGTCCCGTCCGTAGGCGGCCAGGTCCTGGGCGACGAGGACGATCTCAGACACGCCCGCTGCGCACAGGCGGACGATCTCCTCGCGGATATCGGTAGGACGCCGGGAACGTTGCGGACCACGGATGAGCGGTATGGCGCAGAAGGCGCACGTCTTGTCGCATCCCTCGGCAACCTTGACGTAGGCGTACGGAAAGTCCGGCGCCGGACGGTCGACGAGATGGAGCAGGTCCATGGCCGGACGCCTGGGACCGAGCCGCACCGGTGTCCAGTCGGTCAGAGAATCGAGGACCCCCACAAGGTCGCCGTACCGGTCGAGACCGACCACAGCATCCACTCCGTCGAGCGCTTCCTCTAGCTCGGAACCGTAGCGCTGAGCCATGCATCCGATCACCACCAGCCGGGTGCTGCCCGACTTGGACCGTTCGACCTCGAGGATCGTCTCGATCGACTCTCGCCGGGCGGCTTCGATGAAGGCACATGTGTTAACCATCACGACATCCGCCTGCTCACCTGAATCCGACGACCGATAGCCGGACTCGAGTAACAGGGCGGTGACCTTCTCGGAGTCAACCTGGTTCTTCGAACATCCCAGCGTGGTGATGTGGACCGAAGGGGAGGAGCGATCATTCACGAGGCCAGTCTAGGAGGGTATTCAGAGGCACCGTGCAAAGGGGTCGCTTGCGTGCCTCTCCGGCGGCCGTGCCGTAGCTCGCGGTTCAGGCTCCGAAGGGAGGGAGCCCAGCCTGAGGCTCGCCAGAACCCGGGCAGGAGTCACTGATTGCACAGGGATGGACCTCAACGATCATCTGTCGCGGCGAGTAGCGGACGGTCCATGTCTGTACTGATTCACTCCCCTCCGTCTCGACGGTGCGGACGACCCGCACCGTCCAACCGTCCTGAGCTGCCTGGACCACGGTCCGCTCGTCGTAGTCGAGTCCGGAACCGGCACGTATCCGCGGCTTGGGGGGATTCCGCCAACCAGAACGTTCCGATACGGACGCGGTCACGATGCGTGCCGCCGGTCCACCTTCCGACAGCACCGTCGTCCCACCTTCCCCGTCCTTCCACTCCCCGGAGACGACCCGTCCGTCGTTGTCCCCGTAGAAGGCCACGGTCAGGGACGTGGCCGTGTAGTCGGCGACGACAAGGACGTGGTGTGGTGTGTCGTTGCGGAACACCAGGTCGATGTCTGGCCAGTTGATCGTGGCTTCTATTCCCTCGGGGTAGCGGCGGATGTAGATGCTGTGAGGGCGATGGGTAACAGACCGGTACCCGCCCCAGAATATAGCGTTGTAGATGGTCGTGGCTGCCTGGCTCACACCGCCTCCCACGGTGTTCACCAACTCGCCGTTGACGAGGGTCCCCGCGGCCCGGAACCCGTCCTCTACGGTTCGCTTCCCTACGTGGCGGTTGAGGCTGAACCTGTCCCAAGGGGCTATCACCGCACCGCTCAGCTTGTCGGCGAAGCGGTGAATGTTGACCACCCGGTCCTGACAACACTTGTGATAGGTGGTGAAGCGGGACACCAGGTGACCGATGGAATGCTCTGCCACGAGCGTGCTGAACTCGGCCGGGGGCACCAAGCCGATCACCCTGGCGAGGAATGTCGCCATCTGTCCCCGGGTCACCGGCTCCTCCGGGCAGTAGTAATCCAGGTAGGTTGCGCACCCGGCGGTCATGCCGGCAGCCGCCAAGGCCTCGATATTCGCGGCGTGGACACTGCCCTCGAGATCGGTGAACACAGCGGTGGCGACCGGGGGTAGGTCGAATGCCCTTACCAGGAAAGTGGCCATCTGTCCCCGGGTCACCGCTTCGAAGGGGCAGTAGCGCGTGGAGCCTCTGTCGCAGCCGACGGTGACCCCCAGATCGGTTAGCCGCTCCACATGGCCGGCCCACCACACGTTACCTACATCCGAGAAGACCCCGCTCCCGCCCACTTCGGGCTCCGCCAGGCCCAGTGCACGGTGGATCCACACTGCCATGACCCATCGCCTCATCGGCGCACCGGGACAGAATCGGGCCGTATCACACTCGGTGACGATGCCCATATGAGCGAGGATCCCCACGGCAGGAGCATGAAACCCCGCTTCTGACATGTCCGAGAATTCCTCCGCGGCGCTCGCAGGGATTCCCAGGACCGGAAATGAAGCGACGATCAGCATGAGGCCGACCAAGTATCGGCCGATCAGGGCACCGACCGGACTGACCGAGTTGCTTTCAAAAACAGACATGACCCAACCAACCCTACCGACGGATAACCACTACACAAGTACGAGGCAGCAACTAGGAAGGTGCATGGATAGGCGGACCGAGACCGCCGTCACCGGCAAGTCACCACGCCGTTCGAACCAGGTTGGCAGCCGGATGCCACACCACCGGGCCGCGGCTCGATGTACTCCACGATTTCGGGCACCTTCTCGATCGTTTACCGGCTGGCCCGCGGAAAGGACGGGAGCCCATCTAGGAGGGTGCTGAGCAATCCACCAGCGGCCTGCCAACCGCCGGCAAAATGCCTGGGCTGGCGGGCGGCAGGCCCGAGCAATCGTCATTGTTCAGCACCGTCCTAGCGAGGACCGCACCCGGCTCAGACCTCCGGGAAGAAGTAGCGTCTGAGCACGCTCAGCCGGTCGTCGAACCCGCGGGGGTGGAGATACCACAGAGTGGCGGCCACCGTCGAGAGCATCGGGTTACCGTCCTGAGGGGTGAAGCAGAAGCCGACGAGCCGGTTACCTCCCCTAACGACCAGCGTCTCGACCGGTACCACAGTCTGGCTCAGGATGCGGCCGTAGTACCCATGGTCCCTGCCGAACGAGAAGATCTGGTTGGCAGACCGCTTGTAGGTGATCGCAACCCTCGGATTGGCTGCCAACCGCTCCTGAGCCTCCTCGACGGTTATCTCCCTGTCGAGGACGATCTCGAAGTGGAGAGCGTGCATGTACTGGCTGTTCACCTTGACGGCAGACGAGAACAAGTCGAGTTCGTGGCCCATGGTCTGGAACAGGTGATGGGCATCCTTGGCGTGGTGGGTTCCGAAACGACCCTTGGGATGCGTTCCGACCTCGGGAGCGGGAATGAACTTCCCGTCCTGGCTGATGTCGTTAGCTCGCCTGATGCACAGGAAGGTTCCCTCGACCACATGGTTCGTGCCGTCGTGATCGAACCCGAGGGTCTTGAGGAGCACCGCAATGTTGTGAGTGTTGCACGAGACGATATGGAGGTAGCGGTCCTCTCCCCGGACCAGAGCCTCGTCATTTATCCCTCTGGCATACATCTTGCCGAAGCCGAACTCCGATCCCTGGGCCAGGAAACCGCCGACCCCGGAAGCATGACGGTAGTACTTCTCCTTGTTCTCGTTCCCGGCAGGCGTACAATCGACCACGACATCCGCCCGCTCTATCGCCTCCCATGCCTCGAACTTGGGGGCATGACCCAGTTCTTCGAACCCTGTCCGCCGCTCGGCGTCGACCGATAGCCGTGCTCCCCGCCGAACCAGGTCGTTCACTTTCGCCCTCTCAAGCAGTAGAGGGGTCCGTTTGTGGAATGTGACCTCGTCGATCCCGAACGCTTCCCTGTTGTCGGCCATCAGCCCGATCAGCGGCTCGCCGATGGTTCCCGTTCCCACGATGTGCACGATTCCGGCCATACTGAACTCCGCCTTTCCGGAAGCGCCCGGTACTCCCAACCGTGACGATAGTCGCCGCCCATCGTCACGCACGGGAACTGCAATGGGGAGAAGAGGCACCGGTTTCGCCGCGACCCCGAACCTCGATGACACTTCAGCCGTCAAGGGTCGCACAATCCGAGACCGGTGCTCCCGAGCGGGCGGCCGGACGGGAGTCGGGATCACACCCTGGCGCCTCCACCTCCCGCTTCACCCTTACGAAACGGGCGGAGAGGACGCCGTAACGAAGGACGGGGTCCGCGTGGTCGAAGAGAACCGCCTGCTCCACGCTCTGGTACATGCCGCCCCCCGACTTCTCGTAACAGGTGATCGCTTGCGGTGCCAACTCGGGACCGAAGAGGTCCACCACGTCCCATCCGAAGCAGATGGGTTCCTGCGGTGTCGGCTCCTCATGGACATCGGTGAGGAGTAGAACGAGCCCTCCAATCCGTACCACCCTCTTGATCTCCCCGATGGCACCATCAAGGTCATCGACGTGGTCCAGCGAGTTGAACGAACAGACAACGTCGAAGTAGCCGTCCGGAAACGGGATCGACTCCGCCCCGGCAGCGACGTACACCATCGAGTGCTCATCAGCACCCAGCCGGAGGTACTCGTCGGCCAGCGGATCAAGCCCCACCTGCTCCAGAGCCGTGGTCGCCCATTCCAGAGAACCCCGCGGTCCGCATCCGATGTCCAATACTCGCTTGCCCGTGTAATCGGCGAGGGACAGGCCGAAGTGGGTGGTGTAGAAGTGCTCGAACCAGTAATTCTCCAGGAGACCTTCCGAGTCCTTGCGTTCCGACCAGTACGAAAGTTCGCCCGACCGGTCCCGCTCACTACTGCCGGCATCCACCGAGTGCGTCCCCTCTCTCGCCAACGCTAGCCCTGATTATTCATGTTTCCCGACATACCGCGGCAACATGCCACATCAATCATATGATCGAGACTGCGCCGGGCTTCACCCGACGGGTGAAGGTCCCACCGGGCCGAGACGGGACTGTCGAAAACACCCATAGTGCCTGGTCAAAAGCTCATAGTCCACACCCCGGTTCGCCCAGTCCAAATCCACGCATGGAAATCGGGGCTAAGCTTCATTCGACGATCCGGCGGACCGCAGGAAGGTCTCGATCCATAGAACCCATGCATTGTCACTCGAGCCGTCCAGCACGATTCCGGTGAACAGGACATCTGGCGTCCGACCCACCATACGGGAGCTTAGGAATCAGGATCGAGCCGATGCGGTAAGCGTGATCAATACGGCCGCTTCGTGGTACGAGGAGTTCCTGGGCCGCGAGGAACTCCATTCGCCCGAGATGGACGAAGCCACCTGGGACGCCGAGGCGCGGCGCATGACCTGGTGGGGAGCGTTCGTTGGTGGACTGCTCGTCGGGGTGATGGGCTGCGAGCCTGCTGGAGACGCGGTGCTCATGCGCCATGCGTACGTCCTCCCTGAATACCAGCGGAACGGTATAGGCACGGCGCTGCTCGTCCACTCTGAAGAGACGCTTCCGGTCCCGGTCCGGATCGTCGTCGGTACATACGCTGCCAACTACAAGGCTCGGGGAAACCTCGAGAAAGCGGGCTACCGACCTTCGGCGAAGTCCGAAACCGTGCTCAGCAAGTACTACGACATTCCCGAGGATCGGATCAGCACCTCGATCGTGTACGAGAAGGTGCTTCCAGCCTGAACAGGCACGGCGCGGGCTTCCGATTGCTTGCTGCAGGAGTCCCTTCCCGATCAGTCGGCCAGGAAGAGGGCCGGTTCCTCCAGATTCTCCACAAGCATCCCAACGAATCGCTGGCCCAACCCTCCGTCGATCACGCGGTGGTCGAACGCGAGGGACAGGGGCATCATCGGCGCGATAGCAACCGCCCCATCCCTCACTACCGGCGCATCGAGCGCCCTACCGATGGCGAGGATGGCGGTCGTGCCGTGTGGGATTATTGGCGTGCCCCGGCCGCCGCCGAGAGCCCCGAAGTTGGAAACAGTGAATGTCGCCCCGGTAAGTTCGCCACTGACGAGGGTACGGGCCTTACCCCGTGAGCCGAGATCCGATATCGCGTCGGCAAGGGAGATCAGGCCGAGGTCCCCTGCTCCCCGGATAACCGGAACGAGCAGCCCGTCCCTGGTATCCACAGCTATTCCAACATCAAGTGAGTGATGCAGGACCAGTTCATCGCCTTCGAGCGATGCGTTGAATTCGCGGAACCGCTGGAGAACCGGTACCAGAGCCTTGACGACCATGGCCTCCATCGGAATATCCCGCCCGTGCCGGACCGCGAGGGCCCGTCTCGCTGCCAGCAGACGGGCTGCATCTACGTCATCGAAGATGGTCACATGGGGAATCTCACGCCACGAAGTGCTCATATGGCGGGCGATGGTGCGACGCAGCATCGAGAGGCGGACACGTTCATCCGCTGACGCCGCCACCGGGGGCTGCGACGCCCTGGCTACAGCCGTCATGACATCTTCCCTCGTGATCCGTCCGCCCGGACCGGTACCGGCAACCGTGGACAGATCGACACCTTTTTCCCGAGCGAGCCTGCGCACTACCGGTAGCGCTTGGCCTCGACCCTGCCGACGTTTGGGCGACCGGTCCCCGGACGGCTGGGGGGATCGGTCGGAAGCGGGCCGTTCGCCATCACCCTCACCGTGGACGCGCCACGACTCACCCGGTCGGCCAATGACGGCGAGGATCGATCCGACGGTCAGGGTGACGCCTTCGGCAGCTCCGTGATGCAGGACCGTTCCGGCAGCCGGCGACGGTATCTCGACAACCGCCTTGGCGGTCTCGACCTCGACGAGTACCTGGTCCTGTTCGATCGGGCTTCCCACCGGAACGTGCCAGCGGACTATGTCGGCCTCGGCCAACCCCTCCCCGATGTCCGGTAGTTCGAACACGTACGCCATCGATCCTCCGTAGTAGGAAGTTCAGGGTACGCGGTGTCCGGCGGATCGTCAGATCGGGAGACCCGCCGGGGTCTGCAACTCCTCGATCGTCACCAGGACCTCGCGGGCCTTCGAACCCTCGGACGGACCGACGATCCCCCTCTGCTCGAGGATGTCCATGATTCGGCCGGCCCGGGCAAAACCGACCCGGAGCTTACGTTGGAGCATCGAGGTCGAACCCAGTTGCGACCGGACCACGAGTTCGGTGGCCCTCCGCACCAGATCGGCATCTTCGTCGTCCTCCTGCTCGGCGGAAGCTCGGCGCTCGACGGCAACCTCTTCGTAGATACGGCGGTACTCGGCCTTCTTCTGAGTCTTGACCCAGTCCACCACCACCGAGACTTCCTCTTCGCTCACCCACGCCCCCTGCACCCGCACGGCACGCGGTTCGCGGGCCGTCACCACCAGCATGTCACCCATTCCCACCAGCTTCTCGGCACCCACCGTATCGATGATCACCCGCGAGTCGGTCTGCGAGGCGACAGAGAATGCCAGACGGCTGGGTACGTTTGCTTTGATCACCCCGGTGATCACGTTGACCGAGGGCCGCTGGGTGGCTATGACCAGATGGATGCCAACTGCCCGGGCCATCTGGGCTATCCGCACGATGGCGCTCTCGACATCGCGGCCCGCCACCATCATCAGGTCGTTCAACTCGTCGATCAGAACCACGAGGAAGGGAAAGCGGTCGAACCGGTCGGCCTGCAGCGTTCCACCTCGGAGCTTTTGGCGGTAGCTCACGATGTCACGGACCCCTGCCTCCGCCAACAGGTCGTAGCGGCGGTCCATCTCAGCCACTGCCCACTGGAGAGCCTCCAGTGCCTTCTTCGGCTTTGTTATGACCCGTGTCATAAGATGGGGAACCCCGTTGTACTGACCCAGTTCGACCCTCTTCGGATCGACCATGATCAGGCGAACATCCTCCGGATCCGTGCGGACGAGGAGGGAGGTCACGATCGAGTTGATACAGGAGGACTTACCCGCTCCGGTAGCGCCGGCGATGAGAACGTGGGGCAATTCGGCCAGATTCAACAGCACCGGCTTGCCCGAGATGTCCTCGCCCAGTCCCACCACTAGAGGGTGCTTCATTCTGGACGCTTCCGATGAGGCCAGGACGTCACCCAAAGTCACCAACCGCCTTACCCGGTTGGGAACCTCCACCCCTATAGCCGACCGGCCCGGAATCGGTGCCAGCAGCCTTACGTCGGGAGTGGCGAGCGCGTACGCGATGTCGCCGGAGAGATTCGTAACCCGCGAGACCTTCACCCCCGGCGCGAGTTCGATCTCGTAGCGGGTGACGGTAGGCCCCGGAACGATGTTCGTCAGCTTGGCGTTGACGTCGTGGTGGCGAAGCGTGTCCTCTAGCTGGCGGGCTGTCTCCTCGAGCATCCGACGGCTCTGGCCTTCATTCCCGCCTCTTTGGAGCAAGGCGACCGGAGGTAACTGGTATCCGTTGCCGATTTCTGCCGGTGGCGGAGGGCTGGGAGGAGGGCTCTCCGCCACACCGGCAGTTGCGGTAGGGCGTTTCGATGGAGGCTTGGGCCTTTGCGGTAACCGGACCACCTCGCCGGGAGGGCTGGCAGTACCGGCGGGTGGAGGCGTCTGGTCAGAACCGGGACGCGGAGGCCGGCGCTCAGCCTTGGTAGGACGGCGTTCCACCTTCGGGCGCCGCTGCGGCGAGTTGACGGAACGGCGCTGCGGGGGTTTCGCGGGGCGGCGGTCCACTTGCCAGCGTGGCTTGTCGGAAGCGCCGCTGTTTGCGGCAGTACGGCGCTCCGGCCCGACCGACCACATGCCTGCCCAGCTTGCCCGCAGTGATCTGGCCGCGAAACCGCTGAATTCCCCCGCCGCGAGGATCACATCCCTGATAGAAGCCCTGACGACAACCATGACACCCAGCGCGGTCATTAGGGAGACAACCACGAACGCACCCCAGAACCCGAGGAGGCGCTGGAGAGGGAAGGCTATCAGCGAACCAATGGCCCCGCCCGTGCGCTGGACCAACTCGCCGTTGCCTGCTAGCGCGGCGCCTCCCATGATCAGATGGAACAAACCCAGCGCACCGCTGAACCAGAGAGCGGCTCCCACCAGCACCCGCCGGAAGTCATCGCGGTAGCGGCCCAGCAGGAGCATCCCACCGACTCCTACGAACAGAACGGGAAGGACATACACCCATACTCCCACCAGCGCTCGCAGGCTCCCCAACAGCCATCGTCCACCCGGACCAGCACCTCCGAAGAAGGAAAGGGCGTTCAGCACACCCGCGACCGCGAGCAGCAAGCCGATGACCTCGTGCGTCTGGCGACCGATGCCGAACCGGATATTCTCGTACAGGGTCGCTACCAGGGGGCGTGACCGGGTGTCGGGCCGTGTCCTGTTCTGGTTCCGGGCCGGTCGGCGGTGGGTCTCCCGACGTGCTTGCGGTTGGCGAGGGGAGGAAGCACCAGCGGGCGGCTTACGGGTCGCCCCATTGCGCGCGGCACCGCGGCCGGGCTGGCTTCGCCTGGAGCCGACGGTGTTCTTTGCCCGCGGTCTGCTAGCCGCGTTGCCTGCGTGTACCTGCGACACCCGTCTCCGCCCCGTACCCCCACGGGTGGATGTCCCCTTGGTCATGTGAGTCGAACACTACACGAACCCGGTGCTGTACTCAACGATCCTAGGATCGGCCGCGACTCGGCGACCCTAAGAGATGCCAACCCCGGAGTTCTTGGAAGAGCATTGCGGCCCGCGGACCACCAAGGCCTGGGTCCGGCACCCTCGCAACTCACCCCACGCATGAAGGGTCGGGGGCTAGGAGGGTGCTGAGCAATCCACCAGCGGCCTGCCAACCGCCGGCAAAATACCTGGGCTGGCGGGCGGCAGGCCCGAGCAATCGTCATTGTTCAGCACCGTCCTAGGGGTCCACCGATTCTCTAGAATCTAGAGACAACCGTCAGCACCACCGGTCGCCTGCCCGTCTCGGCCCTGATCACCCGGCGGGAAACATGCCGTACCGCGGCCGCGGCGTCCTTGCGGAAGCGGCGGGGACGCCGTTCGTACTCGGCTTCGATAGCCAACCCGACCTCGTCGAGGACCGGCGGCGCCTCGTCCATGAAACCGTAGCTGGTCAGCCGGGGAACGCCGACCAATCCTCCATTCGACGTGTCGAACACCAGCGAGACCACCACCACCCCGTCGTCTCCCAACTTACCTCGTTCCCTGAGCAGGGATTCGCGCACGTCTCCCACACCCGAGCCATCCACATAGACATATCGAGCCGCCACGGAACGCCGCTCGACACTCGTTGAACCGCCGTCGAGAACGATGGCGTCCCCGTCCTCGAGTACCAGTACCTCCGGCACCCCCATCTCTTCGGCAAGGTCCGCATGCGCGCTGAGGTGCCGGTACTCGCCGTGGATCGGTACGAGCGTGGTCGGACGAACGACGTTGAGGAATGTCTTCAGTTCTTCGGAGGTAGCATGTCCGGACACATGAACATCGGCATTGCGACCGTGAAAGACTCTGGCGCCGACCCGGGTAAGGCCCGAAATCACTCTCGAGACCGCGGTCTCGTTACCGGGCACCGGCGTCGCCGAGATGAGAACCGTGTCCTCGGCGTCTAGCTTCACCCAGCGGTGCCGACCCGCAGCCATTAACGAGAGCGCTGAGAAGGGTTCACCCTGCGACCCGGTGGTAACAATCATTACCTTCTCCTGTGGCAGGTCCATCGCTTCCCCGATCCTCAGAACCCGTTCCGGCGGCAGGTGCAGGACGCCGAGGTCGGTCCCGATCCGAAGGGTGCGTTCCATGGACCGGCCGATGAAGGACAGGTACCGGCCACTCGCCAGACCCGCATCGGCCAGTTGCTGAACCCGGTGGATGTGGCTCGAGAAACAGGTGCTGATCACCCGACCGGGAGCCTGCTGGACGATGGCCCTGATGGAGGGTTCCAGGGACTTCTCCGACGGAACCACTCCCTTGCGCTCTGCATTGGTGGAATCCGATAGCAGCAGGCGAACACCTCTTCTCCCTAGCTCGGCGAACTTCGGAAGGTCGGTACGCCGCCCGTCGACAGGAGTGGGATCGAGCTTGAAGTCGCCTGTATGGACCACGAGACCCTCGGGTGTGTCGAACACCACGCCGCTGCCCTCGGGAACCGAGTGGGACACAGGGATCAACTGGAATCTGAACGGCCCGTCGACCACCCACCGTCCGTCGGCTATCGGGCGGAAGTCCTTCTCGATCCCCATCTCGTCCACTCGCCCGGCTGCGATGGCGAGCGACAGACGGGTCCCGTACACAGGCACCGGCACCTCATCAAGGAAGTAACCCAGCCCACCCATGTGGTCCTCGTGTCCATGGGTGAGTACTACGCAAAGGATGTCCTCTCGCCTCTCGACCAGCCATCCCCAGTCGGGCAACACCAAGTCGACCCCCAACATGTCCTCTCGGGGGAACATGAGCCCGCAATCCACGAGGGCGATGCGGCCGTCGATCTCGATCGCCGCACAATTCCGACCGATCTCGCCGAGACCGCCTAGGAAGGTGGTCCGGACGCTCACAACCTCTGCGCCATACCGACCGCAGCGACAACCGCTTGTCTTGTCTTGTGGGAGGCCGGTACCAGGGGAAGCCTCGGGTCACCCACCGATTCCCACAGTGCATTCAGGCCCGCCTTGGTCGGCATCGGGTTGGGTTCCAGGAAGCAGGCGTCGAAGAGCGGCATGAGACCATCGTGCAGCCTCCAAGCCTCGGCCCCGTCCCCCGCTCGCTGGGCTTCGATCATCCGCTTGATCTGCCTACCCGCAAAGTGGCCAGCCACCGAGACCACTCCTTTACCACCGGCTTCCAGCACCGGCAGGGTCGCCGAGTCATCTCCCGAATAGACGAGGAAGCCTTCGGGCAACAACTCGAGGCTGGCCTTGGTGTACGCGAGATCCCCGACGGCGTCCTTCGTAGCGACGATTCTTGGATGCTGGGCCATCTCCGCCAGCGTCTCGGCCTCGATCAACCGGGCAGTCCGCCCAGGGATGTTGTAGACCATCAGCGGGAGGTCGGTAGCATCCGCGATGGCGGTGAAGTGGGCCAGGAGCCCCGCTTGGGGGGGCCGCGAATAATACGGGGTGACGGCCATGAGACCGTCCACACCGGTCTCCGCCGCCCGTACCGAGAGTTCTACCGAGTGGTGGGTGTCGTAAGTACCGGTCCCGGCCACAACTGCAGCCCGAGTCCCCACAGCCTCGACCACGGTGGAGTAGAGCGCCAGCTTCTCCGTATCGGTGAGCGTCGGGGACTCACCTGTGGTGCCGGTCACCAGCACGCCATCGTGGCCGTTGTCGACCAGATGTACGGCGAGGCGAGCCATCCTCTCGTAGTGGACCGATCCATCTGCGTGGAACGGGGTGATCACGGCGGTGAGCAACTCACCGAAGGGCCCCATTGTGTCCTCCCCTCGTCTGGCAAACCGGCGGGCCGCGGGCGAACATGCGCCCGCCCTCGGCCAAGCTTAGGTGAATACCGGACGATGTCAGCGGTCTCGGCTCCCGACCCGTACGAGCAACGTCTTCAGAGGCCGAGGATCGTCTCGAGGCCTACGGTCAACGGACTCTCCAACGCCGCGACACTTCGAAGCGCCAGAACGATACCGGGAGTGAAGGCGGCCAAGTCGGTGGTGTCGTGGCGGATGGTCAGGTATTCACCGGTTCCTCCGAGGATCACCTCTTGGTGAGCAACGAAACCGTAAGCCCTGACCGAGTGGATCGCCACACCCTCTACAACGGCGCCCAACGCACCGGGAGCTATCTCCCGCCCACGACCGTGCGGCGGCCTCCCGCTCGCCATCCGGGCCGCTCCCATGCGGGCGGCGGTGTTCAGCGAGGTACCGGACGGAGCATCGGCCTTCCTTTGGTGATGCATCTCGATGATCTCCGCGGAGGCAAAATGCGGCGCCGCGAGTTCGGATAACCGCATCATGAAGACCGCGCCCACCGAGAAGTTGGGAACCACCAAGCACCTTCGGGTGGCATCCGCCCACTCATCCTCGAGCACGGCCAGCCGTTCGGAGTCGTACCCGGACGTCCCGATCACGACGTCGGCATCGAAGGAACGCCAGCGGGTGACATTGGTCGGAGCCACATCCGGATTGGTGAACTCAAGGATCACGTCGCATCCTCGCAGGGCATCCGGGTTGCTCGAGCACCGGTGTCCGGACAGAGCCTCTCCATCGTGGCCGGGGGCGTAGAGTCCTCCTACCGAGAATTCCTCCAACGGAAGCAGGGTTTCGAGGGAGAGTCGGCCCATCCTGCCCGCCGCGCCGGAGATACCAACCGAGGTCATGCCACGTACCCCTGGAACTCCTTGCTCTCGAACGGACCAACCGCTCCCATAACGCGCGGACCCACCAGGGTCCGGGCCGCGTTGTCAGCGAGTTCTGTACGGGTCATTTTCTCAATCCGGGCCAACCGCTCGTCAAGCGAGAGATGGGGAAGACCGAAGATCTCGTTCCTGCCCAGGCGGATCATGCGCGTGTTCGTGTCCTCCATCGAGAGGGCTAGAGCCCCCCGCACGTGTCCCTTGGCGCGTTCCAATTCCGCCCCGGTAACACCCTCGGCTACGAGGTGCCGGATCTCGTCGGTGAGGATCTCCATCACGGTATGGGCGTTGGCCGGGGTGGTTCCCACGTAGATACCCCAAGCCCCGGTCTCGGAGAACCGCATCGAGAAACTGTGGACCGCGTAGGCGAGGCCCCGTTCCTCCCGGACTTTCTGGAACAAGCGCGACGACATCCCACCCCCCAAAATGTGGTGCATGACACCATCCGCCAGCCGCCGGTCATCGGTCCGGTTGATGGACTCTCCCCCGTAGACAAGGTGGAGTTGCTCGGTATCCCGGCGCACCACATGAACCTTTGGGGTGATCGCGGGTGGGTTCGGGTCGTGGCTACCGTCGCCCGCTTCCCAGCAACCGAAGAGTCCCTCCACGAGGTCCACCGCCCGGTCGTGCTCGATATTGCCGGCCACTGCAACGACCACCGTTCCCGAGCCGTAGCGCCGTCGCCAATACCCGTCGATGTCGTCGCGGCTCATGGCGCCTATGGACTTGCGGGTTCCCAGCACGGGAAGACCCAGCGGGTGACCCTCGAAAGCCGTCCGGATGAATGCCTCCATCGCCACGTCGGAAGGGTCGTCCTCGTTCATGTTGATCTCTTCGACGACCACCCGACGTTCGGAGTCGATTTCGCCAGAGCGAAAGGCCGGCCGCTGCAACATCTCGGCGAGGAGGCCAAGGCCGGTGGCCAACTCAGTGTCCAGCATCCTCGCCCAGAAACAGGTGTACTCCTTGGAGGTGAAGGCGTTACTCTGCGCGCCGATGGCATCGAACGTTTCGGAGATCTCCCGGGCCGAGAGGCGCTCCGAACCCTTGAACAGCAGATGCTCCAGAAAGTGGGCCGCGCCAGCCTCGTTGGGACGCTCGTCGCGGCTACCCGTGGCGACCCAACATCCGACAGCCACCGAACGTACGCCGGGGACCGACTCGGTCACCACGGTGAGCCCGGTTGAAGTCTTCGAAACCTGTACTTGCACGAATCCGCATGGTAGTGGACCAGCGGGATGCTCCGTCCGACGACCGCGCAGGCGCCTTCATCGAACTCGCCGGATCACCTGAGGACATAGCTCTTTCACCCGGATGCCGCGCTCCTCCAAAGGGGTACGGTGGAGGGAGTAGTCGGAATCGACGGCGTTGACCAGTTCAGTTTGTTCCGTGCCGGATGCGACGGCCACCGCTACGAACTTGCGGTCGTCGGGGTCGAATCCAGCCAGCCGCGGGTCCTGCGGGAACTCGACGAAGCCGCGATGAGGATCGCATGTGATAGTTACCTGCTGATCAAACGACAACCGCGCCGCCCATCGAAAGAACTGACTACCGACACCGGGTTGCTCCTGGCTGCTAGGGCGTGTTCACCTAAATTACACTGATGTGATATCATTATCATATGGAAATAACACAAGAACAATACCAACTCATAGCAGACACATTCCCGAAACCGCGCGGTACCATCAAAATCTCCAACCGCCAAGCCCTCAACGCCATCCTGCACATACTCGAACAAGGCTGCAAATGGCGGGCCCTTCCCAAAGAGTACGGGAACTGGCACACCGTCTACATGCGATTCAGCCGCTGGGCCAAGCGCGGAGTCCTCACCGAAGTGTTCCAACGACTACAACAAGAACAACTCA
>MKWU01000805.1_pt1 | contig 58777 bp, 57 predicted proteins | sample 809101 | NCBI WGS metagenome assembly MKWU01 (sample SAMN05860141, study PRJNA318959) | sponge metagenome | host: Aplysina aerophoba | place: Slovenia: Piran, Adriatic Sea, Gulf of Piran | collected 2013-05-07 | reverse complement strand
AAGCATTTTGGGAGCGGATCCGGCATCACTTCATTCATGATTACTCAGGCCGTGCCGGTGGGAGAATCGGCGCCGGATGTCTTCTACATGGATATGCGTGGAGTGCCGTGGGACGGCTCTTCCGGCGCGAAACTCACGCAAGCATGGGATGGACACGGCATGACCGCTACGCAGAGCCATGCGATGGACTTCGTGAACATGCCCGCCACGCGCGCTGCGTGGCCTGACAATCGCCAGCGGCAACGGGCACGGGAACTCGCGGGGAGACCTGCCGGGCATCTGTTCACGTCGGTCATTGTGGGCGTGGTTGAGGCGGCGGTTGAAATGGCAAGGCAGCAGGTCCGCACCAAAAAGGAGTCGATGCGTCCCTTCGAGCAGGTTGAATGGTCGCGCGTCGAAATGGAGGCGTGGCTCATTCAGCAAGCTTACGAGGGAGTGCTGCGGGATGTGGAATGCGGTAACGGTGCGGCAACTCGCAGCGGGCTGCTATGCAAAGAGGCTGTTGCGGAGCTTTCCGACTCGGTTATGCAGCGGATAAGCAAGGTTCTGGGCGGCGGAGCGTATTCGCGCAGTTCCCCCTACGGCTTCTGGCTTCAGGATGTGCGGGCGCTAGGCTTCCTGCGTCCACCGTGGGGATTCGCTTTCGATCGCATCTTCGACGGGAGTTGATGGGATGGGCAATACCCAGCGACTTGTACTTACGGGAGCGCACGTCATTGACGGCCTGTCCCCTGCACCGATTGCGAATGGCAGCGTTGCCATCGAGAACGGGCGAGTCGCAGAGGTATTGGACGGGACTAAGTCATCCGATACGCGAGATGCCCGTGTCATAGAACTCGATGGCGCCTATCTGCTTCCCGGCCTATGGGATGTCCATGTGCATCCTGAATACCCTTTGCCTCCCGGAATAACGGTCGCGCAGCAGACGGCAGATTTTGGCGCACAGCTGTCCCGCGCGCTGACCGAAGGCGGCGTGACGAGCGTGCGCTGCGGCGGCGCTGCGAACTACATGGACGTAGCGTGGAAGCAAGTCTTCGAAAGTGGCAAGATGGTTGGGCCGCGGGTGTTCGCCAGCGGCTATTTCCTGACAACTACGGGCGGCCACTTCCTGACATCGGGGCAGGCACGCGAGTGCGACGGACCCTACGGTTTCGTCCATGCGATACGCGAGGGGATAAAGAACGGCGTTGACCACATCAAACTGAATCTTTCGGGCGGCATAATGGGACCGCCCTGGGACCTGCACAAGCACTCATTCCTGCTTGAGGATGAGATCGAGGCGGCATTCGCGCTCTGCCGCCAGCGGGAGTTCAAGGTGATGGCGCATGCGACGAATCCCGACGCCGTGAAATCCGCAATCCGGCTGGGAGCACACACTGTCGAGCATGGGTACACACAGGATGAAGAGTGCCTGGAACTATTTCAGAGCAGCGGCGCCTGGTACGTGCCCACCCTCGCAATCTCCCACCTGACCTGCGAGCAGGCGGCGAATGACTGGGAACGAGAATGGGTGGAGCGCCGGCAGATCGCTAACGACCTTCAACGTCGAGCGAACGCCGCGAGCGACGAACATGCGAAGTGGTTCAAGCGCGCATTAGACGCGGGAATCAAGATGGCGCTCGGCTCGGACATACGCCCGCTGAGCGAGGCTGCGCTCCTTGAGATGGGACTATGGGTGCGGGACGGCGCGACGCCCTGGCAGGCTATTCAGGCAGCGACCCGCAATGCAGCGGAAATGTGCGGCGTGGGTAACGAATTGGGCACCGTGGAAGCGGGTAAGTTGGCAGACCTGATCGTGGTCGCGGACAATCCACTTGAGGACATCGGCAACATCCGAAAGCTGATGCTAGTGCTCAAAGAAGGTCAGGTCGTGTCAGACAAGCGTAGTTCGTCAATTCTGGCTGGGCGATCCAGCTAACGGGAATCCCCTGCACTGCTGTCCGAAGACCTGCCGCAAAGCTTGAGGACCTGGCGTACCCAGTGCAGCAGGCCTCCCTCGAGTTCCGGGCGAGCGTCCAGCGAGATATTCGTCAGTATCCACATGTAAGTCATGGTCTGATGCAGCGCGCCCAGCGCCCTTGTCGCCTCGAACGCTTCAACAAGTACCTCTATAGGCTGAAAAGCGTTCCACGGTTCCAGGTAAGCATTTCGCAAGCGAGCGTCCGCGTCAGGGCTGTCTTTCAACACGCTTTCATCGAAGAATGCTGCGGAAATTGTCGCCATCTCGAAGAAAGGATGTGAAATGCAGACGTCCGTCCAGTCAAAGAAGGTGTGTCCACCGTCTCTGATGATGATATTGCCGCCCAAGTCGCCGTGAACCAGAGTGTGAGGCACACCGTATTGTGCCAGCCGAGCGCACATCAATTTCAGAGGCATCGACAGGGAGCGAAGATCCTCCACTTCCGACTCCGACAAGCCGTTGGAACCGCCTTTCAGCATCCGTGAGCACGATGCGATCAGAGGATCGATCATCTCTACCATGCGTCCCAGTCGTCTATCAGGTGTGTTGAGTGACAGCCAGTTGGGTAGGCTCTCGACCTGTTCGACCTGTGCAGCAGCGATGGTGCGTAGGGCGTCTTCCCATCGCGAGATGTCCGGGCATTCGTGTAACATTTCGCCGCCAAAGTCAGGCATCAGCAGCCAGCCATGTCCGGAATCGACGGCAAGAGGCGCGGGAAGCAACTGAGGACAACGCTCTGCAATCGCCTGCATCGCGCGTCCCTCGTGGGACATGAACTGTGGTGTCGCCTTGAAATAGACGTCGCCGTGGCCGGTGCCGATCTTCATTGTGCAAGATAGGCCCCATGCACGCTGTTGAACTGGAGGTGCCGTCACGGTCATACCGAGCGTGGTGAGGTGGACCTGTATCCAGTCGCAAGCGGCATCGTGCCAACCGATAAACTCCCATGGAGAGCGCAGGGCTGTGGGACTGACTGTCGTAGCTAACCAGGCAGCAATCGCTTCGTCAATCGCGGGTGTGTTGAAACAAACAGAGGATATGTCGCGCTGTTCCACCCACCGTGCGCCTGCTGGAGTTGGTACGCCGTCTTGCCGCGCCACCGCGGTGAATATACGCCACGGTTCTTCGCCGTCTTCGCCGCGGGCCGCACACTTCAGCGTCCAGGTCTCGAAGCCAAGCTGTCGGTGCATTTCAGCGTTGATGTGGTCAACAATGCGGGCGTCCGTGGTCGTCGGAGTAAGCTCTGGAAGTGCCCAGCCGTCGGAAGACGGCAGCGCGAGAACACTGCCGTCTTCCGGACGAATCACGATCACAAGGTATTTCACTGCAATTGACTAGAATGCTCGTCTGTGGGAGAAGGCGCGCTCTTCGTTGGTGATGAACTCCAGCAGCGCCGTCTCACCGTTCTCGGTTGCTGCCTTGGCACGCAGGATTGCTGCCGCGACATCATTCGGGTCTTCGACCCGCTCCGCCCAGCCGCCCATGTCGCGTCCTAGGTCTGCGTAGTGCCCGCCGAGATCGCGAGTGCCGTACAGGTTGTGCGAAAGCTCCATAGCGTCCGTTTCAATTGCCATGGTGGAGTTATTGAAGACCACCGTGAGTATCGGAATGTTGCTGCGAACCGCGGTCTCGAAGTCCAGGCCGGTCATTCCGAACGCGGCGTCTCCCATAAAGTTCACCACGAACTTGTCAGGTGCCGCCACCTTTGCGCCGATGTTCAGTCCCAACCCTGTACCAAGTCCGTGAGACTTGCCCCAGCCGAGATAGGTGCGGGGCCCACCGGCCTGATAGAACGGCATAATCTGGTCGCGTGGGCTGCCCGAGTCATGCGTCACGATGGCGTTGTCGGAGTCGACGTTCTGCATGAATTCCCATATAACACGATACGGTGTTATGGGATTCTGATTCGAGGTCAGTGTGGGCATCCACTCGTCGAGCCACTCCTGACGCACGGATGCGATTTCCTCAGCAACCGAGCCCTCGGTGCGCTGTCCGCCGCCCAGTATGTCCTTGCAGGCGTCAATGAACTGGCGCAGCACGAGCTTTGCGTCGCCTAAGATGGGATGGTCGATTGAGTAGTTCTTGTCGATATCGATTGGATCGTTGGTTGCATGGATGAGTGTTTTGCCGCTCGGCACATTCATCGTCATGCCGTGCTGCGTGAAACTGGTGCCTATGCCGAATAAAACATCCGCTCTGCTAACAAAGTGGTAGACCGGTCGGCTCATCACGCCCGAACCGCTCCCGAGTGCTAGCGAGTGTTTTTCCGGGAACGCACTCTTCCCCGCCATCGAGGTCATCACGGGGATTTGGGTGAGTTCAGCGAACTCAATGAGCTCTTCAGTGGCATCTGCGTACATCACGCCCTGCCCTGCATGAATGACCGGGTTGTCCGCGTTCAGCAACGCTTCGGCGGCGGCCTGAATGTCGGCGGGATTACCCGCTGCTGCAGCCGGCTTGATCGGACGGTAGCCGTCCACGATGTTGTCCGGTACTTCGGCGGTCGCCACATCAGCCGGAATCTCGACCATCACGGGACCGGGCCTGCCTCGCTTGAGTGCAGCGAATGCACGACGCATCGTATCCACTACGCGCTCAGGCACAGTGATCTGCTCAATCTGCTTGGTAACCGAAGCGTAGCTCTCAAGCGAACTGTAATGGGGAAATATGCCGGCGCGCTCCCTGGGATGACCGAGCGGTAGCAAAAGCATCGGGACGGCGTCCGAGAATGCCGTCGCTACGCCTGCGTAGGCGTTTTCCGCGCCGGGTCCGTACTGCATGGCGAACACACCGGGCGGCCTACCGTTGGTTACGCGTGCGTACCCGTCGCCGATGCCGACGCCGACGCGCTCTTGCCGGCAGATTATCGGCCGTATTCCCGCGTCCGCCGCCGCCTCAATGACGGGCGTGGTGGGAAACGCGCTGAGGTATTCGATATTCTCCTGCTTCAGTATCTGAGCTATGGCGTCGATTGTTCGCATGATTCTTCCTTTTTTCTTGATAGTTGATTGTCAATTGACAAGATTGTACTATACTCGGTCGGTCATCAATGCGTACCGGCAAGCTTTATCAAGCCCTTCACTCAGTCTAGTTTTCAATAGGATTAATCGGTGCAATCATCTCTCTGCTCGAACTGCGGCCATAGCCTCCAAATTGCAAGCAACTACTGCAACAGATGCGGCCTGGAAGTAGCCAAGCCTATGCAGTGCCTGCTACAGGTGCCAAGAGTTGTGATTTTGACCTTACTGTCCGGAGGACTGTATATATTCTGGTGGTTTTACATCACTTGGAAGCACTACCGAGACCATACGGGCGAAAAAGCGTATCCCGTATGGCATGCATTGGCCGCGATAGTTCCGTTTTATAATCTGTTCAGAGTACACGCCCATATACGAACATATTCAGAACTCATGGACAAGCATCACCTACCTAATTCGCTAAATCCGTTCAAATCAGCAGTTGTTTTTGGCATATCAACTTTCTTAGCGAATATAGGACTGAGGCAGTCAATCTTTGGCGAGGTCTCACAGAATTCAGCGATAGTCATCCTCGGCGGCCTGATTGTCTCTATGATGCTCGTTTTGTGGTTGTTAGCGTCAGTCCAAAGCAACCTCAATAGATATTGGCAATCTGTGTTATTCGAGAAATCTCCATCTTACGCGCGAATAGGCATAGGCGAAGTGCTCATCACGCTAGGGGGAGTCTATAACTGGTACGACACTATCATGCTCGCACTCAGTGAGTCATATAGGGTAGACTGGTAGCCTACTCCTCCGACACCTTTATGAGAAGTTTCCCGAAGTTTTCGCCGCGCATCATTCCTATGAATGCGGCGGGAGCGTTCTCAATGCCTTCAACCACGTCCTCTCTGTATTTCATCTTGCCTTCCTTGATCCAGCGGGCGATGCGCTGCCTTCCCTCTTCATGCCGGTTGGCGAACTGGAATACCAGGAAGCCCTCCATGCGCGCCTGGTGCGTGGTCAGGTTTCGGGTGTTCCGCGGGCCCATCTCGGGCTCGGCAAGGTTGTACTGCGAGATCTGACCGCATACCGAGATGCGGGCGAAATCGGCGAGGTTCTCCATGACGGCATCTGTCACAGGGCCGCCGACGTTGTCAAAGTAAACGTCGATCCCGAGCGGGCAGGCGGCGGCTATCGCTTCGGCGATGTTCTCAGTCTTGTAATTGATGCCGGCATCAAATCCAAGCTCATCTACGATGAAATCTATCTTTTCCTGCGACCCGGCCGTTCCAACAACGTAGCAGCCCATTATCTTAGCAATCTGGCCAACGACCTGCCCCACAGCACCTGATGCTGCCGAAACGAGGACGGTCTCCCCTGGCTTCGGCTCGCACACATCAAGAAAGCCGAAGTAGGCGGTCATGCCGGGCATTCCCAGGATGCCGAGCGAAGTGGAGAGGGGGCCCAATGCAGGGTCAACACGGCGCAGGTCGCGTCCGTCCGAGACGGCATACTCCTGCCAACCCAACCTGCCCTCGACAATCTCGCCCACGCTGAAGGCAGGAGTGCGAGATTCGATGATCCTCCCTACGGCACCCCCGACCATCACATCCCCCAGCTGAACCGAGGGAGCGTAGGATGCAGCATCTCGCATTCTGCCGCGCATGTACGGGTCGAGCGAAAGCCAATGCGACTGGATGAGCACCTCGCCTTCGCGGGGCTGCGGGATCGGTTCTTCAATAAGCTCGAAGTCCGATGGCTTGGGATAGCCGTCTGGCCTCGATTTCAGGGTTATCTTCCGGTTAGATTCGCTGACCATTGATTTCACCTCTAGTGTCCTGTTTCTTTGTTGTCTTCATTTGAGTCATAAAGTTCCCGTTCGATGCGGCGTCGGATGCGTCCGAACCAGTGTCGTATCAGTGTATTCGAGCGGCCGCACAGAAGCGACAGCGCAATTATGCCATATACGGATGACCTCGGTATTTTGATCCGAATGTCAGCATTGAGCCATTCCGCACTGCGAGAAAGCCTGAGAAGAGTTTCCAGCCCAATAATTGCAGGCCAGAATGCTGCCAGGCGAAGGCGCAGGTTGCGGCGCGGGATAGCCAAGATATACCTTTCCGCCGCGCTGTAATGGTCGAGGGTCAGGCGAATGCCCCATGACAGAACCGGTCTGGCACTGTCAATGCTCGTGGCGTCAAGCAGGTCTCTTGGTAGAAGCCCAGCCCTATCCAGTATAGTCTGCGGCAGGTAACAGCGGCCCATCTGAAGGTCTTTTGGCAGGTCGCGCAGGATGTTGGTCATCTGGAGCGCAAGACCAAAGCGCACTCCCAGCGATCGCATTTCCTGCTCGTCCCAGTGCGCCACAGAATCCGCATGCAGGACGGACATTGATGTCCAGAACTCCCCCACGCAGCCTGCAACAAGGTAGCAGTACTCTTCCATCTGCTCGGGAGTCTGCAACGCGGTCGGGTTTTCGGAGTCCCACTGAGAGAATGTTGCCAGATCGAAGTGCATGCCACTTGTGAGCGTATCCACGACCGAACGAGTTAGTTCAGCGTCGGCGCCATCAAGGGCATTCAGCAGCGCAAGTAGCTCGGGAAGTGAGTCAAGAAGTTCACTCTCACCATCAGTGGGCTGCAGGTCCGCCAGCTCAGCCGACAACTGTTCAGCTCCCGCACTTACTTCGCCCGCGACCATCTGCCTGAACGCCAGCAGCTGCGTCCTACGATGCTCGGCCGTAAGAGTGGGCGTGTCAGCAATGGTATCGGCTGCACGAGCAAGCAGATAAGCAATCCCGACAGGCTCGCGCATCTCGGAGGGCAGGACACGCACAGACAGGTAAAATGCCCTGGACACGTTTTTCAGCAGCGTGGTGAGAAGGCGGCGACGTACTTGCGGCGAAATTAAGGGGTAATCCTCCAGCGATCCAGCCGACACACCAGACCTCACTTCTCGACTGATTTCCACTTGGACATCGCCTAATTGCCGAACCCACGTTTCAGTCCGCGGATGAACGAAACCTGCCCAAGGTGCTGATCTACTTCGCCCACGAGTTGACGGAATATTGCGCCCACGCTTCGTCCACTGAAATAGCGCACCGATGCTGGATTCTCAGGGAACGGGCTTCGATCCTCCGGCACGACATCGAAGTCGTCGTCGTTCAGGGTCCGAATGTAAGGAAGTGTCTCCTCCCGCACGGCATCGAAGTATTCCTTGAGCTGCTCCTTAGTTATGGGAGGGAGTGCCGACACCTGTTCAAGCGTGTAATTTACGCCGTGATCACCCTCTGGGATTCCGGTCTTCGCACTCCATCCGTCCCGCTGCCAGACTTCATCCGCGCCGCGCGCGAATACGTTAATGAGCCTGTCCTCCACGCGTGCTGTGTGCCAGATGATGAAGGCAATCGAGTTTGATTCCTCGTCCGGGCGCCAGTGCATCTCCTCTTCCGACAGCGGTGCTGTTGCCGCATAGACGCGCCTGCGGTAGTCCTCCAGGCACTCTTCAATGAATTCGTTGAGCTTCATGTCTTATCCTCACATTCAAAGGTGTTTAGACGGCATTATCGCATGCCCCTATTCATCTTAGTAAGTGCGACGCTTTTGAGATTTGACGATAGGTCATCTGGCGCATAAACTCTGTGCTCAGAAAGTAACTTGATCTTGGAGAAGATTCTTGACAGTCAGCCGCGCCCCTCTGCCCCAGCCGACACCTGAAAGCAAGCCGTTCTTCGATGCCCTCAATGAGCGCAGGCTGCTGATACAGCGATGCGAAGATTGCGGACATGCCTACTACTACCCCCGTCTATTCTGCCCTGCCTGCCTTTCTGGCAGAGTGGAATGGGAGCAGGCAAGTGGAAGAGGTAAGCTGTACTCATTTGTGATCAACCAGCGTGCCGCCCCAGGATTCGTTGCGCCGTATATCATCGCCGTCGTCGAGTTGGATGAAGGCCCGAGAATGATGACGAATCTGATTGGTGTTGAGCCCGACCCTGAACTCGTGCGGTGCGAGATGCCCGTTGAGATTGTGTTCGATGACGTGGATGACGACTTCACCCTGCCGCGCTTTCGTCCGATTGAAGTTTCACATGATTCGTAGGATGAACGGCGTATGGTAAGGGACATAAGAGAACTGCGCGGCAAGGCGGCACTCGTCGGAGCGAGCGAGTCCGACGAAATCGGCGTACTGCCGGACAAGTCAGCACTCACATTGCACGCCGAAGCCGCGCGGAATGCACTAAATGACGCTGGGCTTAGTGTTGCGGATGTGGACGGGCTGTTCACGGCAGGTGTTACCAGTGTTCAGCTTGGCGAGTATCTCGGCATAGTGCCAAGGTACAGCGACGGCACGAATGTTGGCGGCTGCTCGTTCATCATGCATGTGGAGCACGCGATGCTGGCGATCAGCGCGGGCATCATCGAGGTTGCGCTGATTACTCACGGCGAAAGTGGAAGATCCCGAGTTGGAATGGGAAGCGGCGGCATTGCGCCGGATTCGCCGCAGGGTCAATTTGAAGCGCCCTATGGCACAATGGGGCCGACAACTCTGTTTTCACTGCCAGCCACACGCCACATGCACGAGTATGGCACTACGAGGGAGCAGATGGCAGAGGTCGCGGTGTCAAATCGCAAATGGGCAGCGATGCACCCGATGGCGATGATGAAAGAACCAATCACGGTTGACGATGTGATGAATTCGCGCCCGATCTGCTGGCCCTACTCTCTGTTCATGTGTTGCCTTGTCACCGATGCCGGCGGCGCAATCGTACTGACAAGTGCGGAAAGGGCGAAGTCTTTGAAAAGGCCGCCAGTTTACATTCTCGGCACTGGTGAGGCCACCGAACACAATATGGTCAGCATGATGGCAGACATGACGACATCGAAGGCGGCGAAGGTGTCAGGCAAGGCGGCGTTCGAGATGGCCGGCGTATCACATTCTGACATTGATGTCGCAGAGTTATACGACGCATTCGCATTCACGCCGATGCTGGCGCTAGAGGACCTCGGCTTCGTCAAACCCGGTGAGAGCGGACCCTTCATGCAGGAAGGCCAGACCGGGCCAGGGGGAAATTTCCCGATGAACACAAACGGCGGTGGGCTTTCCTACACGCACTCCGGCATGTACGGCATTTTCACCCTCATCGAGTTAACTCGGCAATTGCGGGGCGAGGCAGGCGAGCGTCAGGTCAAGGGCGCAGAGATCGGAATCGCGCACGGCCCCGGCGGCATGTTCGCTGCGGCGAGCACGCTCATCGCGGGCAACGCGAATACAGTATAGAAGATCAGCTTCAAGGCCTTTAACCGCAGCGAGATTATGGCGATAGACAAGATCACCGTCGATGTCAAGATTGAGGGCGAAGCCCGCGCAACAGAGATTCTAGCCGACTTGCGCAGCGTCGCGGAGACACTGTTCTACCCGATGAAGTTGGTAGGGTTCTGGGACTATCAGGCAGATATGCACCTTTGCCCGCAGGAAGAACGCAGGCAGACGTGTCCCCACAAGCTGCCGCCAGATCATGCGGAGCATGTCGAGTACGTGAGCACGCTGCAGCGGGAACGCAGGGCAAGCATCGAGTTGAGCTTCCCTCACGCCGGTATCACGATATTCTTGAGTTAGCGTGCTGAACAGCCTTGGCATTGACCGGCGTCGAACGCCACGGCAGACGATAGGAGGCAATTTATGACCAGTACCACAACCGTCCGTCCATCGCTTGCGCCCTACCCTACATATCCGCTTCAGCATGTATTGAGCACCACCGCCAGAAGGCTGCCGCAGAAGACCGCGATCATTGACGGAGAGCATGTGTACTCCTACCAGCAGCTCGATATGTACAGCAGCAGATTCGCTGCGGCGCTTGCCAGGCTGGGTGTTGAGAAGGGTGACCGTGTTGGGCTACTCGCGCCCAATTGCGTCGAGTTCGAGATTGCCTTCTTTGGCGTAATCAAGGTCGGCGCTGTCGTAACGACCATTAACTCCGGCTATCGTGAGCGCGAAATTGCCCATCAGCTTGACAACAGCGGCGCGGAGGTGCTGGTCGTCCAAGAATCGCTCTTGCAGATGGCGGAGTCAGCGCGGGATGGCGCGCCTGCCGTGAAGCGTCTGATAGTGATCGAACCGACTTCGCGCGAATCAGACTCGTTCTGGGGCCTTATAGAGCGATCGCCTGCCACACCTCCACCTGTTGAGATTGACGCCAAGGAGGACCTTGCAGCGCTGCCCTACTCCAGCGGCACTACGGGCCTTTCAAAAGGCGTAATGCTGACCCACTTCAACATGACTGCGAATCTTCTCCAGTTCATGGAACGCCCCGGTGAAGCGCTGCAACAAGTCGAGGACGATGTGCTGCTCGTTCACCTGCCGCTCTTCCACATCTATGGCATGCAGGTGCTGATGAACGCCGTGATCGCTTCTGGTGGCACGCAGGTCATGATGGGACGCTTCGACATGGGCGAAATGCTGAGCCTGATGTCGATACACAGAGTTACACATCTGTATACCGTGCCACCCGTTGGCATCGGACTGTCGATGCTGCCGGATCTTGATGACTACGATATGTCCGCAATGAAGGCAGCATGCCTCGCGGCGGCTCCCGCATCTGAAGAACTGCAAATGCGACTGCAGGATGTCATGGGCTCCCCGGTGTTTCAGGCTTACGGCATGACTGAGCTATCGCCTGTATCCAATGTGGATTACATCGAGCCGCACAGGATGACGCCCGGCTCCGTTGGTCCCCCGACTGCGGACACCGAAGAACGAGTCGTTGACCTGGAGACGGCGACGAGGGATGTCCCCAACGGCGAGGTTGGCGAGCTTCTTGTGCGCGGTCCGCAGGTCATGAAGGGCTACTACAACAACGAAGAGGCAACACGGGAGACGATAAGCGAGGACGGCTGGCTGCACACGGGGGACATCGTGCGCATGAACGATGATAGCTGCGTCTGGATTCTCGACCGGAAGAAGGAACTCATAAAGTACAAGGCATTTCAGGTGCCGCCCGCAGAACTTGAAGGATTGCTGCTGGAGCATCCGGGCATCGCAGACGCTGCGGTCGTTCCCAAGCAGGATGTTGAGGCAGGTGAGGTGCCAAAGGCATTCGTGGTTGCCAGGCAAGGTGTTGAATTATCCGGTGAAGAAGTGATGAATTTCGTGGCTTCCAGGGTAGCCACCTTCAAACGTGTGCGAGAGGTTGAGTTCATTGACGCCATACCGAAGAATCCCTCGGGCAAGATATTGCGCCGCATGCTGACCGACCAAGCGTAGAGATCAAAGGCCGGCGCGAAAACGGTTTTTTTGCATGGCGCTGCTCATAGGCACTATCATGTGTCAGTAATAGCCTGAATGGGATTTCCGCAACTTGGCGAAGCCATCATTGCAGGCAAAGGTAGAGAAAACACAGCAAGGAGAAAACATTGGCTGACAAAGTTCTGGTTTACTCGACGATCGGATGTGGCTACACCGACATAGTGAAGGCTGAGTTGGACAAGGAAGGCCGCGCATACGAGGAAGTCAATCTCTCGCTTCACCCGGACCGCTGGCCCGAGATTCTTCCCCATACTGACGGAGTCCGACTTACTCCAGTGGTCATTGACGGCGAAGAAGTTACGGTTGGCGTCAATGGCATTGGCTGCGTCTCTTAGTGGGGTTCAACCCACGGCACAGCAGGGATTGAATGGAGGGCGGACTTTGGCAGATTCCAATATCGTGATATACACACACCCCACCTGCGAAATCTGTGTGACGGTGAAGATGGAACTCGACGATCAGGGCAAGGTATACGAAGAGATTGACCTTGCGGAGCATCCCGATAGGTGGTCAGAGGTGGAGGCGCTAGCCGACGGCGACAGAATAACGCCTGTCACAGTTGAAAACGGAGAGGTCACTATCGGCTACCACGGGATTGGCTGCATGTTCTACGACTAGACTTGCATCAGGCGGCAGGATGTCTGATCGCGATTTCTGATCAGGAAAGATCATGGGCGCGCATCAGGCACACCCAACTCCTGTGCGCCAACTCCACGCGGCGGCGGCGCAGAGCATTTTCCTTGTCCCAGAGTTCTCTGTCAACACCAAGAGGGCGATTTCCCTCGTATCGCGTCTGTTCCCAGTGAGACGGGCTATGGTATCCGGTTGCGAGTACAATCTCCATCGGACTTGTCGCAGCAGTAGGCGTCCACAGACCCAGTATCGAAGCGCCCATCGACTCAATTCTAGGCCAGATGCCATCCTCAGAGCAGTGTACGAATTCGTCCATGTCGGCGGGGTCGATGAAGAATCGTCGGAATCCGTAATAGGGTCGCCTGTCTCTCTCAGGAATCACCGACTTGGGACGAGACGCAATTGGCCTCAGCAGTCGCACTTGTTCAGACTGATACATTCCTGGCAAGTCCGCTCGCGCCGCAGTCTGGCCCTTCTCCCACGCATACAAGGAACGCCATGAAGTTATCTGCACCAGCTCATTTTGCGGATCGCCAATGAGCCCGCTTAGCAGGCATATTACTTTGCCGCCTGAAGCGCGAATCGATGGCCACAGGTCTGAGTGACAGACGGAGATATAGTCGTCAAGCCTGCCGGGGCCGACAACCGTACGGCGTTCCTCAAATATCATATTTCCCTCGTCGCAATATTCGTCTGTGGTCGCCCGTCGGAGATTATTCCATTTATGGTAGTCAAATGCTACTCAAGCATATCTCAAAGTCCATATCGGGCAAAGCGAAAAAGTGGCAGCGCACCGGTGCTTTTGAGGACGAATCGCTTGACCGTCCGTTTGTTGAGGCGTAGGCTTGGCGTTGCGCAGTACAGGACGAGAAACATGTACCTTTAACAGTGAGGACGCAATGCAGTTTGGTTCATTTATGGAATTCCATCGCAGGGAAGGTGGCACTCAGGCCGACGCCTTCCGAGAGGCTTTCGACCACATCGCGCTGGCTGAAGAACTGGGGCTGGATGCAGTCTGGCTTGCGGAGTCCCACTTCAACCCTGCCCGCTCAGTGTTGTCGGCTCCCCATGCCATTGCATCAGCGATAGCGGCAAGAACAAAGCGCCTGCGAGTCGGAACCGCCGTCAGCGTACTGCCTCTCGGGAACCCACTGCGAATGGCTGAGGAAGCTGCCGTCATCGACCACATAAGCGAGGGTCGGTTCGAGTTTGGCGTTGGTCGCAGCGGGCTGCCGGGTTCTTACGAGGGATACAACATACCCTACGGCGAGAGCCGCGAACGGTTCTATGAGTATCTCGACATCATCATGACGGCATGGCAGGAAGAGCGTTTCTGCTACGAGGGTGACTTCTACACCTACAACGACGTGTGTCTCGTGCCAAAGCCATACCAGAAGCCACACCCGCCAATCCGAATTGCGGCGACCACGTCTGACACATTCCCGGTCATCGGAGAGATGGGGCACGCCGTCTTTGTCGGGGTGCGTGGCTTGAGCCTTGACGCGGTCGGCGAGCAGGTCGACAGCTACCGCACCGCCTGGAATAAGGCAGGGCACAAGGGGAGCATTGACGTCTCTCTACGCGTGCCCGTGTACGTCGGTGAAACTGAGGAAGAGGCGCTGACCGTGCCGGAAGAGAGCTTCATGCGCCAGTTCAGGCGACTCGGAGGGCAGCTCTCCGCCTCGGTGACGCGGGCGGGCACCGATCCTGGGGAAGAGCGGGCGGAGCGTGGCGCTCAGCTTGCCACTCTTGATTGGGAGCGCGATGTGATTGGGCAAAAATCAGCAGTGGGTACCCCTGCCATGGTAATTGACCAATTGCGAGTGATGAAGAAAACGCTCAGTCTCACTGGTGTAGTAGCCGAGTTCAACGCAGGTGAGCTCATTCCAGAGGATAGGATAGCTAGTTCGCTCCGCCTCTTCTGCGAAGAGGTCATGCCGGCTTTCACGGAAGACTAAGCGGAGTGTCACTAGCTCGGAAAAGACCCATGAACTAGGACTGGGGTCGTAGGCATTGCGCCCAAATTACTCACATGAGCATAAAGGTGCTATAATGCGAGCAGTTATCGCAAGCCTTATATCAATATGTGAATGGAAATGAGATTTTGGTTGACTCAAATGTTGCAGTCTTAATCGACTACGAAAATGTCGGGTTGGACGCCATTCAGCACCTCCTCGATCAACTATCAGATGTGGGTCGTGTGATTATCCGGCGTGCCTACGGCGACTGGTCGGTGCAGCGGAATAAGCAGGATCAACTCCTGGAACTGGGCATTGAACCCATCCACCAGTATCACTCCAACAAGTCTGGCAAGAACTCCAGCGACATTCGTCTCGCTATCGAAGCCATCGACTTGCTCTTCAACAACCCCATCGACACTTTCGTCATTGTTTCCTCAGACAGCGATTTTGTGCCTCTTGTCGGAAAACTGAGGTCCTCTGGTAAAAGCGTCATCGTCGCAGGACGGCGTGAAGCGACTTCACCCACTCTCATCAAGAGCTGCGATCGCTATATTTTCCTCGATGCGGAGAAGCAGCCCACCTCTCAGTCAGCGTCTCAGTCACGACGGAGGTCTCCGTCGCGACGGAATGGCAGACAGACCTCATCATCGTCGAATCCTGACGCGGAAGCGAAGTCACTACTGCTGCGAGCCATGGACGTCTCTATGGATGAGGCCGGGGAGGTTGTTGGTTCCAAGTTGTACCAGACAATGCGTCGAATTGAGCCGAGCTTCAATTTCAAGGACTTGAAGCACAGGCTGTTCACGCAGTTCCTGGAAACTCACACCGATGTAATTGACATTACTCGCCCGAAAGATGGAAGCGGCGATGTAGTGGTGCAGCATGCCGGCAGGGACCACATTACTCCTCCCCCGGTTAGCGCCAACAACGAGAATCGCGCGGCAAAGCTCATTGATCCTAGGGATGTCGAGCAGGAAGATTCCTCTCCGAAGGCAACGGGGCAAAGGGCAACTCCCAGCCGTTCGAAGTCTGGCCGTGGCAAGAGCGAAAGTAGAACGCAGTCAGCGCGTCGCCTTCTTGGATCTACGCGACCTGACTCAAGTGCCTCCGCGGCACAAGCTTCGCCCAAGACTTCGCGTGAGGACAAAGTGGAAGAGCCGGCGCAGCCTGAACTCTCGATAGTGGAGAGCGATGCTAAAGCTAAGGTGAACGAGGTCAAGTCCGAAGATTCGCGCAGCGAACAAGAGCCCGCCGTCAATGGCGCAGACTCCAATGGCGCTTCTTCCAGCATAAGCTGGGAAGTTTCGGTTGACGCAGCGTGGTCAAAGCGTGACGCAGCGAAGATCGCCGGTCGGTCCGCTGCAGCCGATGCCGCTAAGATTCTAGGCACCTCGCGACTTAGCGACTCAGACTTCCCCACTTTGGAGAAATTGCTTGCTGCCAGCACTCTCTTGCAGCTCAATTGGCGCCGCGAAGGCAACGCTATCTTCCGCAAGTAGTTGCCGGAATTAGTTCCCATTGTAGGGCGGGACTTTTACCCGTCCCAGCGGGATCGATTTATGGGATGCCTCCGCCATGATGTTAGCTCTTGACATAGGCAACACGAACATCACATTGGGCGTGTTTGACGGCGAGCAACTAGCCGCAACATGGCGACTGTCAACAGATCGGTCCAAGATGCCCGACGAGTACAGCGTCATGCTCACACAGCTCCTGAGCTTGCGTGGTATGAGTGCGACGGACATTGACGCAGCGGCCCTTTGCAGCGTTGTGCCCCCGCTTACGCCAATGTTCGTGGAACTGTGCAGGCAATATTTCAATGTCGAACCGCTGGTTGTCGCCTCTGGTACGCGCACGGGAATCCGCATTCTATATGACAACCCACGAGATGTGGGCGCAGACCGCATTGTTGACGCAGCAGCCGCAATGAAATTATATGGCGGGCCAGTCATAGTAGTAGATATGGGCACTGCGACAGTGTTCGATGCCGTTACGGCTGACGGCGACTATCTTGGCGGCGCGATCGCGCCAGGGATGACGATAGCTCACGATGCCCTCTTCAGCAATACATCACAGTTGCGACGGGTTGAGTTGTTAGCTCCTGAAACACCGATCGGCAAGAACACCATTCACGCCATTCAGTCTGGGATTGTGCTTGGATACGCCGAACTCGTTCGAGGCATGGTGGCGCGCTTTGACCGCGAACTGGGAGGCGGCGCGAAGGTCGTAGCCACTGGCGGAATGGCGCATGTCATCGAAAAGGAGGCCGGTGTGTTTGATGATGTGAACCCCGACCTCACTTTGACAGGATTGCGCCTCATACACGAGATGGCATCATAAGAACGGACTGTCAGACCGAGGTGCTCCATGCCGGATCCATTGGCAAATAGCAACATTGCTCTCGGCGTTACCGGGAGCATCGCATGCTATAAGGCAGTTGACCTCGCGAGCAAGCTCACGCAGGCAGGCGCCCTCGTCGATGTTGTAATGACGGCAGACGCCTGCAAATTCCTCGCTCCCCTAACCTTCCGGAGCATCACGCATCGGCCCGTCGTTACCAATGTGTTCGACCCGCAATCCGAGCTGAGCATCGACCATGTGGCAATCGCGGAACGGGCAGACGCAGTTATAGTTGCGCCTGCCACCGCTAACACCATCGCCAAATTGGCGCACGGCTTCGCGGACGACGCCCTCACCACTACGATTCTTGCCACACAGGCGCCGCTCATTGTCGCGCCGGCAATGGATGCGCACATGTACGACAATGTAGCCACGCAGCGAAACATCGCTACCCTGCGTGAGAGAGGCTGCGTCATCGCTGGACCAGCAAGCGGGCGGCTGGCTTCGGGGCTAGTTGGCAAGGGACGTCTGCTTGAGACGCCGGAACTACTGGGCTGCCTGCGACAGACGCTGGGGAGCGACGGCGATCTGGCAGGGCGCAAGGTCGTCGTGAGCGCGGGAGGAACGCAGGAGCCCATTGACCCTGTGCGCGTAATTGCAAACCACTCCTCCGGCAAGATGGGGTACGCAGTTGCGGAGGCGGCAAGGGACAGAGGCGCAGAGGTGTCAATCGTATCAGCGCCGACTGCCCTGCCCGACCCGTTCGGTATCAAAGTTGTGAGTGTGCGGACCGCGCTCCAGATGCAGGGTGCTTTGCACAAAGAGTGTGCCAATGCTGACGCGCTGGTGATGGCTGCGGCGGTAGCCGACTGGCGACCGTCAGACATGTCAGACCAGAAGGTGAAGAAGGGAGCCGCGGACACTTGGCAAATCGAACTGATAAAGAACCCGGACATCATTGCTGGGATCACATTCGAAAGGCTCGTGAAAGTTGGTTTCGCTGCGGAGAGTGAGGACCTCGTCGCTAACGCAGAAAGCAAGCTGCTTGGTAAGGGCCTGCATCTGATTGCCGCGAACGACATCACCGCCGAGGACAGCGGATTCGGTGTTGACACTAACAAGGTCGTACTGCTCGACAGGGAAGGCGGTCAGGAAGCTCTGCCCCTGATGAGCAAATACGATGTCGGATGCGCGATACTCGACAGAGTGGTCGGCTACTTGTACTAAGCAAGTGGCAACCGATAGTTTAAGATTATCTATCCTCGCCTTGGAGAATCAATATGGCTCTGCAGGACATACTAAAGGGCGTTTCGGAACGCGTTGAAAGCTCAGCGAACGTGAAGAGGGTCTATGGCGAGCCGATAATCGCTGACGGCAAGACCATCATTCCAGTGGCAAAGGTTCGTTACGGGTTCGGCGGCGGTTTCGGGGAGAGCAAGGAGAACGAAGACGAAGGTCAAGGCGGTGGAGGTGGCGGAGGCGCTGAAGTTACCGCCATAGGTGTTCTGGAGATTTCTCCTGAAGGAACCAGATACATTTCCTTCGAGGACCGGGGCAGACTAATCAAGGGGGGATTCGCGCTCGGTTTGATTGCAATGTTCTTTCTTGGTAGGATGCTCCTGCGCAAGAGACAGAATAGGTGAACAGTACCCGATAGGGAATGTTCCGTCACACCTGACAACACAAGGAGATAAGAGATGCCGATAGTACGAGTTGAGATGTGGCCCGGCAGGACACACGAACAGAAGGCAAAGTTGGCACAAGCCATTACTGACGCCGTTCATGACATAGCCGGAGCGCCGCCGGAGGCGACCATTATCGTCTTCGAGGACGTGTCGAAAGATAACTGGGCGGAGAGCGGCAAGCTTGCATCTGATGCGTAGCTCTATGTCGCCGAATTTATTGACAACCTTCGTTATTCCGCGCTAACATCGTTGCAGAATTACAGATACTAAAGGCGTTGAACAGGAATAGTAAGTCCTCAAGCGGAGTTCCAGAGAACCGGGCAAGGTGAGAGCCGGTACTCGCGCAGACGACTGAATGGACCTGGGAGCCGCCACCCGAAAGCCGAACTGGTGAGTAGGCGTGGCCGGAGAGGGCACCGTTACCAAAGCCCAGGGTATCGAGAGCACAATGACACTCTCCGTACCTGGATAGAGGTCGCCTAATCTTGTGCTCGCGCAGGTTGCGGCGGCAAATTAGGGTGGCACCACGGATTTTAACCCGTCCCTTTGTGGACGGGTTTTTTTGTTGTCCGATTATTACGCAAATTGAACGGCTACTGCCAGGCACTGGAGGCAATTGCACGATGGGCATCATCGGCGCACTATTCTGGCGAAGTCACTAGCTGAATTCACAGTATCTGACACTTCAGTGAAGATTTAGTGAGGATAACTTAACTATGACGACGCAGATTCACAGGAAAATCGCCGACCGGGAGACGGCTGAGACGCGGCGCGTGTTCAGCGGCATCCAGCCCTCGGGCGAAGTGCAGCTGGGCAACTATCTCGGTGCGATCAAGGGCTGGGTTGAGAGACAAGAGGAAAAGGTCAACTTCTTCTGCCTCGTTGACCTCCACGCCATCACGGTATATCAGGACCCGGAGGAACTTCGGAACCAGACCCGCTCGCTCGCGGCAGTTCTCTTCGCCGCAGGCTTGCACCCTGACAAGAGCACCGTCTTTGTGCAGAGTCATGTTGCGGCACACGCGGAGTCCTGCTGGGTGCTCAACTGCGTAACCCCGATGGGCTGGCTGGAACGCATGACGCAGTTCAAGGACAAGTCTTCGCGGCAGGAAAGCGTCTCTGCAGGATTGTTCGATTATCCTGTGCTGATGGCAGGCGACATCCTGTTGTACGACTCCCACGAGGTGCCGGTCGGCGACGACCAGAGGCAGCATGTGGAGCTGGCGCGGGATATCGCCATCCGCTTCAATCGCATATACGGCGACACCTTCGTCGTGCCAGAGCCGATGATTCCGGAGATTGGCGCGCGCGTGATGGGGATGAACGACCCGACCGTCAAGATGTCCAAGAGTTTCGCTCACATTCGAGGACACGCCGTCCGCATGCTGGACGACCCAAAAGAGATCGATCGCACCATCAAGCGCGCCGTGACCGACTCTGGCAGTGAGATTGCCTTCTCAGACGACCCCGAAAAGGCGGGCGTCAACAACCTGCTTGGCATCTACAAAGTGATTACCGATAAGTCGCAGGGCGATGTGCTCGCCGACTTTGCGGATGCGCGCGGCTATGGTGACCTTAAGTCGCGAGTGGCAGAGGTAGTCATCAACGCCCTCGAACCAATCCAGCAGCGATACTACGAATTCATGGACGACCCGGCTGAGCTTGACCGCATGCTCGCAAGGGGCGCTGAAAGTGCCGCCGCCGTTGCAACGCCAAAGATGGACGAAATCAAGCGGCGAGTGGGATTTACGCTCCCGCAATATTAATAAACCAAGTCTATTCGGGCTGCTGTCGGGCAAACACCCCAGCAGCCCAATTTTCGTAGGCCTGATCGCGGGCCTAATCGGAGGAAAACAACGATGTACTACCCTGATTTGGAGCAGGTGAAACAGCTTGCCCACAAGGGCAACCTGATTCCAATCTGCCGCGAAATCAACGCTGACCTCGATACCCCGGTCAGCGCTTATCTGAAAGTGGCGCGTCCGCCCTATTCCTTCCTGCTGGAGAGCGTGGAAGGTGGCGAGCACATGGCGCGATACAGTTTCATCGGAACGGAGCCGGACACAGTTATCAAGACTGGCAGAGGCCAGGCCCTTGGCAAGATTGACCCTCTGGAGCCAATAGAGAAAGAACTCAGTAAATTCAAACTCATAGATGTGCCGAACATGCAGCGCTTCAATGGCGGTGCGGTAGGCTACCTGTCCTACGAATCAGTCAACTACTTCGAAGAACTCCCGACGCCGGACAGCGACGTGCTCGATGTGCCGGAGTCCGTGTTCATGCTGACGAAGACTTACATGGTCTTCGACCATATCGGGCACAAGATTAGTGTCGTGAGCCATGCCCACCTTAACGGAGACGTCGAGCAGGCATATAGCGACGCTACCGGTCGAATTGACGAGATAATCAGACGACTTCAGATGCCCCTGTCTGTGCCGATGGCATCACACGGCGCGCCCAATCAGCGGCTTGCTACGGAGTCCAATATGACGCCGGAAGAGTTTTACGACATGGTGGACCAGGTCAAGGAGTACATCGTTGCCGGCGACGTAATTCAGACGGTGGTCTCGCAACGACTATCACGACCAACGACCGCTGAACCATTCCAGATTTACCGCTCCCTGCGCACCATTAATCCCTCGCCTTACATGTACTTCCTGGAACTTGACGGCTTTCAGATAGTTGGCGCCTCACCGGAGATGCTGGTACAGGTGGAGAACGGTATGGTGTCCACGAATCCCATTGCGGGCACTCGACCGCGCGGGTCTGACCAGAGCGAAGACGACGTCAATGAGCACGAACTCCGTACCGACGAAAAGGAACGGGCGGAACATATCATGCTGGTTGACCTGGGGCGCAACGACATCGGGCGTGTCAGCGAGCCGGGCACGGTCTCTGTGAACCAGCTTATGGATGTCGAGCGATATTCCCACGTGATGCACCTCGTATCACGCGTCAGCGGCAAGCTGCGAAAGGGTTTCACCAACTTCGATGCCCTGCGCGCCTGCTTCCCTGCTGGCACCGTCTCAGGCGCTCCGAAGATTCGCGCAATGGAGATCATTGCCGAACTGGAGCCGGACAAGCGTGGGCCATATGCAGGTGCGGTCGGCTACTTCGACTTCACAGGAAATATGGACACTGCAATCGACATTCGAACGCTGGTAATCAAGGATGGCATCGCGCACGCTCAGGCTGGCGGCGGGATCGTCTATGACAGCACGCCGGATTTCGAGTATCGTGAGACGCTGCACAAGGCGTCCGCCCTGATGCGCGCAATCGACGACGCCGAAGAAGTGGGGCTTGCCCACGAGTGAGCCTTCGTCATTTGAGATGTAAGGAACGCAAGATGATTTTGCTGATAGACAATTACGATAGCTTTACATATAACCTTTACCAGTATCTGTGCGAACTTGGCGCGGATGTCGAGGTTAGGCGAAACGACAAAACGAGCATTGAAGAAATAGAAGAGCTGGCACCTGAGAAGATTGTCATTTCACCGGGCCCCTGCACGCCTAAGGAGGCGGGAATCTCTAACGAGGTGATTACGCGCTTTGGCGGGCAGACCCCCACGCTTGGCGTGTGTCTCGGGCACCAGTGCATAGGTGACGCATACGGCGGCACTGTTGGAGGCGCCGGCGAGATTATGCACGGCAAGATGTCGGTCATTCATCACGATGGCGAGGGCGTTTTCAAGGGCCTGCCGAATCCATTCGATGCGATAAGATACCACTCGCTGGCAATATACAAGGAAGACATGCCTGAAGACCTCGAAGTCACGGCGTGGACGGACAACGGCATCGTGATGGGTGTGCGGCACAAATCCCATCCGGTAGAAGGCATACAGTTCCACCCGGAATCAATTATGACCAAGGTGGGACACGACCTGCTGCGCAATTTCCTTGAGATGTAAGGTCCGAAATCCAAAGGAAGACTAAGATGATACGGGAAGCAATAGAGGCTGTGGTCAATGGCGAGTCACTCTCAATGGATACCGCGGCCCAGGCGATGAACGAGATAATGAGCGGCGATGCAACGCCCGCGCAGTTCGGCGCATTCGTCACTGCGCTTCGCCTGAAGGGCGAGACGGTGGACGAAATCGCTGGCATGGCACAGGTGATGCGCGAGCACTCGCTGCATGTCGAAGTGGACGGCGCACTGGTTGACACCTGTGGCACCGGCGGCGACGGCTCCGGCACATTCAACATATCCACGACTGCGGCATTCGTCGCGGCAGGGGCCGGAGCGAAGGTCGCCAAACACGGCAATCGCGCTATGTCCAGTTCTTCGGGCAGCGCCGACGTGCTTGAAGCTCTGGGCGCAAAGATAGACCTTAAGCCTGAGTCGGTGGCGCGTTGCATCAATGAAACGGGCTTTGGCTTCATGTTCGCGCAGGGCTTTCACCCATCTATGCGCTTCGCAGCTGGGCCGCGCCGCGAAATAGGCATACGCACAGTCTTCAACATACTCGGGCCGCTCACCAATCCGGCAGGCGCGGGAGCGCAGGTCATAGGCGTGGCGGATGCATCAATGGCGTCGAAAATGGCAAGTGCGCTCAGCAGGCTGGGCAGTGCCCGCGCACTCGTTGTGCATGGAAACGACGGCTTAGACGAAATCACCATCGCTGATTCAACCAGCGTATGGGAACTCAGGGACGGCTCAGTGAGCGAATACGACATTTCGCCAGCGGAACTAGGAGTGAACAGATCGCCACTCAGCGAAGTGCAGGCGTCCAACTCAGAGGCAAGCGCTGGGTTGCTCCGTGAGGTGCTAGATGGCAAGGCTGGCCCCGCGCGTGATGTCGTGCTGCTTAACGCGGCTGCCGCACTGCTAGCCGGCGACATTGTCGGAACGCTGTCGGATGGTGTTCAGGCGGCTGCGAACTCTATCGACAGCGGAAGCGCAAGAGAGCGAATGGAGTCATACGTCGCGTTGAGCCAGAGTCTGGAGTAGAGGACAGCATGGCAGACATACTTCAGAAGATTGTTAAAGTGAAACGGCGCGAAGTCGAGCGCCTTAAGGTCCAAGCGCCAATTTCCGAACTCGAAAGGCGCATCAAGGATCAGCAGCCGGCATTGAACCTAGCGGGTGCGCTGTTCGGTGATTCGGTCCGAATTATCGCTGAAGTTAAGAAAGCGTCTCCATCCAAGGGGCTGCTTCGGGAAGACTTTGAACCCAAGTCGCTGGCGAAGACCTATGCTGACAACGGCGCGGCGGCAATATCCGTGCTCACCAACGCCGACCACTTCCAGGGCAGCATCGACCACCTCAGCGCAGTGCATTCAGTCGCCAATCCTCGCAAGATTCCCGTGTTGCGCAAAGAGTTCATCTTCGACGAATACCAGGTCTATGAGGCGCGCGCTTATGGCGCAGACGCCATCCTGCTCATTGTCGCAATGCTGTCGCCGGACGAATTGAAGTCTCTGATGGCATTGAGCCAGAAGTTCTGGATGCAATGTCTGATCGAAGTCCACGACGAAGAGGAACTGAAGGCTGCGCTCGGCGCGGGCGCGGAGATTATCGGCATCAACAACCGCGACCTTCGCACGTTTATCACCGACCTCGAAGTTACCGAACGACTGGCATCCAAAATCCCATTTGGTAAAGTAGTAGTAAGCGAGAGCGGAATCAGCAATCGCGAGCACATAAAACGCATCAGGTCGGCGGGCGCGCACGCAGCGCTGATAGGTGAAGCGCTCGTAACCGCTCCCGACGTAGGAGCGAAGCTAGGAGAACTGGTGTGACTGAGTTCAAGATTTGTGGCATGAGGTCGCTTGAACACGCGCTTGTAGCAGCCGATGCGGGCGCATCCATGCTGGGGTTCGTCTTTGTGCCTGGGGTACGCCGCCAAGTTCCCATCGAACAGGCGCAGCACATCATAAGCAGTTTGCGAGAAATACGCGGAGCTGAGTGCCCCCGAATCGTAGGTCTATTTGCGAACCAGCCGCTTGAAGAAGTCAATAACATCGTAAATCGGTGTGAGTTGGACTTTGCGCAACTCTGCGGCGACGAGCCTCCAAGCTTCTGGGACAATGTGGACTCCTGGGTCATTCGCCAGGTCAAGGTTGACGACAGCATTCCTCGCAAGGAAGCAGTCTCAGACGCACTTCGACAGATCGACGAGGTTGTAAGCCGCCTCCACCTTACATTGCTGGACAAGCGCGTGAAGGGCGCGCTCGGCGGCACAGGGCATACTTTCGACTGGAATATCGCATCGGAGATTGCCAGGCGACACCCGGTCTTTCTCGCTGGTGGGCTCGCTCCTGAGAATGTGCGACAGGCAATTGACACAGTGCGACCCTGGGGTGTTGACGTGTCGAGCGGCGTGGAGACCGACGGCATAAAGGACACAGCGAAGATCGCGGAGTTCGCGAGAGTAATACGCGCCGCAGCCTCTCAAAATACGCCGGTAAACGTAAATGGCTAAGCCCATCAAGCTCAGGCAGCACACAGTTCGCATTCGGGCGCCACGCGAGCTTGTGTTCCAGATGATGTCCCATTTCGGAAGGGGCAGGTTGCCCGGCGACAATAACGAGTCATCGAAAGTACTTGAGCGCGACGGCAATCGCCTCGTCGTCGAATTCAAAACCAAGGCGCTCTTCGCAACCTACACTACGGTGGAAGTCGTAAATCTGTACCCGTCAGAGCGCATCACCTTCGAGCATCTCTCCGGGCCATTACACCACGCGAGTGAGGCATTCACATTCGAGGACATAGACTGCAAAGAGACCGACTTGAGCCATAGCGGCGAGATTATCTGGAGCACCTTCCCATTCTTCGGATGGTTCGGAGGGATAATCTACACACGACCTGTGTTTGAGCGAACTATCGTCAAGCATATGGCGCAGGTGAAGCAAGCAGCGGAAGCGCGGGCGGCACGCAGCCGCGTGTTTCCCAGAGATTGATCCTACGCTTTTCGCCTGAATAAGCTCTACCCGGTTCTGACCGCCTTTGTCACCGAAGTTGACGATATCTTCGGTCCCCAGCTCGGTATGACTGCGCACATCGTACGCTCCTCACCACCCGCGAATACGAGCAAAATGTCGTCTGGCGTCGCTATGAGGGGCAGCCAATGGTCCTCGTCTTCAGGATTCACTTCGCCGCCTACCTCCCCTGCCCGCTTAATGTCAGCGAGCGTGCGCCTTACCTTCGGCAGCAGAGCTTCCTTTATGTCCTGCTTGCTCCATCCGTCCCATACATAGCTCTCGCCGGATATGACAACAGCGAGCTCTCCCTGCCGCACCACGGCGGACTTGTCATCCGTAGAACCAACAGTTGACAAAGATGTGCCGAGCGCCGAGGCCACATCTGCCACCGTGTTTAACATCGTCTCGGGACCACCACTCGCCCTGACCTGCCTTGGAGATTCACATGCGAACACCGTAACCGCACTCCCTGACCGCTCGAAGCCCCTCTCCACATGCAGAGGATTCCAGTTTGTCTCGTTCTCGGCTTCTGCGATGCAGTAGCTGTACTTGCCGGGATGACCAAGTATGCTGCGGTCGAACAGTCCCGGAATCGCGGCGCAGGCGTTTATGAGGATCAGACGCACCGCTCTACCGATCGTTGCATTGGCGCGATTGCCGGGACCAAACAGGTTGTTGCGCGCGTTGATATCAAGCTCCCTTGTAATAGGCCCATTGACGATCACCATGATGCCCGAACCGCCAAGGCTGGAAGATGGCCCCACAAGATTGAACTTTGGATCCAGCATCGCCTCTGCCGCAGCCAACACAACGGGCATATACTCCGGCAGGCAGCCGGCCATGACAGCATTCGCCGCCACCTTCTCCACGCTTATCTCCCGGCGGCGTTCAGGAAGTTCGCCAACAATTTCACCGGCCGGCCGGCCTCCATGCTCAATGAACTCAGATACCCGTCGTTCAGTGGGCGGCACCACTGGCAATCCGTCAGTCCAGCCCAGACGATACATCTGCTCCATAGCCTCTATCGGATCGTCCCACTCGATCCCAATTCCATCGGTCTCAGTGCTCATCTGTGCCTCCAGGTCAGCCGGATTAGCGGCCGCTAATATGTGGTCTGATTCGGTTTGCAAGTATATCAGTTTGCCAATGAGATGGCGGCAGACCACGGAAGCCTTGACACGCGCCTTTGGCTAACATAGTCTTTACCGCGTCAAAATGGATAATGAGACAGGAGGGCTACTGTGGCTTATCACTTTGAACACATTCACCTGAAGGCGCCCGACCCGGAAGAGACGGCCAACTGGTATGTGAAGGCATTCAATTTCGAGATTTTCAACGATAGAGGCGTGAGGCCAAGTGGCGACCGCTTTATCGAGTGCAAGAGCGAAGACGGAACGATATTCCGAATATCGGGCGCCAGGACTGATGAGAAGATGGGCCAAGGCGATGCCGATGTCCACTATGGTCTGGAGCACTTCGGCATTACCGTTGACGATATGGACGCTGAAATCGAGCGGCTCGAGGCATTGGGCGCGGTGCTTGACGAGGGCCCGATCTCCAATCCCGGCGGACCGACGATTGCATTCATCAAGGTGCCGGACGATGTCCGAATAGAGTTGCTTCAGCTGCCCGATTAGAGACGCGGCGAATCAAAGACGGAGTGAGTCAAAATGGCTAGAGAAGTTTTCTTTCCGAATTCCGACAACAAGCCTGTGGGCTTCTCGCCGGCGACACGAGTTGGCAACCTGGTGTTTGTGTCAGGGCAAGTCGCGGCCGACGAGAATGGTGACCTTGTTGGCATCGGAGACGCCGGGGCGCAGTCCGAGCAGTGCTTCAGAAATATAGAGGCAGCGCTCACGGCGGCAGGCGCATCCTGGGACGACGTGACCAAGATCACCTGCTTCATGGTGAACGCCGACGATTATGCCGCATACGCCGAAGTCAGAAATGGCATATTCCCCGAGAACGGCCCTGCGAGCAGCACGGTTTTCGTGACCGCGCTTGTCCGCCCTGAGATGCTCGTGGAAGTCGAGGCATTCGCAGTTGTTGAGTGATTGGCAGGATTCTTATGGCAGATGACTGTATTTTCTGCAAAATCAGAGACGGCGAAATCCCCAGCGAGAAGTTGCACAGCGACGATGACTGCTTCGTAATACGCGACATCAACCCGATTGCGCCCACGCATCTGCTGGTCATCCCTAACCAGCACTTCGCCGAGCTCTCGGAACTCGGGCCGGAGCCGAACCCCGCCTTTGCCGGCATGTTCAGCGCTGCGCGGGCCATGGCCGAACAGGAAGGTGTCGCAGAATCGGGTTATCGCCTCATCATCAACCAGGGCAGCGACGGCGGCCAGGAGGTGATGCACCTGCACATGCACCTCATTGGCGGCAGGCCGTTGCGCGGACTTGGTCTGCGATAGATCTAAACAGGCATTGTGCGCTTCGTATGAGCCCTTCCGATGCGCGCCGCCTCTTCTCCAGACGGTCCACCCGACGAGCAGACCATCACACCCTCGTCCAGCATTTCCGCTACATTGTCAGGGGTGACACCGTTCAGGAATGCCAATCCTGCATCTCGACACGCCTGAAATACGCGCTCACGCGCAGCCAAAAGCACTGGGGGAATGGGATTCGGCAGGCTCTTGTAGCCGTGCGACATGCTCATGTCGCCAGGTCCCCATTCGGCATATCCTATGCCGCTGACTCTGGTGCTAAGCTCAACATTGTGCAGCGCTCGCTTGTTCTCGATCTTTAGTCCCAGCAGCAGTTCGCCGTCTGGGTTGAGTGGCCAGGGGTCCGCTCTATCCAGGTATTCGTCCGGCGATATGCCCCAGATATCCGCGGCGGATGCTTGCCCGCCTGCGCCGCGCGTTCCCCTGCCAATCAGCTCGCCCACACCAAGATTCTGGAATGTGTAACGGCAAGACTCCACGAACGCTCGGACAGCGCCAGGCGTCTCCGCGTTGCACAGTATGATTCCGTGTACGCCGCGCGCAAGTATCTGGCGGAACTGCCACGCGTTGTACCGCACGATGTCCTCACTCCCGCCATCGACCGGCACCTCGACTATCACCGTTGGAGTACGATGCCCGCTGTTCGTGGGACCGCCATCGACCAGACCGCGCATAAACTGGTCAAGCCCTGCCATGTCGAATGCCCCGTGCTCCATTCCAATGTTGATATAGTCGGCAAAGGTCTTCGCCATAGACTTGCCTGCCTCGTAAGACAGGTCTGCTCCTGTATGCGCGCCCGTGTAGTAGATGGGCTGTCCTTGTTCCAGCAGTTCGATAGCGCGGTTGATTCGCTTTGGCATCTGTCGTCTCTTTTCCTTGCTACTTATTCATTCTGGGCCGTTTTTCAAGTCCCTTGTCTGCTTGCCATGAAAACGCTATACGGGCATAGTCCTGCCGGTCATCTTGCGCCCAATCGCCGCACCTTCCTCACCGACGCCTGACAGTATCTTTACGCCGTCGCCCATCAGCTTATTCACCCTGTCCTCCACGCTGATAGTGAAGTCGTTCCAGCCGCATAGGAATGCAGCGCCGGACGCATCCAGAGCCGCCTTCACACGCAGTCTTGCCGCGTCCATGTCGTCGGGATATGGCGGATCATGCGCGTCGGCGTATCCAAACGACAGTCCCATGTCGCCGGGTCCCCATTCGGCAAAGGCAATGCCTGGCACAGCCGCACATTCCTCGCAGTTTGCGAGAGATCGCTTATTCTCGAGCTTCAGCCCTAGGAACAGCTCACCGTCCGGGTTGAGCGGCCAGGGGTCTGCCAGCTTCATGTACTCGTCAGGTTCGACTCCCCATATATGCGCCGCTCCGCGCTGACCTCCGCCTCCGCGCCGTCCAACCCCAAGTCCGTCACCCACGCCGATCGTCTGGAATGGATAGCGGCATGACTCCACGAATGCCTGAACGGCGCCCGAAGTTTCCGCATGGCATAGCAATATACCGTGGATCCCGCGGGCTAGGGCCTGCTTCATCATCCATGCATTGGCGCGTACGACATCTTCATTCGTGCCGTCCGTGGGAATGGTCATGATAACTGGAGGCGTGCGATGACCGCTCGGAGTGGGCCCACCATCCACCAGTCCGCGCATGAACTCGTCGAGCGCGGACATGTCGAACGAGCCATGTTCCATCTCCACGCCTATATAGTCCGCCCAAGTGGACGCCATAGCCTTGCCGTTCTCATAGGAGAGTTCATGCGCTCCGGCGTTGTACAGGGGCTGACCCTGTTCGAGCAGTTCGACCACCCTGTTTATTCGCTTTGCCATACTCCACCTCGTTTGCAGTACGAATTCATTCAATCCACGCGGAGTTTATCCGAATTTAAGCCCGACTGCCAGTAGCATGGTACTGCGGCTGGCGACTGCTCACTTATCTAACGAGCGGGCACGATAGTTTTAATCTCCGCCGAGAAAACACCGTCATCAACGGTCAGCACGGCTATTGTTGCGGCAACCATGAAGGAAGGATAACCCTGCCCCGGATTCAGATACAGCACGCCATTGATCGTCTCGTTCAGCGGCTCATGGGTGTGCCCGTAGAGTATGACATCCGGTGTCTCCTCGAAGTCGCCAAGCAAGTCCTCCGGTGGAAACTCCGGCCCGCCCCAGGCAGGATGAGTCACACCAATCCTCACGCCCTCCACCTCAAGAGTCTCAAGGTATGGAATCGCATTTCTCACATCGGGCGGGTCGGAGTTGCCGTGTACCGTGATTGATCGCTTTGCCGTCTCGCGCAGACCGTCCACGACATCCATTCGCACGATGTCGCCGCAGTGAATTGCGATGTCGGCGTCAGCGACCTCAGCGCGAATTCCGGGATGTACCTCGTCCCAGGTGTGGCAATGTGTGTCCGAAAATACGACAATTCGTGTACTCATATCGGGCTGCATCTTAACACAATTCTTATGGTCGGCATTGATATGTTGAGAATGTGTTTTGTGTTACAATCCCCGCAATGTTTGACAGGCCGTTAACGTATGTTCGCGACATAGATGTGCGAACCCACAGGTAGCTGGAGGTACGGGCTATGGTTTCCAATGGTCACCACTCCGGCAACGGTCCCCTCAAGGGTATCCGCGTGCTGGACATGACAGTATGGCAGTTCGGTCCGGTGAGCACCGCGATGATGGGCGACATGGGCGCCGATGTCATCAAAATCGAGGCGCTCGACGGCGACGCGGGACGTGGCCTGTGGCGAGCATCCACGCTGAATATGGACCTCGGACAGGGACGCAACGCCTACTTCGAGGCTTGCAACCGAAACAAGAGGGGCATCGCCGTCAACCTGAAGACCGAAGAAGGCCGGCAGATCATATACAAGCTCGTGGAGAACGCAGATGTTTTCGTTCAGAACTACCGCCAGGGAGTTGCTGAACGGCTCGGCGTCGGCTACGACACGCTGCGCGAGATAAATCCAATGCTGGTTTACGGATCCGCTAATGGCTACGGGCCGGCTGGACCCGACTCGCATCTTCCTTCATTCGATGGTTGCGGGCAGGCGCGCGCAGGCTTGATGATGTCGGCAACGCAACCGGACGCAGAGTATCCCACCCGCATCTCGCAGGGCGTATCCGACCAGATGGGCGCGATAATGATGTGCATGGGTGTCTTGTCCGCGCTAGTCTGCCGCAATCAGCAAGGTATCGGCCAGAAGATTGATGCCTCACACCTGAGCGCGAACATGTGGCTGCAGGGGCTTGGCATCAGCATGAGCCTACTCAACAACGGTCAGACCTTCGGCTCCTATGAACGTGAAGCCCCCACGAATCCGCTGTCCAACGTGTACAAGTGCAAGGATGGGCGCTGCATTCAGATGATGCACTTGCAGCCCGACCCGTACTGGCGGCCGATCTGCCGGGCTATGGGCATGGATGACATTATCGATGACCAACGCTTCACGGACATGCGCGCACGCGCCGAGAACACGGTTGAGCTCGTCAGGATAATGGACGAGAAATTTGCAAGCAAGACTCTTGACGAATGGGACACCATATTCCGAGAGTTCGAAGTGGACTTCATCTACGCGAAGGTGCAGTCGATAACCGACCTCGAAGATGATGTGCAGGTCGTGGCGAACGACTACATCACCGATTTCGAGCATCCAGTCCTAGGCGATGTTAAGATGTGCAACCACCCGAACATTTACAGCGAGACGCCCGCAGGCCTCTGGCGAGAAGCGCCAGAACTTGGGCAGCATACCGAAGACATCCTGATCGAAGAACTCGGCTACGACTGGGACGACATCAAGGAATTGCAGGATTCAGGAGCGATACTGTAAGGGCAACAAACTAGGTTGAACAGGATGAAGGTCAGATTATCTACATCCTGACTTTTCCCAGAAAACGGGGAAGGGATTATTGCCAATAAGAGGAGGAATAATGGCAGAGATAGATGGCGGACGATTGTTCGCCAAAGCACTGAAGAGAGAGGGCGTAGAGTATGTCTTCACGCTGAACGGCGGACATATCTATAACCTCTATGAGGGATGCGTTGACGAAGGCATCAAGGTCATAGACTTCCGGCACGAGCAGGTAGCCGCCCATGCCGCCGAAGGCTGGGCAAAGGTCACCGGCAAGCCGGGTGTGGCGATCGTAACGGCAGGTCCCGGCGTCACTGACGCTGTCACGGGCATAGCCAACGCTTTCCAGGCGCCAAGCCCTATGATTCTTATCGGCGGCAATGCTGGAATCACCGATCACCTGCGCGGCGGCCTGCAGGACTTCGATAGCGCGACCTTCTTGAAGCCGGTCACAAAGTTCTCGGAGCAAGTCAAGCGCGTTGAGCGCATACCCGAGTACGTTTCTATTGCATTCCGTCACGCCACTTCCGGAGTTCCCGGTCCGGCGTACCTGGAGATTCCAATCGATGTGGTAGGCGGCGTCGCGGATGAAGACGATGTGAAGTACCCTGGCAGCTACCGCACGGAGTCGAAGGCGTATGGCGACCCTGAGTACATAAAGCAGGTCGTGGACATTCTGCACAACACCGAGCGCCCAATGATCCTCGCAGGATCTGACGTATGGTGGAATGATGCATCAGAAGAACTGCGCGAGTTCGTCGAAATGATCGACTCGCCCGTGTTTCTCAATGCTATGGGGCGCGGCAGCCTACCCTCGGACCATCCTAACCTTGGCAGCCTAGGCAGGCGCTACGGTCTGGTCAAGTCCGACACGGTCATTCTCCTCGGAACCCCAGTTGACTTCCGGCTCGGCTACGGCGCGGACAGCATGTTCCCACAGAATCCGAGACTTATCGAAATCATGATGGACGGCAGCAAGATTGGACAAAACCGTGACATCGACGTTGGTGTCGCTGGCAACTCCAAGGCAGTCCTCCGGCAAATAATGGACGAACTCCGAGCAACAGGCTACAAGTCGCCCGGCAAGGCATGGGTCGAAGAGGTCATCACGGAAGACCAGGCGCTGAAGGCAGCCGACGAAGGAATGCTGAACAGCGACCAGTCTCCCATACATCCCATGCGCCTGATGAAAGAACTGCGCGATGTGCTGGACAGGGATGCCACGGTCATCGGCGACGGCGGCGACATCGTCACCTTCGCGGCGCGTGTGCTGAACATCAACGAGCCGGGGCACTGGCTGGACCCGGGACAGTTCGGCTGCCTGGGCGCGGGTAGCGGCTTCGCTGCAGCGGCTCAGCTCGCACGACCCGGCAAGCAGGTCTGCATCGTTTACGGCGACGGCGGATTTGGCCTGACCGGATTCGATGTGGAGAGCTACGTGCGCTTCAATCTGCCCATCGTCTCCATCGTCGGCAACAACGGCGCGTGGAACCAGACGACCCAAGGCGTCGTGCGGCGCGGCATGCGCGGCATCGGCACATACCTGTCTCAGGAAACCGACTATGCCAAGATCATGGAGGGCATGGGCGGCTACGGAGAGCGAGTAACCGATCCGGAGGAGATTCGACCTGCGCTTGAGCGCGCGTTTAACTCCGGCAAGCCGGCACTCCTCGACGTAGTAACCGACCCTGATGTTGCCTACGCATCCATGGGCGGGCGCTCGAGGCAGCAGCGCCAGTATTAGTCAATCTGGTATAAGCTAGTAAGTGTGAACGTTGGGCGGTCCGGTTACGGGCCGCCCTTCTCATACTCCATTCAAGTAAGACCGTATGGGTTTGAAACATGAACGACCATCAAAATAGTGGTAACGGCCCCCTCTCAGGCATGCGCGTCATAGACTGGACCATGTGGCAGTTTGGCCCGGTCTCCACGATGATGCTCGCTGACCTCGGGGCGGATGTCATCAAGATCGAATCGCTTGACGGAGACCACGGAAGGCAGTTCGCGAGCGTCGCCGGAGTCGCCAACAAACTGGAAGGCACCAGCACATACTTCGAGAGCCTGAACCGCAACAAACGCGGCATTGCCCTCGACCTCAAGCATCCGAAAGGCCTTGAGGTCATGCTGAAGCTTGTGGACACGTCAGACATCTTCGTCGAAAACTTTCGGCAAGGAGTGGCTGAGCGGCTAGGCCTCGGCTACGACGACCTCAAGGCGCGCAAGCCGGATATCATATACGCTTCCGCAACAGGCTACGGCCCAAAGGGCGACGATTCCGGCAAGCCCGCATTTGCACTAACGGGCGAAGCTCGCGCAGGTTCGCTGTGGTGGGCGGGACCGGGCGATGGCATCCCCTACAACATCAACGGCATGGCAGACCAGATTGCTGGGATAATGCTCTCGTATGGCGTCCTCGGCGCCGTAGTCGCGCGGGAACGCTTCGGATTGTCCCAGCGCGTGGACGTGTCGCACCTCGGCAGCCTCATGTGGCTTGGCGGCATGCGAGACGGCATCGCCCTGCTGTCGGGCAAGGAATTCGAGAGGCAGCCAAGAACTCGCGCAGGCAATATCCTCTGGAACTACTACCGCTGCAGCGACGACAAATGGCTCGCCTTCTCTATGAGCCAAGGGGACAGGTACTGGCCAACATTCTGCAAGGCTCTAGGCCGAGACGATCTGGTGACGGACGACCGCTACAGCACCATGCCGGCACGGCACGAGAATCGGGAAGCGCTGATTGCAATTCTTGACAGCGAATTCATTAAGAGAAGCCGCGCCGAGTGGGAGCAACGTCTCGATAACGCAGGCGACCTGATTTGGGAGCGTGTGCAGTCAATCCTCGACCTGCCGGACGACCCGCAGGTTATCAAGAACGACTATCTTATTGACTTCGATCATTCCGCTCTCGGCCCAACCAAGTGGCACCAGACGCCGATCGCATACAGCGAAACGCCCGTGTCCACGCAGCGACTCGCGCCCGCACATGGTGAGCATACCGAATCGTTACTCATCGATCTCTTAGACTACAATTGGGACGACATAGAGCAACTCAAGGAACAGGGCGTTATCCTGTAAAATGGACGGTTGCGAAATGCGGCAGAGAGGGTAAAATAGTGCTGAATGGCATTGGGTGTGATTGCCATTGCGCACAACTAGTAATGTATGTATCGGAGCAGCAAGGAGCGAACTATGACACAGCAGAATACTCGAAGTCCGGAAGAGGCCTATGTGGGCAAGGACTTGGGCAGCAATGAATTCACGGCATCGGATGAGATCCTTCACCACTACTACGAAGGGCTTGATGTGGATTCGTCCTTTTACATCGACGGTTCGCCGTATGGAAAGCCGGTCGTTCCTTCGATGATACTGACCAACGTCGATGGTGGCTTCAGCGGCGCGGGCTTCAATGATAATTTCGGCAACTTGTGGATTCGTCAGGAATGGGAATTGCACAAGCCAATGCATCCCGCGGAGACCTACAAGCGCACATCAACCGTCGCCGACATATACGATTGGCGAGACCGCACGGTCGTCAAGCAGGTCGTTGACCTGTGGTCCGACGACGGCGAGTTGATGGCACGCGGCACGCATCACCAGAGCTACCTGCTCGGCAAGAGCCACCTTGGTAGAGTGAAATTGCGCGATCCCAAGAAGAAGGAAGGCATTCGAAAGTTCCAGGTTCCGGATGGCGAGGTCATCGGCCCTGTGGAAAGCGATATTACGTTGGAAATGTGCGGACTGTTCTTCCACGGCAATAAGAATTACCACACCGACAAGCAGGCAGCCGAAGAGTTGGGCTTCGAAGAGGTCGTTGTCGGCGGCAGAATGACGATGTCATATCTTGGCGACCTGATGGACAGGCGTTTCGGCAAGGGCTGGTTCGAAGGCGGCTCTTTGGACATCAAGTTCACGAACATTGTGTGGCCCGACGACCATGTGATTGCGCGCGGCGTAATCACAGACCGAGTCAAGGAAAATGGCGGCACTCGTGCAAATGTGGCAGTATGGATGGAGAAGCCGGACGGAACCGTCTGCATCGTTGGCACGGCAAGCGCACTGGAATAAGCGCAGCCGTAGCTGAGTTCGTATCTGTTGGGCAGCCTTCGGGCTGCCCTTTCACATTACTGAGTTACCCGGTCAGAGTGGATTGCGGAGATTGAATGCAAACCCTCTACATAGTGTCAACGCCAATAGGCAACCTCGAAGACATCACGCTCCGGGCATTGCGCGTTCTTCGTGAAGTACGGCTCATAGCCGCTGAAGACACTCGCGTAACGCGCAAATTACTGAGTCACTATGACATCCACACCCCGCTGACTAGCTTCAATGAGCATAATCAGGCCTCTCGCATTCCTGAGCTGTTGAATGCCCTGTCCGAAATTGATGTCGCGCTCGTTTCCGACGCAGGCACGCCGGGCGTGAACGATCCCGGGCAGTCACTCGTGCAGTCGGCATCCGACGCTGGCATTCAGATAGTTGCAGTTCCGGGCCCGTCGGCTGTTACATCCGCAGTCGCAGTCTCAGGTCTAGTCGATGAGTCTTTCATCTATCTGGGATTCCTGCCAAGAAAGAGTGGCGAGCGCAAGGCATTACTTAACTCACTCGTGGCAGAAAGACGACCCATTATAGCCTTCGAGTCGCCGCATCGCCTGCGACGGACGCTGCAAGATATTGCCAGCACCCTAGGCGACCGACAAATTGCCGCATGCCGCGAAATGACGAAGATGCATGAAGAGGTCTTCCGCGGAACTGCCGCTGATGCACTCGATTATTTCAACCAACCAAGGGGCGAATTCACTCTGGTGATAGCGGGAGGCTCCGATGTGGCGCCTGACGACGCCAGCGCAACCTCACTCGCGCTGTCCCTGCTCGAACAGCTGAGAACCGATGGTGCAGGCGCCAGGCACGCCGTCGAGCACGTTACCGCAGTCACCGGATTATCCAGACGAAAAGTCTATCGAATGTGGCTTGATGCCCAGTCTCCCCGAAGCCGTCGAACCGCTGAATAAGTACCTTGTCCATTTGCCTTGTGTTATCATGACGGGCGTCACATTGATCATTCAGAGCGTGAAAAACGATGCCTGAGCGAATACTCGCCGCCGTCGCCTGGCCATACGCCAATGGCTCTATTCACATAGGCCATGTGGCGGGGACTTACTTGCCTGCAGACATTTTTGCCCGCTACCATCGGTTGAAGGGCAATGAAGTCCTGATGGTGTCCGGCAGCGACGCGCACGGCACACCCGTTACCCTCACTGCTGAGGAACAAGGCGTCGGCCCCGAAGATATTTTCAGCAAGTATCAGGCAGAGTTCCTCGATAGTTGGAAGCGGCTCGGCATTAGCTTTGACCTCTTCACCACCACACACACTGACAACCACTTCCAGGTTTCACAGGACATTTTCAGCAGGCTCTTAGAACAGGGCTACATCTACAACGACACCATGGTGCAGCCCTACTGCGAGAACGAAAGCCGCTTTCTCGCCGACCGCTATGTGGAAGGCACCTGCCCGCATTGTAACTTTGAAGGTGCGCGAGGCGACCAGTGCGACAACTGCGGGCGCACGCTCGATCCGAAGGACTTGCTCGGCATGACATGCCGCATATGTAGCAGTGCGCCCGAGTTCAGAGAGACCGAGCACTTCTTCCTCAAACTGAGCGCATTTCAGGATCAGCTCCTTGAGTGGGTTCGCAAGCAGGAACATTGGCGCCCGAATGTCCGCAACTTCACCATCGGCTTCCTGGAAGGCGGGTTGCATGACCGCGCCATAACGCGCGACATCGAGTGGGGGATCCCCCTCCCCTTGGACGGCTACCAGGACAAACGGCTCTATGTCTGGTTCGAGGCGGTAATCGGCTATCTGTCCGCATCAATCGAATGGGCTCAGAATAGAGGCACTCCGGAGGCGTGGAAGCCTTTCTGGGAAGATGGCAGCCGCGCCTACTACTTCATGGGCAAGGACAACATCCCGTTTCACACGGTCATCTGGCCTGCAATGCTTCTAGGCTATGGCGGTCTGAATCTACCTTACGATGTGCCCGCCAACGAGTACCTGAATCTCGAGGGGTTCAAGCTATCGACGAGTCGGAACTGGGCGGTCTGGCTACCTGATTACCTCGACAGCTACGAGCCAGACCCATTGCGCTACGTAATAGCAGCCAACCTGCCGGAGACTTCCGACTCCGACTTCTCGTGGCGCGAGTATGTTCGGCGCAACAACGATGAACTTGTCGCCACCTATGGCAACCTGGTTCACCGGGTACTTTCAATGCTGAACCGGAACTTTGACGGCGTCTTGCCTTCACCCGGAGAGCTGGACGAACTCAGTAGCGGCTTGCTGACTGAAGCGCAAGCGCGCTTCGATGAGGTTGAGGCATATCTCGAAGCGGTACGCCTCCGGCAGGCATTGCAGTCGTCCATGGCACTCGCACAAGCAGCAAACCGCTACCTGGATCAGAAGGAGCCTTGGCGCGCTGTGCGGCAGGACAAACAGGACGCGGCCCAGACATTGTGGACAACAATATCGGTCATAAACTGCCTGAAGACTACGCTGTACCCCTTCCTGCCATTCAGCTCGCAGAAACTCCACGAAATGCTTGGATTTGACGGAGAGGTCGAAGACAGCGGCTGGAAGTGGGACCCACAAGCTATGGTGCCCGGACAGCAGTTGAAGCGCCCTACCCCTCTATTTCAGAAATTGGACGCGGAAATCATCGCTGCGGAAGAACAGCGTCTCGCCGAGTAGAAAATACATCGAAGGAAAGATTCGAGTGCAGTCAGTATCGTTTTACGAACCCGTCATGGACCGCCTGGTGAATGTGAACTCTTCTCTGACGGAGATGGCAGAAAGAAAGCACCCGTTTCTCGCTCAACTGCTCGATCATACATTTTCCACACCCGGCAAGTACATCAGGCCCGCCATAACGCTGCTCGCCTCCAATTTCTACGCACACGACGAGCGCATCACCGAGAAGATGGCGACAGGCGTCGAACTTCTGCACATCGCATCCCTCATCCACGACGACACTGTGGACGGTGCAGCACTGCGTAGGGGCAAGCTGACCATTAGCAGCCTCTGGGGTCCCAAAGCGGCGGTTCTGGCGGGCGACTACATCTTCGCCGCTTCCGCGACACTCGTATGCGACACAGGAAATATCCGAGTCATCAGGCGCTTCGCCGAGACGATAATGGAGCTTTCCAGCGGCGAGCTGCAGGAAATGGCTGAGACCTACAACCCCGAGCAATCAATGGAAAGCTACCTGGAACGCATCTACAACAAGACCGCCTCGCTCTTCACCACCGCGGCTGAGTCCGGCGCAATTCTGAGCGGCGCTCCCGACGCCTGCTCTGAAGCCCTTCGCAGCTACGGCCACAATCTGGGCATGGCTTTCCAGGTCGTGGACGACATCCTAGATTTCGATGGCACAGAAGAGGAGACCGGCAAGCCAATAGGCAGCGACCTCGCGAACGGCGTCGTCACCCTGCCCACGCTTATCGCCATGAAACAGAAGAATTGCTGCGATGCGGTGACGCGCGCGCTAAAGCATCCCGAAGACAGCGAACTCATGCAAGAGGCAGTAAGCATCATTCAGGACGATACTGTCTTGGAGGAGTCGTATGAGTTCGCAGGACGCTACTGCGTGAAGGCTCTGTCCGACCTCAAGGGTCTGCCTCCAAGCCCATCGCGCGACTCCCTGGAAGAGCTTGTCAGCCATGTAAAGGTGCGGCGAAGCTAATTGAACCTGCGTCAGCCACCGTCTTCCGCGCCGCTCATTCCTGCCACACGACCTCCCCACCCGCGATAGTCATAGTCACCTTGATATCGAGCAGACCTTCAACCTCCGCGGCCGTCGGGTCATCGCTCAGCACAGCAAAGTCCGCCCGACTGCCTTCGGTAATAGTACCGACCTCATCCTCAAGGTAACTCGCATACGCGGCGTGTACCGTGTGCATCTTGAGGGCACTGTAAAGCGACAGCTTTTCATCACCGCCCACGACCTCACCTGATGCTGCACGACGGCTAACTGCGGCATGCATAGCCGTGAGCGGGTTCGGAGAGCTTACAGGGGCGTCCGAGGATGCGGCTACTACAACACCTGAATCTTCCAATGACTGGAACCGGTACAGCCACTCAGCATCCTCGCCGAATTCGCTGACATACCGTGCCCCACCGTCTCTAATAAAACTTGGCTGCGAGACCACGACCGGTTTGGCCTTCACCAAGGCATCGAGCGCATTCGGCGGGCACTCCGATGCATGCTCAATCCGATCCCGCATCCCGGATACACGATGGGTGGCGAGCGCTTCAGATGCGGCAATCACCGCCTCAGCCTCCACCGCATGAATTGCCACCGGAAATCCGCAATTATGCGCCCGTTCAACCATCGCAAGCAAAGCCTCGTATGTAGGGTGAAGCCGACCGCCGGAAACGGTCAGCATTATCTTCACGTGCCCAACGGCAGAAAGACTGTCCGAGTAGCCATGAATCAGCCCTGCACCCTGAAAGTCGCCAATATGTCCGGCACCGGGCATTACGGTCAAGGACGGGACCAGCCTTCCGTCAGATCTCAGGCGGCGCAGCAGATTCCACCTGTCAAGCGAGTTTGACGCGGTCGCGTCCACCACCGTTGTCACGCCTCGCGACAGGAATTCCTTGCTAGCCTTGGCGACGGCACTGCTCAGGTCGGATTCGCTTAGCGGCGGAATTCGCCCATCCAGCCACTCATCCATCTCCAGCAGCAAACCGTTCGGGACGCCGCTGCTCAGGTCACGCACTATCGTCCCGCCAGGCGGTTCCTCGGTATCGGCGAATATGCCCACGCGCTCAAGCGCGATGCTATTCAGGACGCACGCATGCCCGGAGCGGTGATCGAGCCGTACAGGGTGATGTGGAGCAGCGCGGTCAAGTTCCAAGCAGGTGGGATGGCGCTTCTCGCGCAGGTCGAACTCGCTGTATCCAGAGGCGCGAATCCATTCGCCGCGAGGCGTTACCTCGGCACGTCTGCTAATCCTGCGAAGTATTTCCTCTATTGAGTACTCCACGCTCGGCGAGCAATCCACCGCTGACAGGCTTGCGGCGTAGGCGAGTACGTGGCAATGCGCGTCGATGAAGCCCGGAACTACTGTCTGCCCACCGCAGTCGATCACATCCGCCGCCGCGAAGGTCGAGGGTGAAGCCTGACTCTGTTCCCCGACCCAGGCGATGCGTCCATCTGAGACGACGATCATGTCGCCGCGCGGCAGTGAGGCGTCAACTGTTATGACATTGGCGTTGAGCAGAACTAGTCGATCGCTTCCACCCTCGGAACCCATGTCATTATCGATAAGCCAGTACCAATTTCCGGGCGGCAATCACTACTGGATGACGGAGAGCGGCGTCGCCTCTATACGCCTGACGACAATCTTGTCGCGCTGCATCATATCCGGTATGGCGGGCGCAATGTCATCCTTCCAGGTGTCGCTGTCATACACGGCTTCGTAGAGGCGCTCGCGCTCCTCCTCGCTGTTGAATCGGCGCACCCAGATGTACAGATCGTCCTCTTCCTCCCCCACGAAACTGCCCACAATGACCATACCCTTCCCGGTCTGGAAAGGTATGATGGTCTCTTCCATAAACCTGACCCAGTTCTCACGCTGACCCGGCTTCGTGCGGTACTCCCTCAGTTCAAAGAACATCGCAATCTCCTTTAGTCATTAATATTTGCGTAATGTATTCGCGCGTCAGGTATGTGTCAAGTCGCAAACTTGAAGACATACACGCTCGCAATAATATAAAGCGAAATCAACGCCGCTGACTCATAAGTTACGAACCCGCCGAATGGTCGTCTTCTATTCCGCACCATGAGGCCAATCAGTATAACGCAGGTCATAATGATGGCGAATACGGCGGTCGCCTCGTGAATGGATGATATTGACGACCACAGCGGACTCCCCACCAGCGCCAGGTCGTCGATCGTCAGTATGAATCCCATGTTGAACAGGTTGCTGCCGAGGACATTCGAAATTGCCAGTTCGGGCGCGTTAATGCGCAGTGCAGCTATGGATGCCGACAGTTCTGGAAGAGATGTGCTGAATGCCAGGAACTGTGTGCCAACAAAGCTCGCCTCCCAGTGCATTGCATGCGCGATTCCCTCGCCGGTTTTGGCCAGCCAGATTGCTGAACCGATGATGACCACCGCCGCCCCGAGATAAACGAAGCTCGCTCGAGCTAGACTTTCCGACTCATAGTCTTGTTCATTCGTCTCGCTGTGCTCGGCGGTCCGTGTCACCCTAAATATCAGGTACATCGAAAATAGGAAGACAATCACAAGCACTATTGTAAATGGGCTGATGTACCAATTGGCCAGCGCGTCCGCAGAAATATGCTCATGAGAATAGACGGCAATTACCGTAATAATGATTACGAGAATTCCCAGGATGCCAATAAAAACCGAAGTTGTGCTGACACTGTTCAGTATGGGAGTGCCCGAATTTCTCCAGAACAGGTCCAGCAAGCCGATGATGAACAGGTTAAACAGATTGCTTCCGAATGCATCTCCCACAGCCAGGTCCGGGGCGTCAAAAAGGGTGATCGCGCTGACTCCTGTGCCCAACTCAGGAAGTGATGTCGCGGTGGCTAATAGCACCACTCCGATGAACGAGCGCCCGAGGCCCGTTCGCAAAGCGATAATATCTGCGGACTTGGCAAGAAAATTGGAGGCAATGAGAATTAGAGCGGCGGTGGCTAGTAATTGTATCCAAAGACCCGGAATGGACTGGGCAAGTGCTATCAATTGATCTCTACTTTCAGGCTATTTTTCAGATTCGCTCGCAAAAAGCGACCCCGATTCAACGGGGCCGCTGACTGTTCGTTATTCATCGCCAGAGAGATCAGTTCTGTTCACGGTTGCAAGTAAGGAGATCTGCTCGATCACCCCATCTTTCCAGGAAGCGACCATAATTCTTACGGCTCAACTCGTCTCGTTCCGCCTCTCCCAATTCTGACCAGACACGGTGCTCATGCTGTCCAACAGGAAGGTTGTGATCTGCAACTATTCTATACCCCTGAGCCTTGAATTGGAAACTGAAATCGAGATCCAGGTTGCGGTAGAAGCGGAAGGTCTGGCGTGGCAGCCCCACATCGCTCAGTCTTGCTCGTCTGAACGCGAAGCAGTACGCCTGCATTGCATCCATGTCGCCGCTCTCACCTTCACCGTCATGGAAGTGATGGAGGTCCGTCGTTCGTAGTCCGAACGGCCCCATCACACCAATGGTGTCGTCTTCCAACGCCTGCTCAATTGGCCCAAAAATATCGCCTGTTACCTCAACGCTCGTGTCCAGCATGACAACCGTTCTGCCCAGGCACTGCTTGAGTAGAATTCTCTTCGCAGAACCCTCTCCCAGGGGGTGGTCAACATGGACTACCCGCAGACGGTCATTATCCTCTGACGCCTGTTCCAGCCACTCGTCGGTGCCGTCGTTTGAGCCGTTGTCAACCACAACGACTTCCGCATCGCGGTCGCCGAGCCAATTCAGCGCGCTGAGGACGCAGCGCTGCACATCACCAAGATAGTTGCAGGCGACGATTCCGACAGTTAGATCAACACTGTCGCTCTCCTCCAAAAGTGAAGGAACCTCCACCTCTGACGAATAAGTATGCCAGCGCTCCTGCCGCATCTCCCACTCTGTCTTGGGTCGCACAAAGGTTGCAACACCGCCATCCTGCACGACGAATCCCGAGTCGGAAAGGCTCTCGCGTATGGAATCGGCGCGGGCATAGTCCTTGCGGCCCCGATGCTTGGAGCGGTGTGATATATCATCTGCAACATTGCTGGGCACCGTGTAGTCCTCAACAACACTGTCGAGGTCCAGCCCAAGCACCTTGTCAAAGTAAGCGAGAATTTCCAGCTTGTCTGCCGGATTCACATCAGAATGCGCCAACTCCCAGGTGAGCGCAAGCGCGCCCGGCAAGTCGAGGTTGTCCTCGATCAGCGACACGAATCGGCCCTGCCATCCTGCGACGACTTCGGCATCAGACGTGCTGCCGTGGGCAAGAATGCCCCACTGCCAGACCATATTGCGCAGCCTGAGCAACGCCCGCTGCGCGGCCTTCAGCGAAGTGAATGTGAAGTTCAGCCGCCTGTCGTACTGCGCCGTAAGGCACAAGTATCGAAATGCCAGCGGGTGGATGCCTTGCGCCTCGATATCCGACAGGATAAACGAGTTGCCCATCGATTTCGCCATCTTCACACCGTCGGCTAGCAGGTGCTGCCCGTGAGTCCAGATGTTGACCACTGACTCACCGGTGTAACCCTCGCTCTGTGCGATTTCGCCTTCGTGATGTGGGAAGATGTTATCCACGCCGCCAGTATGGATGTCGAATCGTGTTCCGAGGTACTTTATCGACATGGCTGAGCACTCGATGTGCCATCCCGGAAACCCTTCACCCCAGACACTGGGCCACTTCAGTTCCCTACCCGCTTCGGCAGCCTTCCACAGCGTAAAGTCCCGCGGATCTCGCTTCAGTGGGTCGGCTTCCACGCGAACCGCCTCAAGAAGGTCTCCTTCTGCGATGTTTCCTGAGAGCTTGCCATAGTCGCTGAACTTGCCTACCTCGAAATAGACGTTTCCGCCGACTTCGTAGGCTAGGCCACGCTGAACAAGTCGCTCCGTGATCTCCAGCATTTCAGGCACATGGTCAGTCGCCTTAGGAAATTCCTGCGCCGCTGTGATGTTCAGCTTCTGCTCGTCCGTGAGAAACCTGTCGGTGTAGAACTGGGCAATCTGCGCGGGTGTTTTACCCTCTGCTATTGCGGCAGCGATTACCTTGTCTCCGCCCTGCTCAAGCACCTCCTGCCGCATATGCCCAACATCCGTGATGTTCTTGATGTGGACGACATTCAGGCCGCTCAACTCCAGGGTTCTGCGGATCCAGTCGGCCATCAGGTACGATCTGAGATTGCCGATATGCGCGTCCCGGTAAACTGTCGGACCGCAGGTGTACATCTTGACCACGCCAGGCTCAATCGGGCGAACCAGGTCGATTTTCTTGGACAGCGTATTGTATAACCTGAGCACTTGCCTACTCCCCACCATTTTGCAATCTGCTGTGCAGAAGATTGTACATCGGGTAATTGCGATTGTCTAACACGGCTTCGCGAGCCAACACCTCATTCTCAGTCTACCTCCATGATGTGCAACAGGTTTGTGCTGCCCTGCGTACCCATCGGCAGGCCGGCCACCAGGACTATCGTGCCTCCGGGTTCGACCCCTGGAGTCTTCCGCGCCTGCTCCAACCCTGCACCGAATATATCGTCGCCCGTTTCCAGCTTCTTCACGACTGCCGGCATGACTCCCCATCGCAATGTAAGGAGTCGTGAGACATGCTCATAGGGCGTGAGCGCAAGTATGGGCGAATTCGGACGATACCTCGATACACGGCTCGCCGTGCTTCCGCTCTCCGTAAACGCAACTATGAGAGATGCGTCCAACTGATCGGCCATTCGCACGGCGCCAAAACTGACCACTTCGTCAGTGGGGCTCTCATCAGACGGATCATGCCTCGCGCGCAGGCTCTCAAGGTTGGGATCGCTCTCTGCTTCCAGTGCAAGTCGCGCCATTACCCTCACGACATGCGCGGGATACTTGCCCGCAGCGGTCTCCTCCGAGAGCATTACGGCATCCGACCCGTCTAACACAGCGTTGAACACATCGGAAGACTCAGCTCTCGTTGCCCTGGTGCTATTCACCATGGACAGGAGCATCTGAGTCGCGGTTATGACCGGCTTGCCGACGGCGTTGGCTTTGGCAATGAGCTTCTTCTGAATGCCCGGCACAAGCCAGGGGTCGATCTCGACGCCCATATCTCCGCGAGCCACCATAACACCGTCGCTGGCCTCAAGGATGCTGTCGAATTTCTCAATCGCTTCCGGACGTTCTATCTTTGCGATTATGAAGCATTCGGATGCACCGTGTTCCTCAAGTTTCTTCCGTGTGCTATCAATATCATCAACAGTGGTTACATTGGAAATAGCGACGAATTCCGCGCCCTTCTCCGCTGCGAATGCGAGCGCTTCCTCGGCGCGATCATCGAAAAATGGCAGCGACGGCACGACATCAGGAATGACCACGCCCCGTCCGGTAGCCTCGACTTCCCCGCCCTCCATTACCCTGCAGTGCACATCTTCGCCACTGATGCTGTCAACCCGCAGTTCTATCAGACCGTCGTTGATAAGCACACGCCGGTTTATCTGGGCATCACGATGAATACCTGCAGGTGCGACTGGGATGATTGACCTGTCCCCTATGATGTCACGGCTGGTAAGCGTAACGGTGGACCCGGAAACAATGTCAAGCTCAACAGGGTAAGTCCTTCCGGTGCGATATTTCGGCCCGGGAACATCCACCATTACTCCCACTGGCTGGGAGACACGCTTGGACATCGCCCTGACCTGCTCAAGGACAGCTGTGTGGCTGTCGTAGTCTCCGTGGGAGAAATTGAGGCGAGCCACACTCATGCCGTTCTGTATCATCCTCCTGATGACCGCTTCACTTTCACTGGAGGGTCCCAGCGTGCATACGATTTTGGTCTTTCTCAATTTCCTGCCAGTATCCGATGAGAGCATACTCTAATACCTCGTTAGCAGATGGCTGCTTACAACAACAGTTTTCGGAGCAAATCGCGCAATCTGTTCGATAGTGCCGAGGTCAGGGACATGGCCTCTTCTGAGACCCACTAGATGAGACACGCTAGACATGAAAGCACATTTTCGACTCCTGAACAGAATGTTAAACACGATTCCGAATTTTCACAAGTTATCGGAAGAAAACATTAAATCTGCACCGCACTTACCTATACGCAAAGGCGGACTCCACATTATGTTAGTAGCAGATTCACAATAATTCGATATGGCGGGTGAAATTGTCGCTGTCTGACCTTTACAGTCTTCAGGAACTTGACCTAGTCAGGGCCGAAAAGCAGCAGGCCCTCGACGAAGTTCGCGCAGAAATTGGCGACGAGTCAGACCTACAAAGGGCACGCCAGCGCTTGGCACAACTTGATGCTCGCCACTCCAGGCAAGAAGCTCTAAGACGTGAAGCTCAACGCCTTACAGATGATATCGAAACACGAGAAGGGGCTGTGCAGAATCGCCTGTACAGTGGTGCAGTGACAAATCCCCGGGAATTGGAAGCGATCCAGGAAGAGCAGGCGCTGTTGAGCCGGCAGAAGGCAGAGGCCGAAGACACCCTGCTGGAGCACATGGTCGCGGCTGAAGAGCTTCAGGATGCGCTCACCAGGACGCAGGAAGCCGTCACCGTGCTTGACGAGCGGAGGATACAGCGGCTACCTCATCTCAGGCAACAGGAACAGGCATTAAGCGCGGAAGTCGATGCCCTGGATCAAAGGCGGGCCGGAATGCTGCCTCAGATCCCGCCACAGATGCTGTCCACATACGAGACTCTGCGAGTTAGCCGTGGTGGGCAATCCGTAAGTAAGATCGAACAGTCCAGGGGGATGGACATCTGCGGAGTGTGTAGAGTAGCGCTGCCCCGTTCAGACACTGAAAAACTAAGAAGCGGCGATAGTTTGGTCCTGTGCAACAACTGCCGCCGCATATTGTACATGGAATGAGATCACCATGCGCGCCATAGGATACTTCAGAACAACTTATGGGGAGGACGACGACCTCCCCGATCATCTTCAAGAGCGGTTCAAGGAATATTGCGAACGATACCTGCACCAGCCGGTTGCGGTCTTCAGAGACACACCGGATGCCCACAGCGACTTTTCAATATTTGGAAGTGGAAATGGCAATGGCCACGGGAACGGCGCTCACGGTCGCAGGTTCCCGGAATATGGGCGTATGCTGGAGCATATCGTATCTTCCAGAAGCAACTACCTTGTCGTAGTGCCCGACTCGACTCATCTTGGCAAAGACCTCGAAGAGGTCGTCCGGAAAATCATCGAGATTGAATCTACGGGCTGCAAGGTCATCTGCGAAGACGACGATCTCCCCGACCCTCTTCAGAACGCGCTTGACGCCCTGGGACCCGCCGGAGTTTCCAAAGAGCGCAGCGAGCGCATCAAGGATTCCATGCGCCGTCGCGCCATGCTTGGCAAAGGACTGGGCAAACCGCCTTACGGTTATCGCAACAGCAAGGACGGCACACTGGAGATCGTAGAGGACGAGGCAATAATCGTCCGGCTGATTTACGAAAAGTACGTGGAAGAAGGCCTGGGCCTAAGGCTGATCGCGCAACACTTGAATGAGAGAGACATCAAGACGAGGCGCGGCGGCCACTGGAACATGGTAACCATCCGCGACATTCTCAGGAACCCCACATACACCGGCACGTATTACAGGTTCGGCCTCCGACTTCCGAAGGCGCACGAGGCAATAATCTCGCCCAAGGAATACAGAATGGCGCAAGACCAGACAAAGTCTAGGCGTCCATCTTCACGATCCGTAAACACAGAACCGTTCCTCCTGTCCGGGCTCGCAGAGTGCGGTTACTGCGGCAACAAGATGATGGGCGTCACTCGACGGCAGTCCTGGAAGCGCAAAGACGGCAATAGCGCGAGGGGCATATATCGCTATTATCAGTGCCAGAGCCGCAATAATCAGAGTCTCTGTGGCTATCACACATGGCGCGCCGGCGTGCTTGAATCAGACGTGCTCTCGCAGATACAGAGCCTTCTTGATGCGGACGATTCGTCGGCTTCAGGCCCGGTTACTGCGGTTCGGAGTCGAGATAGGGTCCAGACAATATGGGACAAGCGCGTGAAGAACGCCGAGCGCAGGTTCCTATTGAGCCTGAAGCGTGCGGCGCGCGGCGAATTTGGCCTCGGCGCGGTACAGAACAACCTCAGGCAGTTGGATAGCGCCCGAACCGGCGCTGCATCGTGGGACCGCGAGTGGGACGCCGGTAACACCATCGCCAACTGGGACACGCTCGATTTCGACGATCGGCAGGCATTCTTGCAGTTGCACGTATCTCGAATAGTTGTCCACGACGATTCGGTCGAAGTGTTTGCATAATCTGAGAGCAGCAGTTCCGCGGCCCTTGTCGAACCTACCGCGGCTGTCGGGTCCGCCCTGCGGCGCTGCCAGCAATGCCGTCTCCGTGCAATGCCCATATTCCTTATGCCATCCGTCGTGTGGACTCCGCCCTACCAATGCGGATGCGTTGCCAGTGATACAATAGGAATCACCAAGGAGGCTGGGCGACCGCTGTTCCTTCGCAAGATGGAAGAGAGGAAAGTCCGAGCTCCTCAGGGCTGGATGCCCGCTAACGGCGGGGCGAGGCAACTCGACGGACAGTGCCACAGAAACATACCGCCCGGACTACGGTCTGGGTAAGGGTGAAAAGGTGCGGTAAGAGCGCACCGCTCCGGTGGCAACAGCGGAGGACAAGGCAAACCCCATCCGGAGCAAGGCCTAATAGGGGGATCACGGGTGCCCGTCCCTTCCCCGGGTTGGCCGCAAGACCCCGGTGGCAACATCGGGGCTAGATAGATGGTCGCCGCCCGGCGCTAAAGCGTCGGGTACAGAACTCGGCTTATAGGCCTCCTTGGTTCCGGCCTCACTGTTTCCAAGTCGCTGCGACGCCCGATAACATCCAGGGCAGAAATTTCGCCCTTCATTGTTTGACCGTCAGACACCAAGCCGCTAGAATTATATCTGTTCGGCGCAGGAGCGTAGCTCAGCTTGGTAGAGCATCGGTCTCCAAAACCGAGTGTCGCGGGTTCGAGTCCTGCCGCTCCTGCCACCTCCGCCGCCTCGACCCATCCATCCACGGGATACCCGCTTTCAAAATATCGGAGCTCGCCTGCGTTTGCCCCTATACAGATGTGCAACCGCACGTACGGATATCAGGTGACGTGGAACGGTCGAGGGCACGCATCTAGTTAGACATGAGTGTGGAAAGCTGCCCGGCGAGGATTCGAACCTCGGTCAAAGGATCCAAAGTCCTTTGTGCTACCACTACACCACCGGGCATCGAAGGAAAGAAGCGAGGGCCAAATGGGCCGCGCCTGTTTGCATGGCATCATCCCCCCAACGGCCTCCATGACGAAGGCGACCACACATAAATATAGCGCATCAGAATTGCTTAAACCAGTAATTCTCCCGCTCTGCTAGTGGATTGCCGTTGCGTGCATTATACTTAGCGCACTCTGTCGTTACCGACCAATGAGCCTTTGGGCGAATGCTTGCCCATCCGAGGGCAGCAGAATACATGCGAGGCAACAGTTGACCAATACAATCGCCGTTGAAAGCGTCCAACAGATGGCAGCGCGGATTCGTGAGAACGTGCAGAAGGTCATCGTAGGCAAGGACGAGGCGATCAACCTCGCCATTATCGCCATGCTCTGCCGCGGACACATTCTTGTCGAGGATGCTCCGGGCATCGGCAAGACCACCCTCGCCAAGGCTCTCGCGCAGTCCCTGAAATGCACATTCAAGCGCATCCAGTTCACGCCCGACCTGATGCCGACCGACGTGCTCGGCGTCAACTTTTACAACCAGCGCACAGGTGACTTTCAATTTCGTGACGGTCCCATTTTCAGCCAGATGCTTCTCGCGGACGAGATAAACCGCGCCACGCCCCGCACACAGTCCTCATTGCTGGAAGCGATGCAGGAGCGACAGGCCACGGTTGACGGAGAAACACGCCCGCTGCCGGAACCTTTCCTTGTCATGGCAACGCAGAATCCCGTCGAGATGGAGGGCACATTCCCCCTCCCTGAAGCCCAGCTCGACAGGTTCCTCTTGCGAATCAGGCTGGGCTACCCAACGCCCGAGGAAGAGTCGGACATTCTCCTGCGATTCGACCGTGTCTCGGAGCCTCCGGAGATCGACGCGGTAGCCGACGCCGCTGAGCTTGGCGAAATGCAGTCGCTGGTAAGCAGCGTCCTTGTGGATGACTCGATTCGGCTGTACATCGTGGACATCCTGCAGGCGTCACGCGGCAATCAGGCTCTGACACTTGGTGCGAGCCCGCGCGCAGGCTTAGCACTGTACAAGGCATCGCAGGCGCGCGCCGCCATTGACGGACGCGACTTCGTAACGCCGGACGACGTAAAGGCGCTGGCTCAGTCCGTACTCGCGCACAGGCTAATTGTCTCCTCAAATGCCCGCCTCCGTGGACGCACGGCTGCACAGATCGTGCGCGAACTCATTGCAGGCATTCCAGTTCCAATCGAAAGGTAGCGCCCGATGCTGAGCCAGATGTGGCACGAGCTGTGGTTGCTCATATTCGTTGTGCTGACTCTCATCGGTATCTTCACGGGTGAGGGGCTGCTGATTGGCTTCTCGGTAATGGGACTTCTCGTTGTCGGCACCGCGAGGCTCTGGAACAAAGTATCACTCGAAGATGTCACCTACCAGCGGGAATTCTCCCAGCGGCGCGTCTTTATCGGCGAGACGGCTACTCTGTCCATTACGCTGACAAATCGAAAGCCGCTGCCGCTCGGCCGTGTGCGCATCGAAGACGAACTGCCGGCCTGCATGTCGCTCGACGGCGGGGATGTCGTCGGGAGTCCCAATCCTGAAGGTCAAACCCTGCGACATTCCACATCGATGTCCTGGTATGAGCGCGTGCGCTGGACATATCAGTTCCAGTGCAACAGGCGTGGCTTCTTTCGCGTCGGTCCCTCCAACCTTCGCAGCGGCGATCTCCTAGGCTTCTTCAGCAGCGAGAGTGAGCAACTAGACCGCGACTACGTGCTGGTGTACCCGCGAATCGTTTCGCTCCCGGAAATTGGAATGCCCGCTGCCCGTCCGCTGGGCGAGACGAGGGGTGGCATTCGCATTTACGAGGATATGTCCAGACCGATGGGTCTTCGAGATTACCAGGTCGGCGACCCACTCAAGACCGTGGACTGGAAGAACACCGCAAGAATGCAGGAACTCCAGGTCCGCACCTATGAGCCAAGCTCGTCGATGACGGTCGTTCTCGCCGTGGCAGTCGACACAATGGCACACACTTGGGAGGGCTACTCGGCAATCCACCTAGAGCGCATAATAACCGCAGCAGCCTCCCTCGCCGTGTACGCTTCCGAAAGGCAGTACAATCTGGGCCTTTTCTCGAATGGCACTCCGGTTCTGGCTGACAGACCGATGAAAATCGCACCGAGCCAGTCCCCCGAACAGCTCACGATAATCCTGGAGGCTCTAGCCTCGATTCGCCCCCTCCCGATGGGCTCGATTTCGGGACAACTGGCGCAGCAATGGCGCAGATTTCCCCTCGGCGCCACGGTCGTAGTAATCTTGTCCCTCCTGACCGATGACCTGCCACAGATTATTGAAGACATGCGAACACACGGCTACAAGCTGGTAGTCGTTTATGTGGGCGACGACGACTGCCCGCCGATGCCTGAGGGCATTATCCTCCACGAGATCGGCAACTCGTTTGAGGGCATGGAGTTTGCCGAGCAGAGACATTCACGGCGCTTCGCCGCGATGACCACGGACGGTGATGTCCCGTGACTGAATTGCGAGAGAGAGTCGTAACCGGCGGGCTTCTTCTATCTGAAAGCGCGTGGCTCGTCGCCCTGCTGGGAATCCTCAGCTTCCCCTTTGGCGCGACCAGCAGCCCTATCTCGTGGATTGCGGTGTTGGCGGTAATGTCGATTTCTCTCGTATGGGTCCGCACCCTCTCAATGGTGATCATGCCCTCCCTCATGGCATACGGACTGCAGATGCTGGCGGGCGTGATCGTCGTTTACCTGATGGTAGCGTCGCAGGTCTCGCCTGAGACGGGTGTCCTGAATCTCGGCTGGCTTGGAACGCTGACTTCAGGGGAGGCTTCTGACAGATATATCCTCAGGGCAATATACGGCAGTTTGGGCGGCGCGGGCCTTTGGTGGCGTGGTGGACACATCGGCGCAGCCGACATCCCCGCCGAAAGCCTCAGCTCCAGCTTCAAAATCGGCGTCCTGGTGCTTGCGATTGCCTCTGTCATCGACATCGCGCACCCTGCCAACCTCAATGTATTCCCGATGATGTTCATTTTCTTTGGCACGGGCGTCGCAGGGCTGATTGTCGCGCACATGGCGCCCTCTTCCGAGTCGTCGGTAGGCGCGCGCACCTGGACACGCATCATCGGCGGACTGGTGGGCGGGCTGGTGGTGCTAGGTATGATATTCAGCTTGCTCCAGGACAACGTCCTTGCGATAATCGCCGCCCCCATCAAGTGGGTCCTGGAGATCCTCGCCACGATCGTCTTTTATCTGGTCATCTTTCCACTGGCGTACATCATTGACTACATTACGCGGGGAATTTTCGCCATCCTTCTTTGGTTGGGTGGTGAACCCGAGCAGCAAAGAGAATTCGCTTTGGCTCCGGCCGCCGGCGCATTCGAAGGCTTCACAAGAGAGGGAGAAGCGGAACCGGCAGCGCTGCTGCTCCTCCAGATTCTCCAATGGTCTATCGTAGCTGCGATCATTATCGCCGTTCTGGTGGTCATGGCTTTGGCGTACAAGCGCCGTGCAAGGCAGAGAAGGGAAGAGAATGACGGGCAGCGGGAATCTCTAGTCGAAGGTGCAGATGTACCCTATGACTTTGCCAACCTGCTATTCGGAATGCTGCCGTCAAGGTTCCGCAGGCGCACCCCGGATCGCGCCCTTCGCGTGCCTCCGGACGACCCCGGCATAACTGATGTCTTCCGCATATACTTCGGCATGCTGACACTCGCAGAACGGCGCGGGCATCCACGGCACTACAGCGAAACGCCATCAGAGTATCAGACCAAGCTGGAAAGCCTGTTCCCGCAGTCCCTCGTCAGGACAGCGACAACCGCATTCATGCGCGCCTGCTATGGACATCATCCTGCGCCTCGCGAGCAGATAGACGAAATGCGGGAGGAACTTGAGCGAGTCGCCGAGACGAAATAGCGCAGTCAAGCTAAGCCCCGGTCGGAATAGATCAGCAAGCAGGATAAGAGGAGTGAGAGAGATTGTCCGAGTTTGAATTTGCCTCCGGGATTGAAATCTGGCAAGCGGCATTGCTAACCGTAATCTCGTTTGCTGTGGGTATTCTTGGCGGCTTCGTAGGCCTCGCGCTCGGAACTATTCGCCTTCCCGCGATGCTGCTGCTTGGCATGGCTGCCCCGATAGCTGGCGGCACAAATATTCTCGTCAGCGGCCTTGCGTCTCTCACAGGAGCGATACGCCACCTGCGTGAAGGTCGCGTCAATATGCGAATCGTATTGGTAATGGGCGTGCCGGCTTTCATAGGCGCCTTCCTGGGCGGCTTCCTCAGCGACGACGCTCCCACCGGCGTATTGATGCTGTTCGCTGGGTTGCTCGTCTTCTGGCAGGGCGTTGAATTTCTGATAATGGCACGTGAGCGAAGCAGCGAGGATGCGACGGACACAAATCTGTTCGGCGGTGAGTTGTCAGGTTCGGCGGGCATGTTCACTCCCGGTCGCATGTCGGCAGAAGCGGGCATCGGCTTTGGAGTGGGACTTCTGGGAGGCGCGGTCGGTCTGATTCTGGGCAGCATCCGCCTACCCGCTCTGATTCGCATCCTGCGCGTGGATCCCCGTATTGCCGCCGGAACAAACCTCTTTATCGGCGTACTGATTGGGGCATCTGGCTGGGTTGGACACGTCGTGGAAGGGAAAGTTGACTATGCCCTGCTGGTGCCGATGGGCGCCGCAGCCATGATAGGCAGCTACTACGGCGCGAAGCTCACCGGAAAAGTGCGTCTCGTCAACCTCATACTGGCAATGGGACTTGTACTACTGGTAGTGGGCATATTCCTTGCGGTACGCGGGGCAAGGGACATGTTCATGTAATGACGCCGCGAGCCATTGTCGGCCCGTTCAGAAAATGAACCTGCCCAGCAGGATGCCCGCAAGCGCAGCAGCCACACCAACCACAACGCTTCCAACAATGTTGGCCATGGCCCGCATCCAGTCCCCTTCGCCCACAAGCAGTACGCTCGCCACGGTTAGTGTCGAGAAAGTCGTGTACGAGCCAAGGAAGCCCACTGCCGCGAATATCCTAGCCTCCTCGGATAGCCCGGTCCGCTCGGACGCCGCAGCCAAGACGAGACCCAGCAAAAAGGAGCCGCTGACATTTGCGGCAAATGTCCCTAGCACCGTAGGACCAAGCATCCCGCTGACTGCACGGTCAACGGCATAGCGCGACATCGCGCCAAGCGCCCCACCCGCTGCCACCAGCGCCCATACGAGCAACAGCCTAGCCCCTGGGCAGACCGAGCCCGCGGCTGGCGATTATGTTGCGCTGAATCTCAGATGTGCCCGCGCGTATCGTCAGAGACACCGCGTCCATCCATTGCTGCGCAATCCTGCCATTGATGTACGCCCACTTGGATCCCTCGTCCAGCAGTCCGTACATGCCCAGCATTTGCATTCCAAGCCGGCTGATCTTCTGGCTGATCTCGCTGCCGACAAGCTTGGCCGCCGAAGCCTCCTTGTTCGGCACAAGTCCCTCGCTCTGCATCCACGCGACATTGTAAGCGACCATTCTGCCAGCCTCGTTCGCCGTCCAGAGTTCCGCAAGCCTTCTCCTGAACTTCGGGTCTTTGCTCAGTGAACCGTCGTTCAGCCTTATCTGCTTCGACAGGTCGGCAAGCTCTTCCAGGTCACGTCGGTTCGAGCCGTAACGCCCCACTCCTGACCTCTCGAAGTCGAGTGTCGTAGCGGCAACATACCAGCCCCTATTCTTCTCCCCGATCATATTCCGCTTCGGCACGCGCACATTCTCGAAGAAGACCTGGTTGAAGTAATGAACGCCGAACATGTTGATTATGGGCGCGACCTCGATTCCCGGAGTGTCCATATCTACGATCAGCACACTGATGCCCCGATGCTTCGGCGCGTCGGGGTCAGTTCTAACCATGATGTAGCAGCGATTGGCGCGCTGGGCGCCGCTCGTCCATATCTTGGAGCCGTTCAGCACGAAATCATCGCCGTCCTCAACAGCCCTGAGTTGCAGCGACGCCAGGTCCGAACCAGACTCCGGCTCGCTGAACCCCTGGCAATAGACGGCATCACCGCTGGCGATCTCAGGCAAATATTGCGCCTTCTGCTCGTCCGTGCCATAAAGCATGATTGACGGCCCCACCATGTGCGTCCCCATGCTCGTATCCCGCGTGGGCGCCCGGAAATACGCCGTCTCCTCGTTGTAAATCATCTGCTCGATATGCGGTCTTCCCTGCCCGCCGTACTCCTCCGGCCAGGCAAGCGTAAGCCAGCCCCGATCAACCAGCTTGCCCGTCAGACCGCGTATCGTCCGCCAGTTTTCATCCGTGAAATAGTCATCCGGAACAATGCCGTTCCAGTCCTCGCCGAGGTTCTCAGCAAGAAAATCACGCACTTCCCGCCGAAAGCCCTCTTGCTCCTGAGTAAATTGAAAATCCATTTCTACGTCCTGTTTTTTTGCGATGCTTTGTTATTGAAAAACTAGGTTATTCTGTTATCAGTTCGTTTAGCCCTGCGACTAACATATCCAACTCACTCTCCGTTACGAAGCCTATCGTTCCTCTAAGACGTTCAACAGAGAGTGTGTGGACCTGACTAATCTTTACCCAGGAACGCCTGGGCAGTCCTGCGTCTCTCAGCTCAAGTGTGAGAGGATAATTCTGCCTCTGTGGTTGGCTTGTCACTGACATTGCTATTACAGTTCCTGAGCGAACATTAAAACTGCCATAACTGATAACAACCACCGGCCGTCGACCCGCTTGTTCGTGCCCACGTGCCGGATACAGATCAGCCCAGATGACTTCACCTCTTAGTATTCCGGCCATTCTGACAAGTCTCTTGGAAGGAATTCATTTGCCATCCGTTGTTCATATTCTGGGTCCATCTTAGCGAGTTCTCGCTCAAGAAGATCCTTGTCGGCCCTTCTGAACTTTTCCCTTACCGCTTGCTGTATAGCCAGACTACGATCCGGATACACGGATTTTTCCACGAGTCTGTCGACGGTCTTCAGCAGTGCGTCATCCATCGTTATCGTTATCGTGGACTTGCCCATGACGATTTCCTTTCGCGATTATTCGCTACCTATCCCAGTCCCTCAACATACCGCCGCGCCGCAACCGCTGCCGTCGCCCCGTCTCCCGCTGCGCTCACCAGTTGCGCCGCCGAGTTCTGCCGGATGTCGCCCGCCGCGAATACGCCCCGCGCAGGTGTGCTCATCCAAATGTCTGTCGGAATGTGTCCCGCGTTGTCCAGTGGCAAGACATCCTGTAGATAATCGGTATTCGGATCGAGTCCGATATAGATGAAGACGCCGGACAGGTCAATGCGCGAAGTCTCCCCAACAGTCTCGTCCAGGATTGCAACTCCCTCGACCTGTCCATCTCCCAAAATCTCGCTGACAGTCGTGTTCCAGCGCACTTCGATCTTGGGATTGGACAGCACACGGTCCTGCAGTACACGCTCTCCGGTGAATGCATCGCCCCTGTGGAACAGTATGACCTTGCTCGCGTACTCCGTAAGAACCAGCGCCTCATCAAGTGCTGAGTCCCCGCCGCCCACGACGCCAACCGTCTGGTTCATGAAGAATCCGCCATCGCAGGTGGCGCAGTACGAGACACCCGCTCCATACAGTTCTTCTTCCCCGGCAACCCCTAGCTTTCGCAGAGTCGAGCCGCCCGCAATTATGACTGCTTTAGCAGCATACTCGGTTCCCCATGCCGAGATGTGCCAGATTTCGCCTTCCTGCGTAAGTTCGTCGACCTCCCCAAGCTGTATTTCCAGGCCGTACTTCATCGCCTGCTGCTGCATGAGAGGCCCGATTTCCGCGCCGGAGATGCCATCAGGAAAGCCAGGAAAGTTCTCGATGCTTTCTGCGTTGATGACCTGCCCGCCCGGCATCAGCCGCTCCAGCATCAGCGTTCTTAGCCCGGCGCGGCAAGTGTAGATGCCCGCGGTCAGGCCCGCCGCGCCGCCGCCAATTATGATTACATCGTAGATGTCTTCCTGCATCAGCATTCCTCTGCCGAGCCTAGACCAGCCCTTGGTCCCGCAGATCCGCAAGTGCGCTACCGATTCCATCCACCGAATCGTCGATGTCCTGCTCGGTGTGCGCGGCGCTCATTATGAAGCGCGCTCCGCCGTGCGCGTTGCCCGCATGCACGCCATGATTGAGCATCGCCAGGTTGAGCTGAGTCTGCATCTCCGCGTCATCCGAATTTCTCATATCACGCGCCGCGTTGAGGTTCTTTTCAGGGTCCGCCTGATCTGCATCAACATTGAGCCGCAGGAATATCAGCGAGTTGATTCCCGTCGCGCATCCCGGAATCTCAAGCTTAGTCAGCGATTCGTTTAGGCCCGCCTTTAGACGCTCACCCATCGCCGCAGCCCTCTCATTGACATCCGTATTCGCAACCAGTTCAAGCGCCTTGATGCCCGCCACAGCCGAAAGGGGATTCGCGTTGAATGTGCCGTTATGGGCTATGCGACTCTCAGGATCGTTGCCGCCCTCTATCATATTGATGACATCCGCCTTGCCCGCAACTGCACCGCCGGGCAGCCCACCGCCCAAAATCTTCGCCATGGTCGTCACATCAGGCGTCACACCATACAGAGATTGCGCCCCTCCCTTTGCCACGCGGAAGCCCGTCACAACCTCGTCAAATATGAGCACGAGGCCGTTCTTCTCCGTGATGTCCCGCAACTCATGCAGGAATCCTGGACGAATAGGCTCCAGCCCCATGTGCGCGCCCGTCGGCTCCAGTATGATTCCGG
>MKWU01000804.1_pt1 | contig 58779 bp, 55 predicted proteins | sample 809101 | NCBI WGS metagenome assembly MKWU01 (sample SAMN05860141, study PRJNA318959) | sponge metagenome | host: Aplysina aerophoba | place: Slovenia: Piran, Adriatic Sea, Gulf of Piran | collected 2013-05-07 | reverse complement strand
CGTCGCCGCGCTCGCCCGTCACGCCGAGACAGTCACACCCACCTGCAATACTGCCCAACACTCGATCGCTGCATGACAACCGGAGCCACCACCCGCAGCGACTTCAACAGCAAATGGGACATCCTCGGTGATGTAGCAACGGAGTGAAATCGGCATCGCTTGATGCAATGATGAACTCTTCGTAGCCAGAACTCCGACTTAGGTATTCCAGCACGTCCATGACGATTCGGATATCTGCTGCATTCTTGCCTGTACTAGTCAGCGATGGGCAATCAATGATCTCGAAGCCTGATCGAGTCAACTGGGGGCGGATGCTAGAGAAGTACTGGCGACTCCCGTCTCGGTTCACAACTCGCCCGGCGGGGTTCAGGTAGGCGCGCTTAACTAGTACATCACGCTTTCGGTCGGAGCTAGCTCGTTTCAGAATGCGCTCTAGCCATAGCCAAGGTTCATTCGCCATGGCATTAGCTTGTTCATAGTCGAGCGCATGTAACCCACCGTAGATATTATCGAAATCGAGAAAGAGAGCTGACTTTATTCGGTGTGACACTGTTGTGGCTCCTAGCCCTGATTGTTCATGAGTCTGTGGGGTGGTGCGGTGTGGGTCCGCGGAAAAGCCCCTCTGACCTGCGACGATGCATGCGTTCAAAGTACGCATCAGTAGGTTCAGGGGGGCATCTCCGAGGTGAAAGCTACCAGTGTCACAAACGCGTGTCTGGCAGGCGGCAGGGATCGGGTGGTGTGGGGCTGCGGCCTGTTCGAGCTGGGGCGGTTCGCGGACCGTGTGGGGCTGACTGGGGCGCAGTGTTGGTGCATGCGCTGCTGATGCTCGCGGGCGGCGGGGAGGCTTGCACCGATATCGAGAATCCGCGCTCCCAGCGGAGCTGTACTAGTCGGACTGCGTTGGCTCGGCGCGTCGCCAGCGCCGACCTCGAACCGCCGGCCACCGCAGACACGATGGCCATCGTGATCCTCAGCGACGGCGCTTGGGAGGCGATCCTGCGCCCGACGCCTGAGACAGACGCACGCGGCTCTGCACAGCTTGAGGCCGCGGTCGCGTCGCTCATGAACACCGGCACGACCGACGCCGACGCCCAAGGGATCGCTGAGCGGATCATGACCGCATCACGTCAATTCGGGCTCGAAGACAACGCCGCCGTCGCAGTCGCCCATGTCGCCACGGTGACTGACAGCGGAGACGAACCCGGTGAATGATCCAGACCCCGACACCCTCAGAACATCCGCCGAGAACGCCGGGCCGTCGCCAGCCGATTGCACGCTCGGACCCTTGATGATCGTCATGGCATGGCGAGAAGGAGACACCACCGCGACTATTGGTGACGCGATGCGGGACGGGCCAGCGCTCGTCAGCGAAATCGCAGCAGTAATCGCCGACGAGCGAGGCATTCCACACGGCTGCCTCACTCAGATCGGGCACATCCTCGTGGAGCCGCGGGAGGAATCAGACTGACGGAAGCAAGCGCCGAAGCGGTGGAGGATCGGCCGAGCAACGGCTAGGGCCATGCGGGGACGGCGGCTGCGTTTGCGCCGAGAAGAGGATCGAAGGCCATGGGCTGCTTTGCTGCTTAGAGTTCGCCGTTCCTGTCGAACATGAACCTGGATGATTAGCGAGTACCGATGATCTACAGAGACCGCCATCCTGCGATTGCGGAGGTCGCAGATGCCCTCGGGGCATTCGTGGGGCGCTACAGCCCCGCAAGTTTCGACGTGCGTCCGCAGCAAGGCTCGCCTTTTGAGTCCGAAAGCGAGCAGTTGCCGACGAGCGCTCGTGCCGAGGCAGGGTCATTACTCGCCCACGCTGAGATGGCGGTCCAGATCCGCATGTTGGCGGCGATGGACTTCATGGGCGGCACAGCGTCGCTAGCGAAGTCATCCGCTTCCGTCTACTCGGTGTTCGCGTTGACGCGTTCAGCAATGGAGAGCTTCGCGTACGCCGCATGGATTCTTGAGCCCGGCATCGGCCCAGCACGGCGAGCGTGTCGCGGTGCCCTCGACCACGCAGACGGAGTCGACCAGTACATCAAGAACCTGCAGCGACTGCAGGAACCAGGAGCGCCGGACGAGACATCGGCGATCGTCGCCTCTGCCATTGGCGGCAACAAAGAGAAGGTCCACCACATCAATGCGGATTTGTCGGCAGCTCGCGGACTCACCTCGGGCCAAACAGTGGAGACCTACCCCTCCAAGCGAGCGGTCGTCAACGAGATTGTGAGCGTCTCCGATGCCAATCTCAGCTCCGGGGCTGTGCAGTACGGATACCTCTCCGGCATAGCGCACTCGGGCCTTGCCGAGCTGATGGAGCTGCATGCGGGCGAGGGCATGCTGGAGAACTTCAACATCAAAGTGGATCGCTACCTCCTGCCGCTTGCGATGGCGATCTGCATCATGAGGCCCAGCTGCGACAGGTTCGCCGCCTCGTGGGGTTTGCCGTCGGCTGCGTTCGACATGGATGCTCTACTTGAGGTACTCGATTCGAACTATCGACTGCACGGCGACGAACCTGCGTTTTCCTGACAAATTCGGTCTGAGCGCACTTCGGGCAGCCGCCTTAACCGATCGCAGTGGTCGCCCAGAGACTTGCACGATGGCCGAGTCTGACCTCAGCGATGGGTTCTGTCACGCCGGCCGCGAGGCGGTCGTGTGCGCATTACTGTCATGCGGCCGGGTGCGGAGGTCGAGTTCATGAGCAGCAATGGCCGACTCGGAGGCTCGCGGCTCGGCCCGCTGGACTACCGAGACGACGCTCATCGTGACCTTCCGCACATTCTGAGTTTCTCGGGCGGCCGCTCGTCGGCTGCGATGGCGTTCATGGCTGCCGATGAGGGTTTGCTGCGCCCGGAGCGCGGCGACTTGCTGCTGTTCGCGAATACCTCAGCTGAGCATCCGGGCACCTATGAGTTCGCTGCGGAGTGCAAGCAGCGCATCGAGCGCGAGTTCGGGTTGCCGTTTCTGTGGCTGGAGTTCTGCACGGTGGAGGACGCCTGGAGAGGCGACTACTGGCGGCGGGAGGCTTATCGTCTCGTCAAGCCGGTGCCTGTTGAGGACGACCCCTACGGTTTTCGCAGCGGCGGCGAGGTGTTCGAGGAGCTGCTCAGCTTCCAGGGAATGCTGCCCAATCCGCATTCGCGGACCTGCACCGCGAAGCTGAAGCTGTACCCGTCGCACAAGCTGTTGGCCGATTGGATCGGCGGAACCGCGGGACCAGCGCACGCTGGTCACTACTGGCCGGGTGACAATGGCTGCGCATCGGGTGCGAATCTGGTGCGCGCGGAGCAGTTCGCCGATGGCTATGTAAGACGCGGCGGGAGCGCTCCGCGCGAACAGGCATTGCGTCGAGCTGAGCATCTGGCGTCGCTGCCGTCTCAGCGTCCTGCGCAGCGTTTCGCCGATTTCACCGATGTGCCGCTCGGCCATCGCGAGAACGGCCAGCGCAACGGGCTCGTCGTGGAGCCTCGTCCGGCTCCGATGCGAGGCTTGGAAGCCGCTTTGCATGTGCGTCTGCTGGGTCTTCGTGCCGATGAGCCCAGACGCGTCGATCGCGTGCTGCTGCGCTGCCTGTACGCCGAGGGTGCCACAGCGGCGGGCTGCACCGTCAAGACGCAGCCCCCGGGCGAGCGTCCGTACTTCCCGCTCCACCACGCCGGGATCGACGCCGATGCCGTCGCTGATTTCTGGCGTGGACGCGATTTCGATCTGGACATTCCGTCCGGTGCGGGCAATTGCAGTTTCTGCTTCATGAAGGGCACAAAGCAGCTCGTTGAGCTGTCAGCCACTCCTGATCGTCGACGCAGCATGGGCACGCCATCTGACATCAGCTGGTGGGCAGACATCGAGCAGCGCCACATGCGCACTGAGCCCCGACGCAACGGCGACGGCATCTCCACCTTCGGTTTTTTCGGCGTGAACGCCGGGACATTCGACGACCTGGCCCAAGGCTGCACAGACGGCCTGGGCCGCTACGAACAAGGAACCCCCGCTTGTGACTGCACAGACTGACGGACAACTGCACTTCGGAATGACGCACGCGCCCGTGGGCTTCACGAGCGCGCAGGTGTCGCAGTTCGACGGGTCGGCTGAGCCTGTCGTGCGCGAGCTGATCCAGAACTGCCTCGACGCCGCAGACAAAGCCGGACGGCCAGCGGAAGTGCGATTCGTCATCACCGATGTCGCAACAACGCAGTTGCCCGGATGGTCCGATTATTGCGAAGCGTTCTCCCAAGCAAAGAGCGAGAGACAGCAGCGACGCACCACGCCCTCTCATAACGAGAAGATGATCGTCGAGGGCATCGGCGGCCTGATCTCTCGCGAAGAGGTGCCTGTGCTGCTCTGCGCGGACAATGGCTGCGGACTGGACCCTCAGCGAATGATCTCGCTGCTTACTGTCGGCAATACCGACAAGGGCGAAGGCGGGGCAGGATCATTCGGCCTGGGTCATCACGCTGCGTTCGGGGCTTCTGACCTGCGTTATGTGCTGTACGGAAGCAGATACAGCCACAACGGCTCCAATGGGACGATCGCTTCGGGCCACGCGATCTTGGCTACACGAACAGACGGAGACGGCCAATTGCTCGCTTCGGAGGGCTACTGGCGCCGCGCCCGATGGTCAGGCCAGCTGTGGCAAGACGGCAACGAATTCCCGACCGAGATGCCCGAGATGCTCGCGTCGCATCTGCAGCAAGACACCACAGGCACTGTGGTGGCAATAGCGGGATTCAACGACTTCCACCGCGACCACGACGACGCGACCGCCGCAGAGCAGATCATGCAAGTCGCAGCCGCGAACTTCTCAGCAGCGGTCGACGAGGGGCGCCTCACCGTGGAAATCGTCGACCGAGAAGGCCGAAGCAGCATCACCAACCGAGAGACTCTCACTGCTGCGCTTGAGGCGACCGCCCACCGCAAGACTTCGCCAGCGGGACAGATCGCGGGCTCGCAGGCGCATGCAGCGTGGATGACCTTGCGTGACGGCGCTCAGCTGGCTCCGCTGCCGGGAGTGAGAGTGGCGTGGCGCTCTCTTGATGCCGCTCGTGGCGAACTGACCCAGGTTCATCTGTTCCGCAAGGGAATGTGGATTTCGTCACGCGTCGACCGGCTCTTGAAGCGCGACTTTGCTTCGACTTGGCCCTTTGATGCCGTTGTGACACTCACGGACGGCGAACTCGAAGAGCTGGTCCGCGCTTCAGAAGGCCCCGAGCACCGCGGAATCAAACGCCAACGACTCAACAACGACCAGAAGCGACGGCTGCGAGAACACCTCGCAACAATCGCTGACGCCCTGCGGGCCGCCGTCGGAGAGCGAAACGACGAAGAGGAGTACACGCCTGAATCGTTCGCGACACTCGACGGCCACCACATCCGCAAGGCGGAACCCGTTCGTCGACCGCGGCGCCAAGCAGGAGGCGGCAGCCAGAGGACCAAAGTCGAACGAGGAAACAACAAGACAGGCGGCGTCAAACGCGAACGCCGTCGCGGCACCCCACGGCCCGGGTCGATACCGAGCTACCGGCATGCGTTGCGATCCGATGCCGACCAGGGAATCGTCGAGGTCCGGCTGGACTACGACGAGAACACAGACGACCAACACTCCATGGGAATCCGAGTGCGCCGCGCCTCAGGCGCCGACGGCACCTGCGAGCAGCCATTCCCCGACGACTACTTGTCGCTCGCCTTCGTGGAGGACTCCGAGAGCGGCGTGGCAGCCACCGGGGGCAGCGATGGCGAGACCGAGCTTGTGCTGCCTGCCTCTGCGGGCGAACGCACCCTGCGGATCAAGCTCGCCGATGGCCTAGCTCGCGAACTCGCGGCGGCTCCGCACCTGCTGAGCATCGACATCGTCAAGCGCGCTCGGCCATCACCGGCCGATGCAGACGACGACTCTGAGTCCCCGGATTCCCATGAGCCCGCAGCGCGGGTCGGCCAGCACTACGCAATCTCGGAGCAACAAGTCTGATGTCTGCGACCAATGCGATCGGAACGAGCGCCGAGCCGTTGCCCGTTCTGGTTCACGACGGGTCACGGCTCGACTGGGTCGCAGCACGGTACTCAGCAACCGTTGCGCTCCAACGGCAGGCGAGCGCCGTCATTCACGAGCTTCACGACGCACCTGAAATCGAGACGCTTCTGAGCAACGGTGACGCCGCCTACGCGACCGAGATTCGCTGCCCGCGCACGATGCTCAGCCGCGTCGAGCATGCAGAAGGCACCAGCCAAGTCGTCAAACTGCACGAAACTGAGCGCAACGACAACCTGTATCTGATTCCCGGCATCGTCGCCGTCCGCGACACCTCCATCTCAGCCTCAGGACTGCATCCGCTCGTCCGCGGAGAAAGAGCCGCTGTGGACATTCCAGCGGGCTGGTGGCTGGCACGCGGTGGCGAGTACCAGTTCGAACCGCTTCTTGTCAGCTTGCTCAGATTTGTCAAGGACGGCGACGATCGGCTCAAACCGGGAACAATGTCTGTCGAGGAAGCCGAACTGTCCGGCAACCCGTACTTCAAGGTCACGCTCGCAGCCGAGCTGTACGACCATCGCCGTGAGCACCGCGACATCCAAATAGCTGCGCTGATCGCCGCGTTCGGGCAGCTTCCTCGCAGCACCATGGCGAGAGCCAAAGACGAGGACGGAGACGACGGAGTGAACGCTGACTGCCCACTCGCCCAAGCGCTTCGGGCAAGGCTCGAAGACGCCGCCCTGTCGGACTGGGACAGCGAGTTCTACGACCCCGCCAGAGCAGCCACATCGATGGAGAGCTTCTGGATCGACACAGGAGACGACGAGTGACCACAAACAGCGTGCTGACGCTGGTCGACGAGGTCGCCTACCAATCCTGGCAACAGCACATCATCTACGAGAAGAACCGAGCGCGCACCTCCGACCAGCAGCCTGCTGAAGATCAGGCCAACGGCTCCCTCACAGGAGGCGACAGCTCCGACGCACCCCCAGAGGACTCCAGTGACGAGCAGCGGTATCGCAGCGAAGTCAAAGCCCGTCAGCTGGAACTCGTCGCTGCAGTCGCAGCAGGCTCCGCCGAATGCTCGCGATACCTGCTGAGACAGCTTCGCGTCACAGACGAGGAAACGCTGAGATCGGCCGTGCCGTCGCTGCCAAATCCCCTGACGGCATCAGAACTGCTGCGCCTGCCCAGATACGCCGAGGAGCGAATCGCTGAAAGCCTCTCGAATGTGTCCCCGGCAGAAGCAGCTACCCCCGCTTTCTGGGCCGCCTGCCATGCCGTCTGGATAGAGCAAGGCAACTTCGACGACCTCGTCGCCGGCTTCCTCGAAGGCCCCAAAGCCGACAACGCCGAGGCTCGGACCCGCAACTTCCTTCGACGCACCGGAGGACTCGAACGGGTCCGAGGAAAAGTCAGCGTTCTCGTGAACTGCCCGATCTCGATGGCATGGTGGCGTGTACGAACCGCACGCGAAATTGTCGCTGAAGCACCGTCGAACAGCATCGACTTCGAGACCGCCCACCAGTTGCTGCACGACCCGAACATCTGGCCCGAACTCACAGGCTTGTCTGTGAAGCGAATCACCTCACTAAACGCGCCCCGCGCACGCTCCGCTGCGATCGTTGCACTCGGTCAACGTGGCACGATTGACAACGGGGTCAAGGCGAGCCTCAGAAAGATCCGCTGCCAAGGCGCCCTGCGTGCCTTGGGGCGCCTGAGCCACAGCTTCAGCCTCAACTCCGTTCCGTGGGGAACAGCTCTGAGCACTGCGCTGGAGGGAATCGAGGAGGCAGATATCGACAAGCTGTCAGCCGAGTCTGCCGATCTCACCGAGGAAGACTGAGAATCCTCGGAGCCCCCGAAATGGCCGATGAGACTCACGTCGTGCTCAATGATCTCGGTGACGACCAGCGGTACTAGGCGTCGGTGTCGGCGGCCGCTCGGCGGTGCTCGCCGAGGCCGGCAACCTGCACTTGGTACGCGAGACAGCGACAGCTTGTCGGCAGCTCACCCGAGCTGTTCGACGAATTCTGCAACGGACAACACGGGGATGCCGTAGTCGCGGGCCTTGCGGGCCTTGCCGGAGCTGCTCGAAGCATCTGCTGCGACCAGCAGGTCGCAGTTCTTCTTGGTCACCGTGCTGACTGGTACAAGTCCGGCCAGGGCTGCCAATCGCTCCAGCACATCTCGCCCGACGGCCTCGCCTCCGATGGTTGCCGTGCCTGTGAAGCAGACGCGGGTGCCTTCCGCCAAGTCGACGCGGCGCTGAGTCTCTGTCACCTCCGGGATCGTTGCGTCGGTGATGTCCAGTGCTTGCGCGATGCGCTCCATGAGTTCGTGTTCGCCGCGGGTGATGACGTGGTCGCGCTGCGCCGCAGCAACGATGGAGTCCAAATATGCACGATGCGCTTGGTCGATCTGCCGCCGGTTGATGCCGAGATCTTGTGCTGTCTCGAGCAACTCGCGCCTTTCGGCTTCGGTGACAACGTGATCGTCGAGCACCCAGTCGAGCAGATCGAGATAGCTCAACAGCGCCTCGTCTGAGAAGGGATAGTGGGCACGCGACACGATCCGCACCATGTCGTTGTTGCTTGCCGCGGCGCTCGGGCGCCGAAGCGTTCTGGGTCGAGAGCCTTGTTCGATGTAGCCGATGCGACACTTCTCGGTGCCGTTGACTGACAGCGGGTCATCCTCGAGCAGCAGTGACGCCAGCTGTGCGGTAGCTCGCGCGTCCGACAGCGCACGATGCTGGTCGGGATGCTCAATGCCGAAGCTCTCGCAAGCCAACCCGAGCTTCTGCGACGTGGCACGCAACGTGCAATAGCCCGCACCGGGGTCGAACGCTGTTCCGAGGCGCTGGAACTCCTGGCCCAGCAACCGCGCATCGAACGCCAGATTGTGCGCGACAAGGATGGCCCCCTGCAGACGCCTGCCGAGCGCCCCCGCCACTTCCTCGAAGGTCGGCGCTGCCGAGATCATCGATGCAGTGACCCCATGCACATCGACTGGGCCCACATCTCGTTCGGGGTTGATGAGGGTGTCGATCTCGTCCACTACGTGCCCGGTGTCGACGTCAACTTCGACAGCGGCGAACTCAACGATCCGGTCGTGTCGGCCGAAACCGGTGGTCTCACAGTCGATTGCGACGATCCGTTGCTGAAGTGTCATGGCTGACCTCGCCCGCTTCAACTCAGGTTGAGCGATGTTGGTGTTCTTGGCCGGTTAAGTCTGACAGCGCCGTTTTGCGCCGGCAAAGCCGGTCGCTGTCCGGACCGGCGGAAGGTGGCTGCTGTTTGAGGGCTCGAGCGTTGTCTGCCGGCTCCAATAGTCCCCCGTCATGCGTTTTGGGCGTCGTGCTTGTACAGCGCGGAGGCGAGCAAGCCTGACGGCACGGCAACGACGCCGAGGCCGATCAGCACGATGAAGATGCTCAGCAATTTGCCGCCGAAGCTCGCCGGCTGATAGCCCTCGGCGCCGGCGGTCAGCGACAGCACCGCCCAGTAGAAGCTGTCGAAGATGCTGACGTACAGCGTGTCGGGCTGATCGTGTTCGAGCTCGTAGATGCCCACCGATGCGATGAACATCAGAATCCCCGAGGCCGACAAGTACACCAGCAGCTCGTCGGCGATATCGCGGAACGCCGCACGGAACCGATCGATGGCCTCGCTGCCGCGCACCAGCTTGACGACGCGGAACACACGCAGCAGGCGCAACAGGCGCAGCGACGTGCCCGCGGGGACGTTCGCGAAGCCGCCGAGCACAGCCAGCAAGTCCACGATGCCGTAAAAGGAGAAGACATACCGCCACGCCGACGGCGCAAGCACGATGCGCGTCACGTATTCGACGCCGAACAGCACCCAGATGACGAGTTCCAGCGTCCACAGCCACCCCGGCAGACCGCCATCAGCCGCGGCGTAGTGCGTGTCGGCCACCAAAGTGGCCATGGACAGCACGATGACCGCCGTGATGAACACGTTGACCCGGCGGCCGAGCCGAGTATCCAAATCGAAGATCTGACGCACGCATCGCTCCTGTCGCTGATCTGGTGGGGCGTGAGGCTGGCGAATGCGCTTCACGACCGCGCCTGCAGCCGAGGGCGGCGGCGATGCTCTCGGCGGATTGAATTGCGGGCGGTCCGGTGCGGAGCGCGATGACGGTGGCGAACAGTCACACCGTCCACCGTCGGCGACGTCTGAAGGTTCCGTAAATCGCTGCGACTTCGAGAAGGCTTGCCGTAGGGTTGCGCGGAGACCTGTATCTCGCCGGGCACAGGCAGATTCGAGCGAGTCATGCGATCAATCACGCTGCGCAACTATCGCTGCTTCGGTGACGAGCCTCAGCAGGCTCGACTTGCTCCGCTGACGCTGCTCGTCGGCGAGAACAGCAGCGGCAAGACCTCGCTGATGGCGATGGTGCGTGCGTTGTGGGATGTCGCCTACGGCGAGCGCGTGCCCAACTTCAAAGAAGACCCGTACGACTTGGGGAGCTTCGACGAGATCGCTCACCATCGCAGCGCGCGCGGCGGTCGTGCGACAGCTTTTGAATCGCGATTTGAGGTCGACAGGCCACGGCGGCGTCCCAATGGCCGTCCCACCGATCCGCTCCGCTTCACGGCCGAGTTCGCCGAACAATGGTCAGCGCCAGTGCCCGTCCGACGCCGAGCTGAGTGCTCGGACTCGTGGTTTCAACATGAGGTGATCGACGCCGATACAGAGCGGCTGGAACTGGGCAGCACCTCAGGGCGGTGGATCTGTACTGCGGCTGCAACCCCTTCACGAGAGCGCGCAACGGCCTCCTCGGATTCGCTCGTTTCGCTGGACAGGCAATTGTTCGGACTCCGATTTGCTGCGCGTGAAGGGCGATCGAGTCGTTGGAAGGTTCAGGCGCTCGACAATTCGCCAGAACTGACTGAGAAAATACTGATTGACCTCGAAGCCGCCTTGACGCTTCAGAACCGCATCAAGCAGGCGGTGCGAGACACTCGCAGACATCGACCGTTTGCAAGTGCACCTGTTCGATCGCAACCGAAGCGCACGTACGATCCGTCGCTCGTTGCCGCGGATGCCGTTGGCGATTATGTCCCGACGTATCTCGCTCAGCTTGCGTTGCGCGCCCCCGAAGCATGGTCCGAGTTGAAGGAACGCATCGAGTCATTCGGGCGATCTGCAGAGATATTTGATGAGTTGAGGATCCGCCGACACGGCACAGGCGGTTCGGATTCGTTTCAAGTCCAAGTAAGGAAATTCGGCAGCCGCCGCGCAAGGGGTCCCTACAGGAACCTCGTTGACGTCGGCTACGGCGTCAATCAGGTGCTGCCCGTGATCACTGAACTGCTCCGGGACGACGGTCCCCGCACGCTGCTCCTACAGCAGCCGGAGGTACACCTGCACCCTTCTGCCCAGGCGGCACTCGGCGGCCTCCTGTGCCAACTTGCTGCTACTCGCTCGAAACAGCCGAGACGACAGATCATCGTCGAAACACACAGTGACTTCATCATCGATCGTGTCCGTATGGCAGTGCGAGACGAGCTGGCTGGCCTTTCGCCTGAGGAAGTCTCGATCGTCTTCTTTGAGCGCTGCGGTCTCGATGTGCGGCTGCATTCGATCTCTGTCGATCGGTTGGGCAATATCGAAGGCGCTCCCGCGGGCTACCGCCAGTTCTTCATGGACGAACTCCAGCGTTCGCTCGGTGGCTGAGCGGTGTGCGCCATCGTGGATGTCAATGTCGTCAGCGAACTCTGGGAGGGTGGCGGAACTGCAGCAGGACAAGCGTTCCGCAAGGCGGTCGAACAGGGCCGAGTTCCGCTTGTATTGGGCGGAACGCTCAGCGACGAGTTGAGCGGGGCCGGCGAATCGATGCGCCGCTGGCTCGCTGAGCTTCAACTAGCCGGACGGTTGGTGCAAGTGGACGGCGAGCAGGTCGCGCGCCGAACCAGCGAGCTGAACCAAGTCAACGTCGACGGTACGGCTCAATGCAGTTCAGACGATGAGCATGTCATTGCTCTCGCGCTGGTCTCGGGTGCCCGCCTTCTCTACACGAACGATGCAGCACTGACAGACGACTTCAAGGACAAGACCTTGGTCGACGCGCCCCGGGGACGGGTCTACACAACGCGGGCGTCGGGGGACCTCCGCGGCAGCCACCGTGCGCTGCTGCGTCGAACCGATCTGTGCAGCCGCGGGGCCGCCTCGTAGCGAGTCGCCACATTCGAATGCCTTTGTGCGGGTGATGGATGGCTACTGTCGTGCGGGCGTCGCTGTGGCCCAGCGGCCTGCGACGACAGCCGCACCCAAAGCGAGCGAGGAAACCATGGAACTTGGCGAGGCAGCACTGACGTCGATGACGACGAGGTACTTCACGAAGGACCCCGTCTCTGACGAGACACTCGAGCAGGCGTTCGACTACGCGCGTCACGCACCCCAGGGCGGCAACCGCCAGCCAGTGCGCTTCATCGTCGTGCGTGACGACAAGAAGAAGCGGCAGCTGCAGGAGTGGTACCTGGAGCCGTGGAAGGCCTACCTCGGCATGGCCCGCAGCGGCGACATCGAGATCGTCGGCGAGAAGGCGAAGCGCCTGCTCGACAGCGCCGACTACTTCGCCGAGCATTTCGCCGAGGTGCCGGTGATCGTGGTCGCGTGCGGCTACATCGACGGCGTCCATCCCACAGACACCGAGCTTGGACGCCTCAGCGTCGTGGGCGGCGGCTCGATTTACCCCGCCGTGCAGAACTTCCTGCTTGGCTGCCGCGAAGCTGGCCTCGGCACCGCGCTGACCACGCTGCTGTGCATGTACGAGCCGCAGGTCGCCGAGATGCTGGACATCCCCGAAGGCGTGGCCACTGCGGCCCACATCGCCGTCGGCTACCGGTCCACGCCGTTCCCGCGCAAGCTCGACCGGCTGCCGCTGTCGGAGATCGTCTTCGACGAAGCCTGGGGCAACTCGACCTATTAGCCGCCTGCGCTCACTCCTGATGCCGTCGCCGCGGGTCCCGAGAGCATCCCGGCGACCGTGTTCCTTCGCAAGGCCGCGCCATGACTGAGCCGGACGATCCGGCGTTGGCCGATCTTTCGGACGCGCCTGCTGGATTGCGGTCGGAGGCCGAAACGCTGCGGGCGGCGGGCCTCGATGCCGACGAGGCGTTGCTCATTGCGGCACGGCGGTTGGCCGTGAGCGACGCTGAAGTGAGGGCGTTCGCTCGGGAGCGCTTCGCCGGGATCTGGGACGAGCCAGAGCCCGAGGCTGCGCCTGATGGCGACGAGCGCGGCACCGGGCAGCACGGATTCTGGGTCATGGCTGCGTTCGCCGTGGCGGCGGCGGTGGCAATTCGTCTGCCCGAGGCGTTCGGCTTCGCAGTGGCCGATTCGCAGGACGCCGACTTCTACGCACGCAACTACAGCCTGCTCGTCTTGCCCCCGTTGGCGGGCTGGTTCGTGTGGCTGAAGCGACCGCCGAATTGGGTGATAGTCGTGATCGGCGGGGTCGTCGCAGTCTCAGCGACCGTCATCAACGCCTATCCGTTCGACGACGACAGCTCGAGCTTCGTGCTGGCGGTGCTCCACCTGCCAGTGCTGCTGTGGCTGGTCATCGGCCTCGCTCGAGCCGGGGAACGTTGGCGGCTGTCAGGCCAGCGCATGGACTACGTGCGCTTCACCGGCGAGTGGATCGTGTACGGCGTACTGATCGCGCTGGCAGGAGCGGTGTTCAGCGCCCTGACCGTCGGGGCCTTTGTCGCTCTGGACATCGATACGAGATGGATGACGGAGTGGGTGATGGTCGGCGGGTCGGCCGGCGCCGTTGTCGTCACCGCCTGGCTCGTGGAGTTCTGGGCCGGCGCAGTCTCGAAGTTCGCCTCGATGCTGGCGTACATCTTCACGCCGCTCTTCGCAGCGATGCTGGTGGTGTTCCTCGTGGCCGTGCCGGCGACAGGTCGCAGCATCGAGGGCGACCGAGAGGCGCTCATCCTGTTCAACGTGCTGCTGGGCTTCGTCGTCGGCCTGCTGCTGTTCTGGGGTGCTGCGAGGCGGCCCGGAGACCGGCCGGGATTCTTCGACGGCGCCTCGACCGTGCTGGCGAGCGCAGGCTTGCTCACCGGCGTCCTGACCTTGGCGGCTGTCATCGGCCGCATCGCGGACTTTGGCTGGAGCCCGAACCGAGCCGCACTCTTGGGCATCAACGCCATATTCGCCGTGAACCTGGCCGGCAGCGTGTGGCTGTACCTCGAGCTGTGGCGCAAGCGACGCCCCTTCGACGACATCGTGCGTTGGCAGACCGCCCACCTCGCCGCGTACGCCGCTTGGGCCGCAGTGGTGGTCGTGGCCTTCCCACCGATCTTCGCCTTCGCCTAGCCCACGACGCCGGACGCCGGGCCAACTCGATCTGCAGGCGCCTTCTTGCAGAGCCTGGTGACGATAGATGGGCGGGGCGGCGGAAGCTCTAGCGTTCTCGGCTGGCTGGCTTTGAGGCGCGCCGGAGCGCCGGGGACGGGGAGCACGACATGGCGATGACCGACGAGCAGCGGCAGCAAGCGGCTGCGGCGCTGCTGCATGCCGAGAACACCCGCGAGTGGATCGACCCGATCACCGACACCTACCCGGGTGCCGACAACGAGGACGCCTACGCCATCGGCCAGTACGTCACCGACGCCAAGGTGGCGGCCGGTCGCGTCATCAAGGGGTACAAGGTGGGCCTCACCTCCAAGGCCATGCGCTCTACGTCGGGCGCCACCGAGCCCGACTACGGGACGCTGTTCGACAACTGGTTCCTCGACGAGGGCTCCATCGTGCCGGCGTCGATCCTGAACGTCCCGCTGGTGGAGATCGAGATTGTCTTCGTACTGAAATCGGACCTCGGCGGCCCCGACACCAACGCCATCGACGTGATGCGGGCAACCGACTTCATCCTGCCCGGCATCGAGGTGGTGGACCGCCGCTACAACCGGCGCAGCACCCAGGCCGGGGTGGCCGACAGCATCGCCGACGCAGCATCGTGCGGGTTCATCATCGTGGGCGGCCGCCCGACCAAGCTCACCGACATCGACATCCGCCACATCGGTGGTGCGCTGTACCTGAATGGCGACCTCGAAGAGTCCGGCACCGCCGCAGCCGTCATGGGCAACCCGCTCAACTCTGTGGCCTGGCTGGCCCGCAAGCTCGACGAGTTCGGCGTCTCCATGTCAGCGGGCCACGCGATCCTGTCGGGCTCATTCATTCGCGCCCGCACGATTCGCCCCGGCGACGCCATCGTCGCCGACTTCGGCCCCCTCGGCCAGATCAGCTTCGGTGTCGGAGACCCCGAAGGTTGACCCAGTGGCGTAGGAGTGCCCGGGGAGGGCGACTGACGCTCAGCAGCTCAGTCTTCGACGTAGGCCTCGAAGGTGCAGGAGATCTGCACCGGCCCGCCGCCTTCCACCTTCATGTTGTGGCGCGACGGCCGCGACTCAGGGTCGGGGAAGCGCTCCAGCCATGGGCCGTTCAGCGCTGGGCGTGACGCCGCAGGGTCGGTGACGTAAAACGTCATCTTGGCCATGTCGTCCCACGTGGCGCCGGCGCCCTCGAGCATCTGGCCGACATGGGTGAAGAGATTCTCGATCTGCTCCTCGAGCGAGTCGGGCACGTCGCGCGAGCCCGGATTCGTCGGCGGCGTGATGCTGCTCACTACGAGCGGACCGATCCGCGTCGCAGCGGGAATCGGGTTCGCGTGCTGGAAGCTCTCGATCTCAATCGACTTGCGTGCCATGACGAGTTCTCCTCCGCGGCTGATGCTCAGCCCGCTGCTCGGGTCGTGCCCGCAAACCTACGCGAGGACGCGCACGGCACCGTCGGGTTCACCCATCAACGAGCGGGTTAGGCGCCCTCGACCGCAACCATTTGGAATTCGGCGGCACCAGCTCGAACGTCACGAGCGTGGCGGTACTTCTCGGAGTCGTAGAACGCCTTTGCTGAGTCCATGTCGGGGAATTCCAGCACCACGAGGCGCCGGTTCTCCTCGGGACCTTCGAGGGTCTCCGACTCGCCGCCCCGCACGATGAACTTCCCGCCGCTCTCGGCGACGGCAGCCGGCGACAGCGCCTTGTACTTCTCGTACTGGTCTGGGTCGGTGACGTTGACCCGCGTGATGACGTATGCAGCCACTAGGCGACCGAGTTCAGGATGGCTTCGCGTCCGTGCTTGAAGCCGGCTGACTCGGGGGTGTGGTTGAGCGCCAGCTCGGACTCGACTTCGCCGGCGATGCGGGAGTGCCACATCTTGCGCGGCTGGGACATGTCGAACGGCACGCCTTGGTGCATGAGTCGGCGGTTGTCCCAGATCACGGCCTCGCCCGCAGTCCACGCGTGCTGGTAGATCCGCGGCGGCTGGCAGGCCTCGCGATTGAGCCGATCCAGCAGCGCCACCGACTCGTCGGGACCCATGCCGACGATGTCGTGAGCGTGCCGGCCGATCAGCAGGTTGGGGCGGCCGGTCTCGGGGTGATATTTCACCAGCGGCCGGACCGAGATGTCCATGTCGTGGTAGCCGTACATGCCGTAGGTGCCGTCGTCCTTCTTCTTCGGAAGCAGGCCCTCCCGACCCTGGCTGTAGTAGAGCGAGTGGTGCGCCTCCAGCGTGTGCACCAGCTCACGGTCTTCGTCGGAGAGCACCTCGTATGCAGCCCGCATGTCGGCCCACCCGGTGTCGGCACCGTCTTTGGGCACCAGCTCGGCGGTGAACACTGCGCCTTTGGCCTGCAGCGGCATGTAGGTGCTGTCGTGGTGCCAGCCCCAGTTGCCCTTCAGCGACTTCACCAGATCGTCGGCGGGTTCGTAGTGGACCTTGCCGTCCTTGCCGACGTTCGAGATGGCCGCGGCGTTGAACTCCAAGTTGCCGAAGCGCAGGGCGAATGCGTCCTGCTCGTCGTTGGTCAAGAACTGACCCGAGAAGATCAGCAGCGCGTACTCCAGCCACACTTCGTGCAGTGCTTCGAAGGTGGCGTCGTCGATGGAACGGAGCTCGATGTCGTGCACCCACGCACCGAACGTGCGATCGAGCGGTTCGATATTCAGCGTGACAGCCGTCATGGACGGATCGTATCACCGCGCCCGAATTCGCTTCAGGGTGCGAACGCAGCCGGCGTCACCCGGGTCGCCGCTGGCGGTGGTTCACCAGCAATCTGGCGAGCGCGCGACGAGCAGGCAAGACTCACCCGGGGTCTAGTGCCCCTGCAGCACGACAAGGAGCAGAGCAATGGTCGATGTCGCATCCCCCAGCGGTTCTGCCGATCCCGGAACGCTGGTCGAGCGCGTCGAGATGCTGTCGTGCGACGCAGCGTGGCGGAACTACTACTTCTTGAAGATCACCACGGCCGATGGCGTGGTCGGCTGGGCGGAGTACGACGAGGGCTTTTCCTCACCCGGCCTCACCACGGCGATCGAGGCGCTGGCACCGCTGGTCGTCGGCCGCTCCGTGTTCGACCATGAACCCGTCTACCAGTACCTGTTCGCCCGCACCCGCCAGGCCGCCAGCGGCGTCATCGGCGAGGCACTCGGCGCGATCGAGAACGCACTGCTCGACGCCAAGGCCCGCACGCTGGGGGTGCCCTGCTACGACCTGCTGGGTGGCAAGGTGCGCGACCGCATCCGCGTGTACTGGTCGCACTGCGGGACCTGGCGCATCAACCTCGGCCACATCTACGGCAACCGCATCACCGATCTCGACGGCGTCCGGGCGCTCGGTGCAGAGGTCGCCGAGAAGGGATTCACGGCCCTCAAGACCAACATCTTCCGCCAGACGCCCGACGGGCTGCGCGGCTGGCTTCCCGGATTCGGCACGCCGTTCGCGCCCGAACTGAACGTCTCGCGCCAGCTCATCGACGAGATACGGGCGACGCTGCAGGCGTTTCGTGACGGTGCGGGCGACGGCATGGACCTGCTGCTGGACCTGAACTTCAACGCCCGCACCGAGGGCTACGCCCGCATCGTGGCAGAGCTTGCCGACTTCGGGCTGTTCTGGATCGAGATCGATACCGACCATCCCGACGCCATGGCTCACATTCGCTCGAAGGCGGGCTGCACCATCAGCGGTGCAGAATCGCTGTTCGGTGTGCGAGAGCTGTACCCGTATCTGGTTGCCGGGTCGCTCGACGTACCGATCATCGACGGCATCTGGAACGGCTTCTGGCAGTCGTCCAAGATGGCCTCGATGGCCGACGGCATGGGCCACAGCGTCGCCCCGCACAACTTCTACGGGCACCTCGCCACGATGATGAACGCCCACTGGGCGGCCGCAACCCCGAACATCATCATCATGGAGACCGACATCGACCGGATCGCCTGGGACGACGACATCGTGACCGTCGCACCGGACTACGTCGACGGTCACCTCGTGCTGGGCGACGCGCCCGGCTGGGGGACCGAGCCCGTCGAAGAAGCCCTCGCCGCACATCCGCCGCGGCTCAGCGGCCTGCGCGATCGTCGCCCCCCGGCGGGCGATGACTGAGGACCCGGCTTCTACGACCCGCAACGCGACCCAAGTCTTCCGGCTCAGGTTCGCCGACGGCGCGGCGCGCCTGACGTCGGGGTCAGGCTCAGCCCGCGCCATCGGGCCGCGCATCACACGTATCGCTCCGGCGAGTCCGACGCCGTCGCCGGGTTCACAGCCCCCGACACCGGCGCCCCCAACGCCGTCGCCAAGCTCGCCATCCGAGCTGGCTGCCGCCGAACGCGTCTCGAGCCGAGCCCGTTTGGCGCTCGCCACCGGGTCGCTGGCGTTCGTGCTCGGCACGGTCAATATCACGGTGACGAACGTTGCGTTCCCCGACATCGTGCGGGCCTTCCCCGGCGTCTCGGGGGCGGTGACGGGCTGGATCGTGAGCGGCTACGCGCTCGCGTTCTCCTCCACGATCATCGTCGGCGGTCGGCTAGCGGATCGCTACGGCCGGCTGGTGGTGTTCCGGCTCGGAGTGCTCGGTCTCTTCGTGTCGTCAATCGCCGCAGGGCTGGCACCTGGCATCGAGCTGCTCCTCATAGCCCGCGTCGTGCAGGGGCTGTGCGGAGCGCTGACCGTGCCGTCCTCGCTCGCGCTCGTGCTGCCGCAGTTCCCCGCGGCGCGCCAGGCCAGCGTCATCGGCATTTGGGCCTCCGCGGGGATGGCGGCGTCAGGCATCGCGCCAGGCATGGCCGCCGGCATCCTCGAGATCGCCAGCTGGCGCTGGGTGTACCTGACGATTGCTCCTATAGCGGCGCTCGCATTCCTCGGTTCGATCTGGTTCCTGCAGGAGACAGCCAAGCCGGATCGCAGCCGGCCCCTCGACTTGCTCGGCGTCGCCATGGGGACTGCTGCGGTGTTCTTCGTCGTGCTGGCAACCCTGCAGGGGCGATTCTGGGGATGGGGAACGATCGGCACGCTCTCGTGCTTCATCGGTGCCGCGGTGCTGCTGCCGCTGTTCCTGTGGCGCTCCGCCGGTCACGACGAGCCGCTCTTCGATCCGCGACTCTTTCGGGTTCGCAGCTTCGCCGTGGCCAACATGGCGGTGTCGTTGGCAATGATCGGTGCTTTCACGAGCTGGTTCCTGTGGCCCCAATACCTGGTGGGGGTCTGGGGCTACAGCCTGTGGGCCGTCGGTCTGGCGTTCACCCCTGCCCCGATCATTTCGGCGGTCATGGCGGTGCTCGGCGGCCGCTGGGCCGACAAGCACGGGTTTCGGGGGATGATGGCCCTCGCGTCGGCTGTCGCAACGGGCGGCCACCTGTGGCTGCTGTTCTTCTTGGACGAGAACGTGCGCTTTTGGTTTGCGTTCTTTCCCGCGACCGTGTTCTTCGGCCTGGGCATGGGCCTGCTCGCCAGCCACCTGAACTCCGCGGCACTCGTGGACATCAAGCCGGACGCGCTCGCGACTGCGAACGGGGTGCATCAGTCGCTGCGCTACAGCGTCGGTGGCGTCGGCGTCGCCATAGCCATCGCGGTGCTGGGCGGCGCCCACGAGGTGCATCTCTACAACTGGCTGTGGCTGCTGCTGGGCGGCCTGCAAGCGCTGTGCATCCCACTCATGGGACTTGCCTATCCCCGCAAGCGCCCAATCGCTGCCTGACCGGCGCGGTCGCACTTGTGGCGGTGCCCGCTACAGCAGCTCGTAGACCTCGTAAGCGAGCTTGCCGTCGTCGAGCGAGCCGACGCCGACTGCCTGCACCTTGTTGAGCCAGGCGTACGGGCCCTCCATCGACGTCTGGAATGTCGGAGCCGACCGGGGAGTGCCGTCGTCGAGGATCTTGCCCTGGTACTCCATCAGGATGTCGACCTCGTCGTCGGTGCGGATCGAGATGCGCACGTCAAGGCTCATCGTGCCGTCGGCCGATCGGTACAGCCAGTCGCCTGACGGGCCCAAAATGGTGCCGTTGATGCGCTCGCCGGTGACCGTGCCGCTGTCGACGGAGGCGACCATCCGGGTGCCAGCGGGCCCGCCGCGGATGCGGGTCGCATTCGATAGGTCGGCCTCAATATCCATTCTGAACAGGTGTCGTACTGGCAGGGATGTCTCTGACATCAGGGCGCTCCTTGCTTATGGGGTTTATGGGAATTGGGGCTTGGCGAGATTCTGGTTGCGGGGATCGAGTCGGCGGGCCGGCAGCGGCCGCCGCCACTCGCGCCGGGAACTACATCGTGAAGCGCAGGCTCCGGGCGGCGTGGGCGCCGAGCTCGGCGTCGCCGGACCACGTGACCAGGCCCGCCGCAATAGGCACCTCAGGGTCGATCCGCCCGCAGGTGAGATCCATGAACGCCATCGAGTCGCAGTGCAGCGTGACGGTCGGGTTCTCCACGTGGTCGACCTCACGGGCCCGGCCCTCCACTTGGACGTAGATGTCGCGCTCCACAGCGCCGGTGATGTCGAAGTGCATGGAGGCGCCATCGGGCAGCCCCACCTTCTTGCCGGCGATGTAGCCGACCGACAGGTGCACCTCGTTCAGGGCCATCTCGGCGGCGGGACCGCCGTTGTCGGTCGGTATTCCCAACGGCGTGCGGCAGTCACGCTCGTGCATCCAATGGTCGAATTCCCGGATCGCCATGAAGCGGCCGTAGGTTCCGGGCCCCACCGGGGTGATCGACCCGCGGTCGAAGACCTCGTCGTCGAGTGCCTCGAGTTGTGCAGCGCGCCCATCCCACACTTCGGCGGCAAACGCTGTCAGCTCCGCTCCGCTCATGGCCATCGCTGCAGAGACGTAGCCGGCGATATCGCCGAACGGAGGCGGCGTCTCGACCGACTCAGGCAGCCAGCCCGACAGGGCCTGCTCCACGGACACCTGATGGGCGAGCACGCCGTGGACGGTCCAATCCGGGCAGTGCGACTGCACCTGCCACTGATCGCCTTCCAGCGAGCCGTAGAACTCCTTGCAGCTTGCCCAGCAGGCCTTGAGGTTGTCGATGATGAGTTGCGGCTGACTCATGGTGTTGGTCCCGTCGTTTGTCGTGCTTGTGGTGATTGAGAGAGGTGCTTCAGTGCTCAGGCGGTCTCGGACCGGATGCGTTCGATGATCTCGCCCAGCCGGTCAATCATGGCCTCGACCGAGCGGGCACCAGCCTGGAAGATGGCGGTCACGTTCACGGAGGCCCAGTCGAAGCCCAGCGCATTGAGCACGGCGGCGCGCTCGCCGATCGCGTCCAGATCCTTGTAGAAGCCCTTGTCGGCGTCGGTACGTGGCGGCGGGGCCAGCATCAGCTGCATGCCGATGGACGCCGGATCTCGGCCGAAGTCCTTCTCGGCTCGTCGGCGGATCTCCGTCATGCACTCGAGCGCCCGCTCATCGCTGACGCCAGACGCCATCCACCCGTCGCCCTTCTGGGCGGTGCGGCGCAGTGCAGCGGGGCTGTCGCCGCCGATCCACAAGGGAATCGCGGCACCCTGCGGCGACACGGGCTCCATGCCCATGTCGTGGCTGTTGTAGTGCTCGCCGGCGTACTCGATCCGGCCGCCTGCCCAGTAGGCCCGCATGAGGTCGATGGCCTCGTCCATGCGCTTGCCGCGGGTGTGGAAGTCCTCTTCGAGCGCGTCGTACTCCGAGTCCTGCCAGCCCACGCCGATGCCGAGGCGCACACGGCCGTTCGACAGTGTGTCCAGCGTCGAGATCTGCTTGGCCACCAGCACCGGTTGTCGCTGCGGCAGCACCAGCACTTCCGTCGACAGCGACACTCGCTCGGTCACTGCTGCCACGTTTGCCAGCAGCATCAGCGCTTCGAGGATCGGCATGTTGGCGGGGTAGATGGTGAAGCGGCCCTCGCCGGGGTGGCCCATCACGACATGGTCGAATGCGGCAATCTCGTCGTAGCCCAAATCCTCGATGGCCTTCGCCAGGTCGAGCACTCGCTGGGGTCCTTCCCGGAACGCAATGGACGGGAAGTCGACGGCGATCTTCATGCGCTGCTCTCCTCCATCTCGGTCCCGGTGACTACTCGGAACTCAAGGGCAGGCGGACCCTAGCTGTCGCCGGCATGAGCAGTCTCCCGTCGGAGGTGTGCTCAGCGATCTCGAGTTCGACAATTCCCGTCTCGGCATCCACCGACGTCACGGTGCCTGAGAACACGAGCTCTTCGCCGGTCAGACCGCTGGCACGGTTCTGCCAGGTGACGCCCAGCAAGCGGGCGGCAGGGCCCGCCCAGTCGGTCACGAACTGCGTCAGCCACGCGCCCTGCAGCGGACCGTGCACGATGATGTCTTCGTGCCCCTCGAAGCGGGCGTACTCACGGTCGTAGTGAATGCGATGGGGGTTGTGGCTGGCCGCGCTGTACAAGAAGAGCTGCGCCTCGTCGGGGAATTTGTGCATCGTGGGCAGTTCCTGCCCGGCCTCGAGGGTCGCCAGGTTCGGCGCCGCGGCGGTCACGTCGGTGGTGGTGCTCATCGTGCAATGCCGATCATGCGGGAACGGGCGACTTCGTCGCCGAATTGATTGACGAACGTCGTCTCGCGCACTTGCCGGACGAAGGGCCCCTTGCGGCCCTCCTTCTGGTCGACTGCGGCTAGCCGGACGGTGGCGGTGATCTCGTCGCCGACGCAGACCGGTTCGAGGAAGTCCCATTCCTCGCCGCCGAACATCACCCGGTCGACCTTCAGCCGTATCCGGGTGCCTTCGCGGTACAGACCGTCGGTGCGCAGCTCGGACGCCGTTCTTGGCTGCACCACAGCGTGGGTGACGTAGGTGGGCGGCGCCACCAGCGTCCGGTACCCGGCCGCCTGAGCAGCGACCTCGTCGAAGTAAATCGGGTTCTCGTCGCCGACTGCATAGGCGTAGCGTTGTGCTTCGCGCCGGTCGACGACCACGGTGACCGGCCCCGACAGCACCTCGCCGACACGTTCCAACGTCTCGGCTGGGATCAGCGACTCGCTCATGTTCCCGACATTAGGAGGCAGTGCGCTCAGGCGCAGGAGTTGGTGCTGCCGCAGCGCGCTCCGCCTCCCCGCGCCGCCCGGTCGCCCCGTCGCCAGTAGCGTTTCCCCCAGAGCAGGAGGAAGAGCCGTGGCGTTGTGGTCGAGGAAGCTGGAGGTGCCCGACGCCGAGGGCGCGCTGCCCGGACGAAGCCAGGCGATGCCCGTGGCCCCGGCGCACGCCGTGCTCGGAACGCCGATGACGCCGCCGTTCCCCGATGGCTTCAAGCACATCGTGGTCGGGATGGGCTGCTTCTGGGGTGCCGAGCGGATCTTCTGGCAGTTGCCCGGCGTGTACACCACCGCCGTGGGCTACGCCGGCGGGATCACCCCCAATCCCAGCTATGAGGAAGTGTGCTCCGGCATGACCGGTCACACCGAGGCCGTGCTCGCCGTGTTCGACCCGGCGCAGACCAGCCTCGAGGTGCTGCTGAAGGCGTTTTGGGAAGGCCACGACCCCACCCAAGGCATGCGGCAGGGCAACGACATCGGCACGCAATACCGATCGGGCATCTACGCAGCCGACGAGGCCGAGCTGGAGTTCGTCATCTCGTCTCGGGACATGTTCCAAGCGGTGCTCGACGGTGCCGGGCTGGGCCACATCACCACCGAGATCTGCCTGGCCGGCCCGTTCTTCTACGCCGAGGACTACCACCAGCAGTACCTGCACAAGATCCCGTGGGGCTACTGCGGCCTCGGCAGCACGGGCCAGACCTGCCCGGTGGGTGTCGCCACCGCCGACTGACTAGCTGAACGAGCTGGCGAACGCCGCCATCGTCTCGTCAGTCACAGCGCGCCGGTCCTCGCCCCACGGCAACGGCATCAGCACCGGGTACTCCACGCCTGCGTCCACATACGCCTGCGTGAACTCGCCGATTTCGGCTGGCGTGCCGATGAAGTCAATTGCCTGGATCATCTCGTTCGAGATCGCAGCGATCGCGCCCTCGCGATCGCGCTCGGATTGGCGGGCGCGGGCTTCGTCCACCTCGTCGCCGAAGCCTGCCGCACGGAAGGCGTTGGCGTAGCCGTCGGCTAGCGCGTAGTTCAGCAAGTCGCGCTGGGCCGACCGTGCCGAGCGCTCCAAGTCGCCCGCGGCGGCATGGACGTAGCAGATGATCTGCGCCTCGCCGCCCTTGCGAACCTCGGCGACGACGCTCGGCACGTGGGAGGCGGGCAGGTAGTTGAGCAGCACGCCATCGGCCACCTCTCCCGCCAGCCGCAGCATCTGCGGGTTGAGGGCAGCCAGCACGATCTTTGGCCGGCGCTCGCCCAGCCGCATGGCCAAGCGGAACCGGCGCACCTGCCAGAAGTCGCCCTCGAACGTCACCGATTCACCGCTCAGGCACTCGCGCAGCAGCGCCACGTACTCGCGCATCATCGCGATGGGGCGATCCGGCGGTGGCTCGCCGTGCTGGCGCAGGATCCCGGGTGCTGATACGCCGAGCCCTACCAAGACGTCTCGGTCGTCGCTGAGCGATTGCAGCGTGGCGGCCGTCATGGCGACCAGCGTGGGGGCGCGCAGTTGGATCGGAATGATGCCGGTCGCCAGATCGATGCCAGGCGCCGCGTGGGCGACCGCACCCAGCAGCGAGAACGCATCCGTGCCCGTCGCCTCAACTGTCCAGATCGACGAGTAGCCCTGCGCCTCAGCAGAGCGGGCGATATCGGTGACGGCGGCGGGGCCCAGCACTCCCAGGCTGCCGACGGTCACGCCATAGGGTTGGGCTCCGACAGAGTCGGCATTGGTCGAACCAGTCGTGCTCATGGCGGCGCACCGTATCCGCCATCCGCGCCGTCTGCCGTAGCCCCTGCAGCCGAATGCGGGCGGCTGCGTGAGGTCTTGATGAACTGACGGTGACAGGCGTCAGGTGCGAGATAGGGTGAGGTTCACAACCAGCAACGCCGTCTGTGCAGACGTCGGGAGCGGGGAGGGAACAGAGATGACCGAGACAACGGAACCGACTCGGACAGCTGAGCCCCGGATCATCTCCGACGCTCTTGAAGTCATCGACAGCGCGCTGGGCGACTTTTTCAGCCGCGAATTGGTCTCGTCGGGCGAGGTCACCGATGTGCTTCTCGACGTGCGGACGCTGCTGCGTCGAGGCGACGAAGCTGCCGAGCTGTCTGCGGTCACCAAGGCCGATCAGGACGTCGCCCGGGCCTGATCGCCCTTTCACGCGCCGCCGGCTGAGCCGGTTCAGCGCCGCATGAGCCGTGCGGCAAGGCGCCCAATGATCTCGCCGACAGCGGCACCGGCGATGACATCGCTCGCGTGATGCAAGCGCACATGAATGCGTGAGGTGGCCACGATGACGGCTGCCAGCCGGTAGAGCGGACCGAGACGAGACCCACGCGACAGCACAGCCGCTGCGCAGAATGCTGCGGATGCGTGCCCTGAAGGGAAGCTGGACGAGATCGGCTGGCGCAACCGGTGCCGGGTCGGGTTCTCCGCGGCAGTGCCGGGCCGGCGCCGTGCAAAGAGCCGCTTGATGCCCTGATTCACGACGAGCGATTCGAGCGCCATGAGGGCGCTGAACCGGAAGGCGTCGGAGACTTCTCGCCGCGGACTGAGCGCACGCAATGCACCGAGCACGTGCCACAACTGGCTGAACTCGCCGACATCGGAGGCCCCGTACATGACCCGGTCCACCAGCTTGCGACCCCGCAATGCCTCCCACCGCCGGTCCACGGCATTGTCGAAACGGGCGATCTGGCGCGCCCCCGCCGACAGCGGATCACGCACTTCTTCGGATTCAGCTTGTCGCGGCGTCGATGCAGCCATCATCCCGATCCTGGAACGGTGACCGGCGGAGCGGTAGTGGTCGGCAGGAGCGGCGGGAGAATGGGGTCGGTGGCAGGCGCAATGGTGAGCGCAGGCCCTGCATCGGGATCCGGCGGTGGCGGGATCATCAGGATCTGGCCGACGAAGATCTTGGTGGGGTCGGCGATGTTGTTGACCCGCACGAGATCGTTCAGGTGAATGCCGTACCGGTCGGCGATCTGGATCAGCGTGTCGCCTCGCACCACGGTGTACGGCGTCAACACTGGTGGCTCGGTGGTGGTGGCTGGTGGCACCGTCGGTGCGGGAACGGTCGTGGCTGCGCCCTCGGTGCGGGAGTCGCCCGGCAGCAGGGAACATCCATGTGCCATGCCGGCTGCGGCAAGCGCGATCGCCACCGTCATGACACCCCAGCGCTGTGAACAGGAGACATTACTGACCGCCGTCACTGTGAGCTGTTGGCGCCGACCAGGGTCGGCGGTATGACGAGCTGCTCTCCAATGCGGAGCAGCGTGTCTTCTTTGCCGTTCTCTTCCATGAGCGCCTGCACGGAGACGCCGAACCCATTGGCGATCCTGCTGAGCGTGTCGCCCGGTTGAACGACATAGATCCGACGCTGAGGAGGCGGTGCAGCGAGAGTCGTCGTCGTGAGCTGGGGGCGCAGCGTCGTCAGTACGGGGAGCGTCGTCGGCACCGGTTCAACCTCGGGCTCTGAGCCGCAGGCCCCCGCGAGCGCGGCTGCTGCCATCAGCGACGCTGCGATCCTGCAGGCGAACTTGGCGGTGCACGGCTTGGGGGCGCACGCAGCACGTGCCGCCGTACGCGCTCGAGGCATGGTTCAACGGGCCTGAGCGGCCGCAGTATTCAGCTGCTGGGGCCAGTTGTCGGGGCTCAGCCTGCTTGCGGCATCCGCCAAGAGGAACGGCTGCGGCTCGTCGGGGGTCACGGTGAGCAGTTCGGCGCCGTCGTCGGTGACCACCACGGTGTGTTCGAACTGCGCGGTTCGACTGCGGTCAGTGGTCATCGCGGTCCAGCCGTCAGGCCAGAGCTGTGCACGAGGCGTGCCAGCCGTGATCATCGGCTCCACCGTGAAGGTCATGCCCTTCACCAACTCAGTACGCGCAGCGGGGTCGAAGTAGTGCGGGATGTTGGGCAGCCGGTGGAAGATCTGCCCGATCCCATGGCCGACGAACTCGCGCACGACGCCGTAACCCTCCGCTTCAGCTCGAGCCTGGATAGCCCGTCCGATGTCGCACACCCGTGCTCCTGGCCGCACTGCTGCGATGCCGTGATACATCGACTCGCGGGTGACCGCGACGAGCCGCTGCGAGGCCACGTCCACATCGCCCACCAGGAACGTCTCGGAGTGGTCACCGTGCACGCCGCCGACGTAGATCGTCACATCGCAATTCACGATGTCGCCGTCGCGCAGCTGCCGGTCGTCTGGGATGCCGTGGCAGATGATTTCGTTGGCCGAGGTGCACAGCGATTTCGGGAATCCGTTGTAGTTGAGCGGGCTCGGGTAGCCGCCCTCGGCGATGCATGTCTCGTGGCAGACCTCGTCGAGATGATCGCTGGTCACGCCCGGCGCGATTTCCGCTGCCACGGCACTGAGCACGCGTCGCGCGGCTGAACCCGCCAACCGCATCGCCTCGATGGTGGTGATGTCCGACGGCTCCACGCCGCTCGGGGCTGTGCCGGACTTGCCGCTGATCGCGTAGGGCGGCAATGCAATATGCGGGGGAACAGCTCGACGGGGCGAGATCATGCCAGCGACCACCGGCTCGAAGCCAGGAGGCCTCATGCGCGCTGCTGGCACCCGACGCTTGCGCCTGCCCATTGTGGTCACGCTACCCGTGGGTCCCAGGCGCTCCGTCGTCGAGCGTTGAGAGCCGCGGATCCTGCCGCCACTCCAGCGGGTGCGATCAGTCGCCGAGTTCGCCGAGCACCTCATCATTGTGCTCGCCGAGCTTGGGAGCACGGCGGTAGATGCCGGGCGGTGTGGCACTCATGCGGATGGGCGGCGCGATCTGCACAATCGGCCGGCCCACCGGCTGCTCCACCGCCACCAGCATGTCGCGGGCCGCAACATGGGGATCGGTGAACAGGTCGCGAGGGTGATTCACCGGGCCGCACGGCACCTTGCCGCCGACCGCCTCGAGCACCTCGGCGTTGGTGTGCGATGCAGCCCATTCTGTGATGGCGCTGATGATCATGTCACGGTGATGAAACCTCGCACGAAGCGTCCGGGTCTCGTCTGCAGTGGCCCACTCCGGCCGACCGATGGCAACTGCCAGCTCTCGCCAGTGGTTGTCGGTGGGCGCACCGATGGCAACTGCCCCATCGGACGTATCAAAGATGTCGAACGGCACGATGTACTGGTTCTTGTTGCCGCTGGGCGGGGTGTCGGGCTGGCCCATCACGCTGTAGCGGGTGACCCCGACTTCGCTCAAGGCCATCACAGCGTCGACCATCGACACGTCCACGAACTGGCCCTCGCCCGTTCGCTGCGCGTGAAACAGCGCCGCCAGCACGCCCATGGCGCCAATCGTGCCCGGATAGGTGTCGCCGATATAGGGGCCGACGACGTGACGGTCGGCAGGGCCGCTCCCAGTGGCCGAGACCATGCCGGACATGGCCTGGGCGACCACGTCGTAGGCGGGCCAGTCCACGTAGGGGCTCTCGCCCGAACGCGGGTCGCCGAAGCCGCGGATGGCGCCATAGACGAGCCTCGGGTTGCGCTCATGGAGCACCTCCCAGCCCACTCCGAGCGCGTCCATGACCCCTGCGCGCATGTTCTCGACGAGTGCGTCCGCAGTTTCGACGAGCTGCAGGAATTGCTCACGCTGGTCGTCGTCGGTGAGATCGAGTGCGATGCCCCGCTTGTTGCGGTTGTAGTTGGCGAACCCGGCGCCGAAGTTGCGCTCGGTGTCCTCCCGGGTGAACGGCGCCATCTTGCGGGCCAGCTCGCCCCGCGGCGGCTCAACCTTGATGACATCAGCGCCCAAGTCGGCCAGCATCATTGTCGACCACGGCCCCGCAAGTGCATGGGTGCAGTCAATGATGCGAACGCCTTGCAGCGGCCCCGAGTTCTGGGCGGCCATCGGGGCTACACGCTCGTGTGCGGTCAGGTGCGCCTCATCGGGCGGATCCAGCATTGCCATGTCGTCGTCTCTCTGATTCGGCGCTGAGCTCAGGCGAAGTTCGGACGGCGCTTCTCGACGATGGCGGCGTGACCCTCCCGCACATCAGCACCGGTGAAGCCCAGCATCTCCAAGGCAGCAGAGGTGTCGAAGATGGGCCCTGCCATCCGCATCCAGTTGTTGAGGCTGTACTTCGTCCAGCGGATCGCACTCTGGCTGCCCTTAGCGAGCTTGCGAGCGACGGCGAAGGCCTCATCGATCACGGCGTCATCATCGACCACCTTGCTGACCAGACCCATGTCGTCGGCCTCGGCACCGGTGATCGTGTCGCAGGTGAGCAGGTAGTACTTCGATTTCGCCATGCCGCACAGGATCGGCCACACGATCGCGGCATGGTCGCCGGCGGCGACGCCGAGCTTGGTGTGCCCGTCCACGATGCGTGCGTTTCGTCCAGCGATGGAGATGTCCGCCATGAGTGCGGCCGCCAATCCGGCCCCGACCGCCACACCTTCGATCGCCGACACGATGATCTTGGAGCAGTTGATCATGTTGTAGACGATGTCGCGGGCCTCGCGAAGGGCCCGCTGGCGCGTCTCGAAGTCGTCCATGATCTCCTGGATCATGTCCAGGTCGCCGCCGGCGGAAAACGTGCCGTTGGCCCCCCGGATCACCGCTACCCGGGTGTCTGGATCGTCGTCGACCGCCCGCCACACATCAGCGAGCGCCAAGTGCTTCGGCGCGTCGACCGAGTTCAGCCGGCCCGGCGTGTCGATCACGATCTCGAGCACGCCGTCGTCGTCAGGACCCGTGATCTGAAGCGCGGAGAATGGGGCGTAGCGGTCGTTCATGGCGCTTGAAGCTAGTTCTTTGGGGCGGCAGCCGCCCGGGCCTGCGACCAGTTGTGAAGCGGCCCCGCAGCAGTGATGCGCTGCGTTAGTTGCGTGGGGTGGCAGCCGCCCGGGCCTGCGGGTCCGCTGCACTGAGCAACCGGTATGCCGATTCGATCTCGCCGGCGGGCGCGAAGATCCGTTCCCACGGGTGCAGCAGCCGGTCCCGTCCGTAGCGCGGAATCACGTGGACATGGAAGTGAAACTGAGTCTGGTCCGCGGCCGCACCATTGTTGTTGAGCAGGTTCACTCCTGCGGGCTGCAGCCGATCGCGCACCAGGCCAGCCACCCGCCGCGCTGCTTGCATCACGTGTGCCGCATCGTCATCGGTGAGATCCCAGACGTCGGTCACATGCCGGCGTGGAATGACGAGGCTGTGACCAACAGTCATCGGCAAGCGGTCCATGAACGCCACGGCGTGCTCATCGGAGTAGAAGCGCAACGCTGGAATATCGCCTGCGACGATCGAACAGAACGTGCAGCCCGGCATCCGGTCCGCAACCGGCGCGTCATCGGAAGAAGGGTTGATCATCAGTCGAGAAACCGGGGTTTAGTGGTACCGGAGCTCGACGTGGTCGACGACGTGATCGTGGCCTTTCGCGAGCACGAGGTCGGCTCGAGCCCGTGTCGGAAGGATGTTCTCCTGCAGGTTCACAAGGTTGATCGAGCGCCAGATCGTGCGAGCGACGGCGTCCGCAGCGGACGCGGGAAGATCGGCGAACTGTGCGAAATAGGCGGACTGCTCGCGGAACACCGTCTTGCGCAATTGCTGGAAGCGCTCGACGTACCACTCCTCGAGGTCGGTGGACTCGGCGTCGACATAGATGGTGAAGTCGAAGAAATCCGACACGAACGGTGTGCTCGACGGAGGCCCGGTCTGCAGCACATTCAGACCTTCGACGATGAGAATGTCCGGCTGGTTGATGAGCTGCACCTCGTCGGTCACGTCGTACAGGCTGTGCGAGTAGATCGGCGCTGCGACGTCGGGCTCGCCGCTCGAGATCCGCTGAAGGAAATCGCGCAGGTCGCCGCGTCGGTACGACTCCGGGAAACCCTTGCGCCCGAGGATGCCGCGCGCGGTGAGCTCGGCGTTCGGCAACAGGAATCCGTCCGTCGTGACCAAGTCCACCTCGGGATGATCAGGCCAGGACGCGAGCACGGCTCGCAGGATGCGTGCCGTCGTGCTCTTGCCCGCGGAGACGCTCCCGCCGATGCCGATCAGGTAGGGCCGCGGCGGCAGCACCCTGCCGAAGAAGCCCTCGGTGGTGGCCCGCAGCTGGCGCTTTGCTGCGACACGCAGGTTCAACAGGCGTGAGAGCGGCAGGTAGATGTCCCGCACCATGTCGAGCGTCACTGGCTCGACGAGGCCCGCCAGCGTCTCGAGTTCGGCTTCTGTCAGCGACAGCGGTGTGGCATCTCGCAGCTTCGCCCACTGCTCGCGGGTGAACCTGCAATGCCGGTCATCGATGCCCGGCTCGAGCGTTCTGTCGAACGTCATGGGGTCCGTCACCCGCATAGCTTGGCGAACCGCGGGCCTCGACCGCAACCGGGTCGTATGCGCCCCGTGCTGTCGTGATGCCTCGGCGCCAACGACGAGGCGTCGCGAGGGCCGCTCGCGGGTAGTCCTCAAACATCCAGCGTGCAAACTGCCGGCGGGTCCAACCGGACGTGTCGACCGCTGCGAGCGAGAGCTCGGCCAGACCTTCGTGGGCCAGGACGCGACTGAGGCCGCGCGCCAGCCGGTGATCCAGCGTGAACTCGGCCCGGGCCTCGCGTACATAGCGAGCGGTCACGCTGTGCGGCGGGCCGCCACGAGCGATCGCGCCCGCCGCCATCCGTCCCATCTGCAGGGCCTGGCCGATTCCCTCACCGGTCAGCGGGTCGGCGGCCGCCGCAGCATCGCCGCACAGCAGCGTGCGCCCGCGTGCGAGTTCCATGTCCTCGAGCCGCGCCGGTATCGGCCATGCGCGCGTTGAACCGTCGGGTTCGTGGCTCCCGAGAACGCTGGCGATGTGCGAGCGCCCGGTGAGACTCGCCCAGACTGCTGCAATCTCGCTGCCCGAGAGTGTTCCCGTATCGCCACGAGCGCCGTCGTCGCTGGAGCGCCGGGGCACGCCGAAGCCGAGGTTCACACGTCCGTCGCCCAGGGGGAATGACCAGGCGTATCCCGGCAGCAGGTCAGGTTCGAACCACACCCACATATCGCGAGCCGCAGCGCCGTCTGCTTGCAGGTAGCCACGAAACGCATGCCAGTCGCCCCGGTAGCGATGCGGGCCGATGCCGAGTGCCTTGCGAACAGCGGAATAGACACCGTCGGCGGCCACCACGAATCTGGCGTGCACCACACTGCCGTCGCTGAGCCGCACGGTTGAGGTGCTCGCGTGCGCTCCGGAGTCCTCGAAGCCGTCGAACGCGACGCCGAGGCGAACGTCGGCCTGCGCTGCTGCTGCGAGGTCGACGAGCGCGGCGTCGAGCTCGGCACGCCGGCAGACGCTTGCGAACTGCCCGCGCCCTGCGGGCAGAGGCAGACGCATGACACGGCCGCGCGGTGTGCGCACACATGCCGCCGTCACCTGCATCCACGAACTCATCAGCTCGGGCTGTAGTCCGAGCGACTCGAGCTCCCTCAGCGCGAGCGCGGTGAGACCGTCGCCGCAACACTTGTCGCGTCCTGGCGCAGCTCGATCGACGACCATCACCTTGAGTCCCGCGCGCCGGGCCCACACAGCGGCGGATGCACCTGCTGGGCCAGCACCGACGATCAGGGCATCGACGACGGTCATTGTCTCAGGACGCTGCGGGTTCGGCGGTCTCGGCGACTCCGTCGTCGCTGCCGGACTGCCCGTCTCCCGAGCCATCGGTATCACCGCTGTCACCAGTGCCGTCAGTCTCGCCTTGATCGCCCTGATCGTCCTCGCTCTCGCCTTCGTCATCGCTGTCGTCCGACTCGGTCTCGTCACCTTCGCCGTCGGCGCCATCTCCGTCGTCGGATTCGGCCTCGTCATCTCCGACCAGGGTGCTCAGGTCGACGTCGAGGCAGGGATCGTCCGGATAGCGAGGCAGTTCGGAGTCGCGTTCGCCCGGCTGTTCGACGCATTCGAGCGGCGGGCACTCCACGATTGACCCGTCTTCGCGTTCGCTGCCGTCCTCGAGCAGTTCTTGTTCAGCCTCGCCGTCAGCGGGCGACCCGTTGCTTGGCGAGTCCGCGGATGCCAGAAGTGGATCGACGCACTGTCTCGGCACCGAACGCGAGCCGTCGCAGTCGCGTCCCTCCTCGGGCCGGTATCGAGCATGGAAGGTGTCTGTGTCCACGGTGCCGTCGGCGAACACTCGGGTTCGACTCGTGCGGACCCGGCGGCAGAAGTCCTGCATTTCCTCTGCGGGCTCACCGATGGTGACCTGGACGTTGCGGGTGGAGTACAGCTCGACCGTGATGGAGGTGTTGGTGTACTTGGGCCAGATCAGCACGCCGTACGGCGTGGGATTGGTGAACCTGAGATCGGGCGCGGGATACGAGATGGTGGGGTCGAGCCCGAACGGGTAGCGGCTGAGGTACAGCGAGTGCGTCTGGTAGTCGTCGATGGTCATTCCCGCTCTGATCAGGGAGTTGAAGATCGTGGTGGCGAATTGCGACACCCCGCCGCCGATGTCGTCGACGAGCACGCCCTTCTCGATGAATCCGCCCTCGACGAAACCCTTCTCCTCGGTTCGCCTGCCGACGTGAGCGTTCAGCGAGAGGCTCTGATCGGATTCGACGATCGCGCCGCGCATGAGCTCGGCGAAGCGTTGGATGTTGTCGACGCGGCCCTGGCAGCACGCGTGCTTTGTCGTGAACGTGGCGACGAGCTCGACGATGCCCAGTGATTCCAGATACGCCTGCTCCTCCCGGCTCACTGCAGGGCGCGATGGCAGCGCGAGCGGGCCCTCGACGCGCGCCAGCAGTGCTTCGGAGATCAACGCGCCTACATCGTCGGCGCAGCATGTGACGCTGCCGTCGCTCGCCACCACGGTCGGCACGCCGCTGAAAACGGCCATGGCGGCCGTGGTGAGCGGAGTCGAGGCCGCCGCGAACGCCTCTTCGAGGTACGGCCCGACCTGCGAGTCGTCGAACTTGATCAGGGGAGGTGTCGCGTTCGCGTCGAGGTGGAGCCAGCCGGCGATTGTCTCGATGGTGAGTTCGTGGGTCGCATCCCCGTACGCGACGATGAGGCTGCGCCCATAGTTCTGGTGCGCCGTATTGACGGCCTCCTGCATCTCCGGCGTGTACGCCAGCGGCTCGCTCTCGATCAGCTCTGCGGCGATCTCGATACGCGTGAAAGAGCGCGCGATGCCAGCAAGCACCTGGTCCACGATGGCATCTGCGTCGACGACTTGACCGGGACGGCCGAGATCGACGGCGAGCGTGCCATTGACGACGACAACGGATGGGGGAGTCGCAGTCACGCCGAGGTCGGTGGCGTTGGCCAGCGTGGCGTGGGCCCTCGACCGGTCGACGCGGTAGCGGCGTTCGGTGAACTGAGGGTCAGTGGACCACGCGACCCACGACTCTTCTGCTCCGTCAGCAACTTCGGTGCCGCCCGTCCGCAATTCCCGCACTGCGTTGTAGGTGGCGTCGCTTTCCAGCGCAATGCCAAGGTCGGCAACCGTGATCTGCACCTCGCCGGTATCGGTGCGCACCACCACAGGCGTGCTCGCCAGTTCAGTTGCGAGTGCGGCGATTCGCAGATGGACCGTGTCGGGACTGACCTCGGTCGGCGTTCCGGGAGGCGCCGTGGGAACGACGGCCGCGGCGCTCGTCGTTGTGGGTGCGGCAGATGTTGGGGGAGCCGTCTCGGGAGGAGCATCTGCGGGGTCCCGCAGCGCCAGCACGGCCGTTCCGAGGATCGACGCCACCAAGACTGCGGCCGCAGTGATGATCGACCAGCGAGGGGCCCACGTCGGCCAGTGCACGAGGGTTGATCGTACGGGTCACTCGCGGCCTGCGGGCGGCGCGGCCTGCGTGCGATACTCCGGGCCGCCGGCACCGCACCGAAGGCTGCACGAGGGTGCCGCTTCGTTCCGGCAGCGGTATTGAGGGAAGGGACTCACCACATCATGAGCAAGCTGTGCGAAGGTCGGATTGTCATCGTGACCGGAGGTGCCCGGGGCATCGGGCGTGAACACTGCCTGATGCTGGCCGAGCATGGGGCGAAGGTGGTCTGCAACGATTTGGGCGGTGCCCGCGACGGCACCGGCGCCGACCTGGGTCCCGCCGACGAGGTCGTCAGCGAGATCCAGGCGCTGGGCGGCGAAGCCATTGCCAACGGCGACGACGTCTCGGACTGGGAGGGCTCCCAGCGGCTTGTGAATCAGGCCATCGAGACCTTCGGAGACCTGCACGGTGTTGTGAACAACGCCGGCATCCTGCGTGACCGGATGCTCGTGAACATGACCGAAGCCGAGTGGGATGCGGTGATCAAGGTTCACCTCAAGGGCACGTTCGCGCCCGCTCGCTGGGCCAGCTCGTACTGGCGGGAGAAGGCGAAGGCAGGCGAGCAGGTCAACGCGTCGATCGTGAACACGACCTCGGTCTCGGGCATCTACGGCAATCCGGGACAGACCAATTACGGCGCAGCCAAGATGGGCATTGCAGCCTTCACGATCATCGCTGCGCGTGAATTGGCGCGCTATGGCGTTCGGGTCAACGCAGTTGCACCTGGTGCACTCACGCGCATGACCGAGGACTTGGGAATGGGCGAAGCCTCCGAGGAAGACCAAGCCATGATGCACCCGCGGTACATCGCACCGATCGTGACGTGGCTGTGCTCAGCGGAGGCGGCTGGCGTCTCGGGTCGAGTCTTCGAGGCCTCCGGCCGGATGCTGGCGATCGCCGAAGGATGGGAGCGGGGCCCGACCATCGATGCCATCGACGACCCGACCAAGATCGGCGACGCGGCCCGGCAACTGTTGCGCGACGCTCGGCTCAACAGCGGCATGAACGGTGCACCCGCCGACGGCGGGGTGGCGGACTGAACCACCTGCTTCGGCTGGCGCAGCAGCCTGAAAGACTGACGTAACAATCTTTGGAAAGGACTAGAAATATGGGAATCAATCCGGATGCGGTCGGCGCCACTGGTACGCCGACGAAGCGGTCGTGGACATTCCGCGACTCGCTGCTGTATGCCGTCGGCATCGGTGCTGGCGCGGAGGATCCCTTCGGATCCGAGCTGGAGTTCACCACCCACAACTCCAAGGACATCACCCACCAGGCGTTCCCGACCCAGGGAGTCGTCATCGGATTCGGCGCCGGCGGCGCCATGGCCAACGCCGGTGATCTGGACTGGGGCAAGCTGCTCCACGGCAGTCAGGGGATCACCGTGCATCAGCCGATCCCGACCGAGGGATCCGTCGAGATCACCGACCGCATCGCTGGAATGTGGGACAAGGGTGAGGGCCGAAACGCCATCATCGACACCGAGGCCTCAGCAGTCGATCCGGACAGCGGCGATGTCATCTTCGAGCTTCGCAGCTCGGTCGTGATCCGCGGTTCAGGCGGATTCGGCGGCGAGGCGGGCAGCACGACCCCACTGGTGAGCGCGCCCGACCGCGATCCTGACTACGAGATCTCGTACCGGACCCGTTCCGATCAAGCGCTCACGTACCGGCTCAGCGGCGACTACAACCCGTTGCACAGCGATCCGTGGTTCGCCACCGAGCTCGCAGGCTTCCCCAAGCCGATTCTGCACGGTCTGTGCACCTATGGCTTCACCGGCCGGGCGCTGCTGCACACCTTGTGCGAGGGTGATCCATCGCGATTCCGGTCGATGGATTCGCGTTTCTCCGCACCGGTGTTTCCTGGCGACGAGCTGACCATCCAGGTGTGGGATGACGGCGAGGGTCGCGCGATCTACCGCACGGTCGCCCAGAAGGGCACCGACGAACAGCGCGTCGTCATCGACAACGGTCTGTGCACCTACGCCTGAGAATAGATGCCCAAGCTGTGGAGGCGGCGGGAGCCTCTGCGACGTTGCGACCGGCCGGATCGCGGGAGCAGAGGGTTCCGCCGCCTCCACAGCGGGCGCGCGTACCGGCGTGACCGCTCAGAACAGCTTCAGAGCGTCGCTGGTGATGCCGCGTAACTCGTCGTAGTCGAGCACGACACAGCGGATGCCCCGATCGGCCGCAAGCACCCGCGCTTGGGGCTTGATCTCCTGCGCGGCGAAGACGCCGTTGACAGGCGCCAAGCGAGCGTCCCGGTTCAGGTACTCGAGATAGCGGCACAGCTGCTCGACCCCGTCGATCTCGCCACGCCGCTTGATCTCCACTGCCAGCGTCGCACCGTTGCGGTCCCGGCACAGCAGGTCCACCGGACCGATGTCGGTCGGGTACTCGCGCCGCACCAGCATCGCGCCCTCGGCCAGCGTCTCGGGATGGGCGGCCACCAGTTCCTGGAGGTGGGCTTCCACCCCGTCGCGCTCGAGGCCGGGATCGATGCCCATGTCATGCGCAGTGTCGCTCAGCACCTCGGCGAGACGGATCTCGAGACGCTCCCCCTTGTCGTTGGTGACGCGCCACAGGTCGGGCTCGCACACGAGCCGGTTGGGCGCGTTCATCCAGTTCAGCGGCTTGTACGCGCCCCCGTCGGCATGGATGGCCACGCAGCCGTCGGCTTTCACCATGATCAACCGAACTGCTTCAGGCAGGTGCGCGTCGAGCCGACCCGAGTAGTCGACTGTGCAGCGTGCGATGACCAGCCGCAATGAACTATGCGGCCGCGGTCAGCTCGTAGACCGAAGTGAGCTTGGGCTCGCCGTCGTCGTCGAGCACACGCGCCCGACCGCTCTCGGTGAGATGCAGCATGTGCGCGTAGACCGAGCTTGCAGCGGGATACCACAGCCGCTTGTCGTAGGCCTCGTACATCTTCGGCACGAAGTCCGCGATGCGGCACGGCCCCGCCCGGAGGTGCTCGACAATCTGGCGCTCGCGTTCGCTGCGGTGAGCGATGAACGAGCGCACGTATGCCGTCGGCTCAGTGATGGGCGGGCCATGAGTCGGCCAGTAGCGCTCGTGGTCGAACTCCAGCAGCTTCGCCAGCGAATCGAGATAGTCCTGCATCGAGCCGTCCGGCGGTCCGACGACGCTCGTCGCCCAGCCCATCACGTGGTCGCCCGAGAAGAGCGCATTCTCCTCAGCCAGCTCGTAGCAGAGGTGGTTCGAGCAGTGGCCGGGGGTGTGCACTGCGCGCAGCGTCCAGCCGTCACCGGCGACGATGTCGCCGTCGACCAGCGCTACGTCGGGCACGAAGTCGGTATCCGCGCCCTCCCGTTTCAGCTCCTCGGGCAGCTCGTCGAATTCGGCCTGGTACTTCTCTTGTTCTTCGATGCTGATGTAGTCGGAGAAGTCGACGCGATCGTCGGGATCGAGCTTCCAGACGCTGGCATGGGGCCCGTAGCCGTAGCTCAGTGCGCCCGTTGCCGCGACGAGATCGCCCGTCAGGGGCGAGTGATCGCTGTGGGTGTGCGTCACCAGAGCGGCGCTCACCGTTTCGCCCGGCTCGAGCGCTGCGAGGACATCGTCGAGGTGGCTCGCGAGCGGTGGGCCGGCGTCGATCACCGCCACCTCGCCGCGCCCGACGATGTAGGTACCGGTGCCTCGATAGGTGAACGGCGTCGGGTTCTTGCAGATGACCCGGCGGATCATCGGTGACACCTGGTCAGCGACGCCATAGTCGAACTCACCCAGATCCCGGTAGTGCTCAATGGTCACCGGCATCAGCCGCCTCCCCGTTGGTCGCAACGCGTGCGTGACGGTCTAGCATCACATCACGGCCTGGTCGGGCAGCCGCCATGAGGGGGAGGCGGCTGCCCGACCCGCTGTGCTTAGGGGTTCGGCACCGTCGGGAGGGAACATGGCGGATCTGACAGATCGAAGCGGCGGCTACTTCGTGGGCACGAAGCCCTCAGAGCGCTACCCCATCTGGACACGCGCGAACGTGGGCGAAGTCTTCCCCGATCCAGTGAGGATGGGCACCTTTGACTTCGCATTCCAGAACGACGACGGCATCCGCATGTCCGAGCTGGCGTTCCGCGATGCCTACGTCGAGACGGGCGCGTTCAGCTACGACGAATTCGATCCGGACGACTGCGTTTTCCTGGGCGTCTTCGGCGGCTACACCTACCTGAACGCTTCGGTCGGGCGCGTTTTCGGGGCCCGCGCTCCCGGCATCGATGTCGACACCGTCGATCGGAACTTCTTCGGCGAGCAGCCGGGCATCCCGCCCTACGAACCGCATCCCGAGGACGCCAACCCCACCGCCGAACAGCGCATTGCGGAGACCTTCCTGCTGCTGTTCACGGCGCCCGCGCTGCCCGAAATCCATACCGACGAGCGCAACATCGCCGAACTGCGCGCGCAGCGGCCCGACTTCGTCCAGATGGGCGATCACGAGATCGTTCAGTGGATCACCGATTTTCTGGAATCGGGCTACGAGGACGGCGCTGGCTTCCGGCTGCTGTTCGCCCGCCACCTGAAGGTGTCGTTCTTGGCGGCTGTGCCGCTCGGCGCACTCGAACAGGTGTGCACCGCGCTGGGTCGCCCGGAGGACACGCTGAAGCTGGTCGCCGGTTTCGGGGACGTGGCGTCCGCTGCTCCCTCCGATGCGATGTGGCAGCTCGGCCGGCAGGTCGCTGCGTCGAACGCGCTGGGGGCACTCTTCGAAGCCGGACCATCGGGCTTGGCCGACCGCTTGGCTGCGGCGGGTGCCGAGGACCCGTCGGGCGAGATCGCCGCGTTCAACGAGGCATTCGATTCGTTCGTCTACGAATTCGGCTCGCGAGGACCGAACGAGTGGGAGATGAGCTGCCCGACCTGGGAAACCGACCCCGACATCGCGCTTGCGGCCATCGACCGCATGCGGTTGGCCCCCGCAGATGCCGAACCCGCGCAGCGGCGCGCGGTGCTGGCGGCCCAGCGAGAGTCGCTGACTGCAGAGATCTCCGAAGCGCTGGAGGCTGATCCCGACACGCAGATGCAGTTCACTCTGGCGCTCGGTGCGGCAGCGGTGTACCTGCCGGGGCGCGAGCGCACCAAGACCAACTGCGTGCGCTACGTCAACGAGTGCCGCATCGCGTCACGGGTGCTGGGCCGGCGACTCGTCGAGCGGGGGCAGTTCAACGGCGTGACCGACTTCGGCATGCTGCGGCTGTCTGAGATACACGAGATGCTCGACGACCCGACAGGTTGGGCCGAGATCGTTGCAGAGCGTCAATCGATCTGGAATGACGCGAACTCGCGGCAAGAGCCGTTCGTGATCGTCGGAGATCCGCCGCCGATGTCGTCCTGGCCGCGCCGTGGCACCACCGAATTGCCGGAGCTGTCGGCGGGGGAGGTGCTGGCGGGGCTGCCGGGCTGCCCTGGCATCGCACGCGGCCGAGCCCGCGTCGTGCTCGACAGCAGCGATCCGACTGCGCTGGCATCCGGCGATGTGCTCGTCGCGCCGCTGACCGATCCGTCGTGGACGCCGCTCTTCGTCAGCGCGAGCGCGGTGGTCGTGGACGTCGGCGCAGCGCTCAGTCACTCCGTCATCGTCAGCCGGGAACTGGGTCTGCCCTGCGTCATCTCAGCTACTGGGGCGACGGGCCGCATTCCCGACGGCGCGCTCGTCGAGGTGAACGGCGACACCGGCATGATCACCGTGCTTGAGGTGTGACGCGAGGCGTCACTGTGCTGGAGGTGTCTCCCGTCAGCGGGCAGGCCACTGCGGCAGGCGGCGCTCCGTGAGCGCGCGTACGCCTTCGCGGTAGTCAGGGCTGGGGATCATCTCGTCGAGCAGCCTGTCCGACTCTGCCACCGACGTCCCCACGTCCCGATGCTGGTCCAGGTAGATCTGCCGTTTCGTCGTGGCGAGCGAGCTGGGCGCGACCCGCGCCGCCATGTCGTACGCGTATGCGTACACGTGGTCCATGAGCTCAGACGCATCCACGATCTCGTTGAACAAGCCCCAGCCTTCGGTTTGAGAAGCCAGGATCTTGCGGCTCGACAGCAGCAGATCATTCGATCGCGTGATGCCGACGAGGCGGGGCAGCACCCACGACAGGCCGAACTCGGCGGGCAGACCCAAGGGTCCGTGCGCTGTTGTGAGCTTGGCGTCGGCTGCAGCGAAACGCAGGTCGCAATAGCAGGCGAGCACGAGTCCGGCACCTGCCGCCGCGCCGTTCACAGCGGCGACGGTCACCGTCTCCATCGCCATCATGAACGCGAAGTTCTGATCGAATTCGGGGGCAACGCCATAGCCCGGCATCGCCAGGTCGGGGGCTGTGCCGGGGTCGTAGCCCCCCTTTTCCTCGTGGCCTTCCAGCGCTTGGGTGTCGGCACCGACGCAGAAGTCGCGTCCCTCGCCGGTGATGACGACGACGCGTATGTGTGAATCTCGCTCGACCTGTTCCAGCACCCAACGCATTTCGGTGTGCATCCGGCCGGTCCAGGCATTGCGTCGATGTGGGCGCGAGAGCGTCAGCGTCGCAACCGGCCCCTCAACGGAGTACTTCGTTGCCTTCAGATCCATGTGACCCTCCGCTGTCGGCCTCAACCGCCTTCGATCACTTTTCTCAGTGCGTCGAGGGCATCTTCGGCGAATTCGGGGCGGCAAATCAGCACATCGGGAAGCCATGGGTCGGCAAAGTTGTACTCCAGCTCTGAGCCGTCGCATCGGCTGGCATGCAGTCCTGCAGCCCGCGCCACAGCGACAGGCGCACAGTTGTCCCACTCGAATTGGCCTCCCGAATGGGCGTAGATATCAGCCATTCCCAGCACCACGGCCATGGCCTTGGCACCTGCAGAGCCGAGCGTCATCAGCTCCGCATCGAGGGCCTCGGCGATGATGACGGCGGCCGCAGGCGGGCGCGATCTGCTGACGACGAGGCGGGGCTGCCCGTTGTGCGGCTCCGGAAGGCAGGGTTCTGGATCCGTGCACAGGGTCTGGCCGACCGCAGGCAGTGCCACAGCCCCAGCAGTCGGCACGCCGTCCTCGACGAGGGCGATATGCACCGCCCAGTCCGAGCGGCCAGGTTCGGAGAATTCACGGGTGCCGTCGAGGGGGTCCACTATCCAGACCCGGTCTGCGGACAGCCGGGCGAGATCGTCCTTGCCTTCCTCGGACAGGATGGCGTCATCGGGCCGCGCTTCGGCCAGTCGTTGCACGATGTGACGGTGGGCTTCGACATCGCCCGTGTCCCGAACCTCCCAGGTCCCCGCCCCCGAGCTGAAAAGCCGATCGCGGACTTCCACCAGCAAGGCCCCCGTCTCGGTGGCCACGCTCGCGGCGAGGGCGTGGTCGTCGGGTTGGGCCATCGGTCAAGTGTGCCCCGTCCGCGCCCTTCCAGCACCTTCATGGCGACTTCGCGGGTTGTTCATGCCTGCGAGGGTCATGCACGGCTCTAATGATCTGAGGACTGATTCCGTCATTTTCGGCACATTGTGTCCGGGCCGCAAAGCTGTGCGGGTAGCCTCGCGAACCGTCGGGTGTGGTGGAGCGCGTAACAGCGCATCTCGCGCCTGCGTTCTGGACAACCGATGGAGGGAAAGTTCTCTATGAATAGACGAATCGCACCGATTTCTCGGCGTTCTGCGCTGCGACTCGGCGGCGTACTAGTGGCGCTTGCGCTTGCGGTCGCTGCATGCGGCTCGGACGATGGCACCGACGACGAGGTCGATGGCGACGAGCCGGCTCCGACGACCGAGGCGGCCGCGCCCGCAACCGAAGTCGTCATGACTCAAGACGAGGGCGACCTCTTGACCGTTGTGCAAGAGCGCGGCACCCTCAATTGCGGTGTCAGCGGATCGGCCGTGGCTTTCTCCGAGACGCAGCCTGACGGCAGCACGACCGGCTTCGACGCCGACTACTGCCGAGCGGTTGCTGCGGCGATCTTGGGCGATGCCGGCGCGGTCAACTTCGTGCCGCTGACGGCGGCCGAGCGGTTTACCTCGCTGGAGGCCGGCGACATCGACCTGCTGGTGCGCAACACCACCTGGACCCAGAGCCGCGACACCGACCTCGTGCTCGACTTCGGACCGACCACCTACTACGACGGCCAGCAGATCATGGCCCGCGTGAGCGAAGGCTTCTCGGGCACGTCGACGGTGTCGGACCTCGATGGCGCCACGGTGTGCACCAACGCGGGCACGACCACCGAGAAGAACATGAAAGATGCAGCGGACGCAGCTGGCATCGAGATCGAGCTGTTGACCTTCGAGGACTTCGACATCGTCACCGACAACTTCATCGCCGGCGCTTGCAACGCGGTCACCACTGACGGTTCCGCGCTCGTGGGCCGCAAGGTGAAGCAAGAAGGCGATCAGGAGTGGGCGATCTTCCCGCCGACGCCGATCTCGAAGGAGCCGTTGGGCCCGGTCTACCCGCAGAACCAGTCGACATTCGGCGATGTCGTCAACTGGACCGTGTACGCCACGATCCTCGCTGACGAGAAGGGCATCACCTCCGCCAACATCGACTCGATGATGGGCAGCGGCGACCTCGACGCCGAGGCCGTTCGCCTGCTCGGCGGCGAGGGCGAGCTGCAGACCAAGATGGGTCTGTCGGCCGACGCTTTCTACAACGTGATCAACCAAGTCGGGAACTACGACGAGATCTACACCCGCAACCTGGGCCCCGTTGGTCTGAGCCGTGACGGCTCGGCGAACGCGCGCTGGACTGCGGGCGGTCTCATCTACGCACCGCCTGCTCGCTGATCTCGCTCCTGCCGACCGGGCGCAGCCCGCACCGGCAGGCGAGTGACCACAACTCAGTGCACGGTGCGCATGGAGCGCACGCTTGGTCCACGGTGCGCATGGAGCGCACGCAAGGGTGTACGGAGCGCACGCATGTGACGGCCCCCGACCGGACTGGTCGGGGGCCGTTGCGCGCTATGACCCCAGCGGGGCGATCGCTGCATACTCAGATGCAATAGCCCGATGCGTGCGATCTCGTCGCGTAGGGTGACCAGCGGTGAGCGACCCTCGAGAAGCGGCACGTGACGCCTCCCTGAGCGCGCTGGGGACCCGTCCGCCGTTCTACCGGGACGCGACAGTCGTGCGCTGGATCGCGCAGGTCGGCACGCTCATCCTCGTCCTTGCAGCGATGTGGTTTCTCGCCACCGAGGCGGGGGACAGCTTGAGGGCCCGCGGCGCAAATATTGACTTCGATTTCATCTCCGACTACATCGGCATCCAGGTCGGCTCGGGGATTGACACCAATCCCGATTCGGGCGGACGAGCGCTCTGGGTCGGCATGGTGAACACCATCCGAATGGCTGCGGCGGGCATCGCGCTCGCGTCGGTCATCGGCGTCCTGGTGGGCTTGGCCCGGCTGTCGTCCAACTGGCCGCTTCGGCGCCTCGCGGGTGTCTACGTGGAGGCGCTGCGCAACATCCCGCTGCTCGTGCAGATCCTGGTGTACGCCGCAGTGCTGGCGACGCTTCCGAATGTCTCATTCGGGATGGGACCGATTTCGGGCTGGATTCACGTGTCCAATAAGGGACTGTCGATCCCGCGCGTCTTCGTAGCCGACGGCTTTTATCAGTGGGCCGTCATCATGCTGATCGGTGCCGTAGTGGCGCGCATCACCTACCGCAGGCTTGCGGAGCAACGAGAGCAGACCGGCGCGCAGACCAACGCCGGCGCTTGGGCGACCGGGATCGTCGCCGTGTTCGCCATCGTGGGGTGGTGGGTGCACCCCATCTTCGGCTGGCTGGGGAGCCCCCTCGGCAGTCTGGCTGACGGTGTCGGTGCCATCCCGCAAGGCGTCGTGCAGCTCATCGCTGCGTTGGCCGCTCTAGCCGTGGCCGTGTGGTGGATACGCCGGTTCCTCGCCCAGCACCGAACTCCGGCAGGTCTCACGCGGCTCACCGATGACGATTGGTTCCGCATGATCTTCGCGGTCGTGGCTGCGGCGATCGTCGTGCTCTTCGTGACGGTGCTGTGGCCCGGGCTGTCGAGCTGGGTCGTCAACTCATCCAGCGACGGCCTCGGAGTGCTGGCCGACAAGTTCGGCAACGGCCGCACCGGTCCCCCCATCGACGCCATGCGGCCCGACATCGTGCAGCCAGGCAACTTTGCCAACTATGGGCCCGCAGGCCTGAACTTGTCGATCGGATTCGCCGCTGTCTATTTCGGCGTGGTGTTCTATACAGCAGCGTTCATCGCCGAGATCGTGCGCGGCGGCATCTTGGCAGTGCCCAAGGGCCAGAGCGAGGCGGCGCAAGCAGTCGGCCTGCGACGCTCGACGGCGTTGCGTCGGGTGATCCTGCCGCAGGCACTGCGGGTGATCCTGCCCCCGGTCGGCAACCAGTACCTGAACCTCACCAAGAACACCTCGCTGGCGATCGCCGTCGGCTACAGCGATCTCGTCCAGATCGGCCAGACGGTCTACAACCAGACCGGCAAGACGCTGCAGGTCATGGCGGTGTGGATGCTGTTCTACCTAGCATGCTCTCTGACGATCTCGGCTGTCGTCAACTTCTTCAACATTCGCATGCGGATCGTGGAGCGCTGAGGTGACCGATCCGATGCTGCCTCCTGCGTCGACCGCCATGGGCGCCGAACCAGTGATTCCGGCAGCCAGCCCGCCTGACCGGCCGAGCCTTCCGCCGGGACGCTGGATCCGCGAGAACCTCTTCCCCAACACTCGCAACTCGATCCTCACGATCTTCGCGATCCTCATCGCGCTGTTCGCCTACCGCGGATTGCTGAACTTCATGTTCAGCGAGGAGCGCTCCTGGATCGCGGTGCGCACCAATCTGCGCTTGATGTTCACGCAGGCCTATCCCGAGCACCAGTACATCCGCGTGTGGGTGACGGTCGGCACCATCATGGTGCTCGCGGGCGTGAGTGCCGGCATCTGGGCGCGCTGGGGCGGCGTGACCGTCAAGCGATTGATGGGCTGGCTGATGTCGGGCGGTGTTCTCACCGCCGCGGGGGTGCTCGTGCGCGAGCCGAGCGTGCTGACCGATGCAGCGGGTGAGTCGGTGCGTGACGATGCCGGCGAGCTTGTGCGCGAGTCCTTCGCCGCCGCGATGGCGGATCGATGGGTGTGGTGGGCCATTGCGATCGCGCTGTTGGCGCTCGGTCTGGTCCTGTGGACATCGCTCGATGATCTGCGGCGTCGCACGATCGAGATCCCGGTCGCTTGGCTCATCTTCGGGCTGCCGGCACTGCTGGTGGCGTCCACCTGGGTGGTGCGCTACGGCCACTACGGATTCACCGAAGGCGAGTTCATCGCGGAGCCCGGACAGCTCGTGGCCATGACCACCAGGGTGCCCTGGACGTTCATGTGGCTGATTCTGGTCGCCAGCTTCGCGCTTGGGAGGGCCGCACGCGATCGAGCCATTGCCTCGGCTCAGGCGGCCGAAGAGACTCCGAACGGCGGCCCGTCCGATGAGGGGGCCGATGACGACGCTGTGCCCGAGCTGCCCCGCGGCGCATTGGCACGGACGCGCACGTCGGTCAATCTGCTGTGGGTGCTGAGCCCCTTCTTCCTCTATTGGGTCGTCATGCGCGATCCCGAGATCGACTACGCCCACGTGTTCTCGACCATGCTGCCGATGGGGCTCGCATTCGGGGCGGCGGGCGCTGCGGTGCTGTGGCTGCTGACGCGCAGCGATGCCGGCGAGGTCGGGAGGTTGGCAGCGATCGGCCTCCTGCTGCTGGCCGCGTTCCACTGGGTCGCGGCGTACTTCGGCTGGTACTCGATGCTGCAGGTCGCACGCATCGCATTCCTGCTCCTGGCCGTTGCCGGGCTGTTAGCGCCGAACTTTGCTGGCGTTGCTGCTCAGCGCCGAAGGCTGGTAGGGGCATGGCTGTTCATGGTGCTGATCGCCTTCTACGGCGCAACGGTCATCAACTCGCCGTCGACGGTGGAGACGCCGACCGACATGTTCATCGGCGGGTTCAGCGTGACGCTGCTCGTCTCTGTGCTGACGATCATGCTGTCGTTCCCGATCGGGGTGTTGCTGGCGCTTGCACGAACCTCCCGCCAGCCGATCTTTCGGGTTTTGTCGACCATTTACATCGAGGTGATCCGCGGCGTACCGCTCATCACGTTGCTGCTGTTCTTCTCCGGCGTGCTGCCGCTGTTCCTGCCCGACGGCATGGAGCTGGCGGAGCTGGCCGCAGCAATCCTCGGCTACACGCTGTTCTCGGCGGCGTACCTTGCCGAGAATGTGCGCGGGGGATTGCAGTCGATTCGACGCGGGCAGTACGAAGCGGCTGACGCCGTCGGGCTGACCACCACCCAGCGCACCGGCTTCATCGTGCTGCCCCAGTCGCTGCGGGTGTCGATCCCGCCCCTGGTGGGCCAGGTCATCGCCACGTTCAAGGAGACTTCCCTGCTCGCCATCATCGGGCTGTTTGACTTCCTGCGGATGGCCAATTCGGTGATCCCGAACCAGTCGCAGTTTCTGGGGGTGCGCCGTGAGAATCTGCTGTTTGTCTCGGTCGTCTATTGGGTGGTGGCATTCGCCATGTCGAAGTACAGCCAACGGCTCGAGCAACGCGTGGGACTGGGCCAGCGATGAGCCCGATGAGCTGCGCACGTCCTGTGGGCGCTGCTGCTGACCTGCGCGCCTTGCTGTCCATCGAACTCGTATTGCTTCACCGGCTTCCGTGCAACAGGATCGGACTGCCGGCCTTGAGGGGGAGCTGATCATGAGCACGCAACCGGCGCACGGCGACGCCACCATCGCCGTGTCCGACGAGCTCGCCGCACGCGACGACATGATCGTGTGCCGTGAGGTCGACAAGTGGTTCGGCGATTTCCAGGCCCTGAGCGGTATATCCGCAACGATCAAGGAGCAGGAAATTGTCGTGGTGCTCGGGCCGTCCGGCTCGGGCAAGAGCACCTGGATCCGGTGCATCAACCGGCTGGAGGCTCACCAGAGCGGTCAGATCATCGTGGACGGCATCGAGCTGACCAATGATCTGCGCAACATCGAGAAGATCCGATCCGAGGTGGGGATGGTCTTCCAGCAGTTCAATTTGTTCCCGCACTTGACCGTGCTGGACAACATCACGCTGGCGCCGATCTGGGTGCGAAAGAAATCACGGCCCGAGGCCGAGGAACTCGCCGAGTCGCTGCTTGAGCGGGTCGGCATTCCCGAGCAGGCGCAGAAGTTTCCTGGCCAGTTGTCAGGCGGCCAGCAGCAGCGTGTGGCAATCGCGCGGGCGTTGGCCATGGAGCCGCGCGTGATGCTCTTCGACGAGCCCACCTCAGCACTTGATCCCGAGATGATCAAAGAGGTGCTCGACGTGATGGAGGAGCTGGCGCGCTCGGGCATGACCATGATGGTGGTGACCCACGAGATGGGATTCGCCCGAGAGGTGGCCGATCGCATCATCTTCATGGAGGAAGGCGAGATCGTCGAGGTCGGCACGCCGCACCACTTCTTTACCGAGCCGGCCGAAGAGCGCACCAAGCTGTTCTTGAGCCAAGTCCTCTAGGCGCACCAAGTCCTCTAGGCGCGGGGGCGCCGGCGGAGCCGATCGCAGAATGCGGGGCTCAGCCGTTGGGCTCGCCGTAGGGAGTGCCCGCCTCTTCGTAACACGCTGGATGATAGTGCTCGACGCGATCCCAACGGTTCTTCACATACACGTTGCAGATGATCTGTTCAGCTCGGATGCGCGCCCGGAACTTGATGAGTTCATCGCACACAGCGCAATAGGCCGAATTACCCGCATCGACGGTTCGCGATACCGCCCTGCTCTTCCACTGCTTGCGCGTTGGTGCCGGGGCGTTCGTTGGACTCGAAGATGACGACGTCGTTGTGTCCGTAGCCATGGCGGGACCCTAGCGAACGCTCGCGCGCTTCCGGTGGATATTCGCGCACAGCGCGCGAGCATCGGCACGCATCGCGCGATTCTCGTGTCAATTTCGCGCGATTCGCGCGGAACTTCATCACGGACCAGCCGGGATGCCCGACGGCAATCAACCCCAGCTAGCGTGCCCGGCCGTGTCAGCAGGCTCCATCGACGAGGTCGGCGTCGTCGACGCTGTGCTTTTCGACTTTGGCGGGGTCATCACCGAGAGCCCCTTCGAGTCGTTCAATCGATACGAGGAACGCATCGGCGTGCCTCGCGACACCATCCGGCAGATCAACGCCACGAACCCCGACGCCAACGCGTGGGCTCGTTTGGAGCGAAGCGAGATCGGCGTCGACGAGTTCGCCGACCTGTTCGAGGCAGAAGCGGCCGCACGGGGATACCAGGTGTCGGGCGCTCAGGTGTTGGCATGCCTCAGCGGCGGTCTGCGACCCCCGATGGTGCGCGCACTCGAGATTCTGGTAGCGCGCTTGCCCGTTGGCTGCATCACCAACAACGTGCGAGCCGGCCACGGGGCCGCAATGGCACGCGATGCAGCGTCGGCGGCAGCTATCGACGAGGTGATGAAGCTCTTCGGCGTGGTGATCGAGTCGTCGGTTGTGGGGCTTCGCAAGCCCGATCCCCGCATCTACGAGCTGGCGTGCTCCGAGCTCGGCATCGATCCTGCCCGCACGGCCTACCTTGACGATCTGGGCATCAACTGCAAGCCTGCCGCCGCCATGGGCATGAAGGCCATCAAGGTGACCGATCCCGACGAAGCGCTGCGAGAACTCGAGACGCTCGTGGGATTCGACCTGTGCTGATGCGTCGCTGGGCGAGCTGCTGATCGGCTGCTGGGTTGTCCGGCGAGTTCATCTACACGCTGCGCGGGGTTGGGCGCTACTACCCGCCCGATCGGGAGGTGCTGCGCGAGGTGACGCTGGCGTTCCTGCCCGGCGCGAAGATCGGCGTGATCGGACATAACGGCTCGGGGAAATCGTCGCTGTTGCGGATCATGGCCGGGCTCGACGACGGGTATACCGGCGAGGCGCGCCTGGCAGCGGGGGCATCGGTGGGACTGCTGCCCCAGGAACCGGAGTTGGATCCTGCGCTCGATGTCGAGGGCAACGTGATGACCGGCGTCGCGGCGACCAGGGCGCTGCTCACGCAGTACGAGCAGGTCATGGCGGGCTGGGCCGAGCCCGATGCCGACTTCGAAGCACTCGGAACCCGCCAAGCCGAACTCGAGGATCGGATCGCAGCGGCCCACGCGTGGGACCTGGATCGACAGGTCGCTATCGCCATGGACGCGCTGCGGCTGCCGTCGCCCGACGCCGACGTGACGACGCTGTCGGGAGGGGAGCGGCGCCGGGTTGCCCTCTGCCGGCTGCTGCTGGCGCACCCCGACCTGCTGCTGCTCGACGAGCCGACCAACCATCTCGACGCCGAGTCAGTGGCCTGGCTGGAGCGCTTTCTCGCCGACTACTCCGGCACGGTGGTGGCCATCACCCACGACCGGTACTTCCTGGACAATGTCGCGGGTTGGATTCTCGAGATCGACCACGGTCGCACCATGCCGTTCGAAGGCAACTACAGCGCCTGGCTCGAACACAAGTCGGCTCGGCTGGCGGCGTCGGAACGCGAGGCCGATGCCCGCGCGCGCACGCTGGCGAGCGAGCTGGAGTGGGTGCGGATGTCGCCCCGGGCTCGCCATGCCAAGAGCAAGGCGCGTATCAGCGCGTATGAGGAGCTGCTCGCCAAACACCAGACCGCAGCCGACCGGCAGCGTCGGTCCGACCTGCAGATCACGATTCCGATGTCGCGGCGTCTCGGCTCGGTGGTCATCGAAGCGAACGGCCTGGCGAAGGCGTTCGGCGACAAGCTGCTGTTCGACGACCTCAGCCTCAGCCTGCCGCCCGGCGGAATCGTGGGTGTCATCGGCGCCAACGGCGCAGGCAAGACGACGCTGTTCCGGATGCTGGTCGGCGACGAATCGCCCGACGCCGGGGCCATCACCATCGGTGACACGGTGGACATCGCCTACGTGGACCAGTCGCGAGCACGGCTGGACGACCGTCGGACGGTCTACGAAGAGATCACCGACGGGCACGACACGCTGCGCATCGACGGAGTCGGGGGAGCCCGGGAGGTCAATGGCCGGGCGTTCGTGGCGTCGTTCAACTTCACCGGGGCCGACCAGCAAAAGCGGGTCGGCGAGCTGGCGGGCGGCGAGCGCAACCGGGTACATCTGGCTCGCACGCTGACGGCGGGCTGCAATGTGCTGTTGCTGGACGAGCCCACCAACGATCTCGACGTCGACACGCTGCGCTCGCTTGAGGCTGCCCTTGAGTCGTTCGGAGGCTGCGCGGTGGTCATCAGCCACGATCGCTGGTTCCTGGACCGGATCGCGACCCATGTGCTGGCATTCGAGGGCAACAGCGTGGTGCGCTGGTTCGAGGGGAACTTCTCGGAGTACGAGGCGTTCGCCAAGCGCCAACTCGGTGCTGACGCAGGACTGCCGGGCTCCGGCTTGGGCGCGGCGCATCCGTCTCGTATCACCTACCGGCCGCTCGCCCGCTGAGCTCCGCCGTTAGCGTCCGTGGCGTGCGCATCGCGACCTGGAACGTGAACAGCCTGAATGCCCGGCTGGAACGGGTGGACGAATGGCTCGACTACGCCGAGCCCGACGTGCTGCTGCTGCAGGAGACGAAGATGTCTGACGAGCAGTTCCCGCACATGCACTTCGAGACTCAGGGCTACGCCTCGGTGCACCACGGCGAGGGTCGTTGGAATGGGGTCGCAATCCTGTCAAGCGTGGGCATCGACGACCCGGTCGTCGGATTCGCCGACGGCCGCGAGCCCGATCCCGATGCGCGGATCATCTCCGCGCGCTGCGGTGGAGTGACTGTGAGTTCGGTCTACGTGCCCAACGGCCGTGCCGTCGATCACGAGCACTACCGCTACAAGCTGGACTGGCTGGGTCGCCTGCGGGCTCACCTCGAGGCCACCGGCGATCCCGCCGAGCCGGTCCTCGTCGGCGGTGACTTCAACGTGTGCCCCGATGACCGCGACGTCTGGGACCCCGAGAATCCCGAGCCACGCACTCACGTCACCGACGCTGAGCGCGATGCCATCACTCATGTCTGCGATTGGGGCCTGCGGGACATCTTCCGCGAGCACTACGCGGATGGCGGCCTGTTCAGCTGGTGGGACTACCGCGACGGCGCGTTCTACAAGCGCCACGGCTTGCGCATCGACCTGCTGCTCGGCACCGGGCCGGTGGTGGCAGCAACGCAGTTCTGCCTCATCGACCGCAACGCTCGCAAGGGCACCAAGCCGTCAGATCACACCCCGGTTTTCGCGGATGTGGCGCTATAGGGAGCCCCGCGCGGGGTGCGCCCGCTGTGGAGGCGGCAGAACCCTCTGCTCCAGCGATCCAGCAGGTCGCAACGTCGCAGAGTCTCCTGCCGCCTCCACAGCTATGACATCTGTGCCTGCTGGCTCAAGTCCTTAGCGCTCGCGCGCGGCGTCGAGGGCGGCGCGGGCGGCCGCCACCCGGGAAGCGGCGTCGTCTCGTGACAGGGCCGGCGGCTCGGCGGTGGCCGCAGCGATGAGTGCCAGCCATGGCGAAGGGCTGCGAGGCCCGCTCGCTGTTGAGCGTCCTGCCCGGTGCCGAGCCCAGGTGAGGTGCAGTGTGCGGGTGGCTCGCGAGACGGCGACGTAGAACAGCCGTCGTTCCTCAGGGTCGTCATGGCGCAGGGGCACGAGGCCGTCTTCGACGCCGGCAATCACCACATGACGCCACTGCAGGCCCTTGGCGGCGTGAAAGGTCGCGAGGGCAACGGCGCCGTCGCGCTGATCGAAGGGCGTGCCCGATTGGTGGCTGTCGAACAGGTCACCAGTGAGTTCGCGGTCGCTGCCCGACAGCAGCCGCACCCAGGTCGCGAACCCCTCGCCGGTGGGACCGCTGTGTCTGGACTGGCGGCCGGACGTGCGCGACATCTCGGCCAGGTAGGCATCGGCGAGGTCGAGCACTCGCATCGTCACAGGTTCGAGCGGAACGGGGGCCCCAGGTTCGAGGGCGCTGGCATCGAGTGCGTCTGCGCGCAGGTCTTCCACGACCGTGGCGAAGTGCGCATCTGTTGTGCTGAGCTGCTCGAGCAACTGCTGGACGGCGGGAAGCTGCAGGAACGAGCTTCGCTGGCCGCTGAGACGGGCGGGAATGCCGCGGGCCTCGAGGGCCGCGGCGATGTCTGCGAGCTGGGCGTTGGTGCGAGCGAGCACGCCGAATGAGTCCCAGCGCACACGGCCGACGTGACGGTCCGCGATCCAGCGGGCGATGCCCGATGCTTCGGCTGCAGCATCATCGAACGCCGTCACCGTCGGCGCCGGGCCGGTCTCGTGCGGGCGTGCCGCTGACTGCGCGCTGCCGCCGATCTCGGCGGCGCCCGCATCGCCGTGGCTCGCGATGACGGCGTGGCCTGCGGTGATCAGCGATGGGTGGCTGCGGTAGTTGAGCTCGAGCCGAACCACCTGCGCACCCTCGAAGTGCCGGTGAAACTCGGCGATGTAGCGGCTGTCGGCGCCATTCCACCCGTAGATCGCCTGGTCGATGTCGCCGACAGCGCAGATGTCAGCAGCTTCGTTGTGCACCGCGTCGGAGCCACCGATCCACTCCCACAGCAGGTTCCACTGCAGCCGGTTGAGATCCTGAAACTCGTCGACGAAGAAGTGCCGGTGCAGCCATCGCTGAGCTGCTGCGAAGTGCTCGTCGGCGCGCATCAGGCGCGTGCACTCGGCAAGCAGATCGTCGAAGTCCAGCAGGCGGCGGCGCGACTTCGTGCGTTCGAAGTGCTTGAACAGCTCTGCAGCAGCTTCGCCTCCCTGGCGCCCGAGCCGTCGCATCGCGGGTCCCTCGCGGTAGTCGGCAACCGACAGGTCACCAGCCTTTGCCCAGTCGATCTCGCGCAGCGCCGTGGCGACCGTGATCGGCGGCCTGGGGCCGAACGCCCGCTGGAGGTGCTCTGACAGCTCGCCGCTGAGCGATGCCCGGTTGGGCAGGATCTTCCGCTCGCCGCGTCCGTGGTCGATGTCGTATTGGCGCACCTGCGCGAGAGCGATCGAGTGAAACGTGCCCACCGGACCCATGTCGTCGACATCGAGCTGTCGCAGCCGCGACCGAAGCTCCCTCGCGGCCCGACGCGTGAATGTCACTGCCACGGCGCGTCGAGCCTGCATCGACTCAGTAGCCGCGCGCCAGGCGATCCGATGTGTCAGCACCCGCGTCTTGCCGCTCCCCGGTCCGGCCACCACAAGCAACGCGGCGGCCCCTGAACGCACGGCGGCACGCTGAGCGGCATCGAGCCCGTCGTCAGCCGGCAGCGCCTCGCCCCGATCCGCCACCGCATCGCTCGCCGAGTCGTTCATTACAGCGAACCTACGCGTTGCGCATGAACGCGCTACGTGCTGTCTTCGGCGTCTGTGCCGTTGTCCTCAGTGCAGGTGAGACCACGGAACGGGTCACGACCCGCTGCTGCGCGCTGTAGGCACCGCCTCTCCATCAGTTCCCCGAGGTAGCTGCCCCCGCCGCCTGTCAACTGCGCGTCTGTGACACCGGCAGGCTTCACCTTGCAGATGTCCCCCTGAACCTGCTGACGCGCACATCGAGTGCACGCGTCGTCGCAGGTCAGAGGGGCTTTTCCGCGGACTCACACAGACCCGCACACAGCGCCCATGAACAATCAGGGCTAGGCTCCCGACGCTTCGCCGATTTTGAGTGCTGCGATTCCAGACATGATCTCCGGCAAACGAATCGAGGCGCAGTAGCTTCGACAGTTAGCGAACGAGGATGTACGCATGGAACGAACGCCGCTCGCGCAAGCACTCGTACAAGGTCGTTTTGAGAATTTTTGCGATATCTCGCAGCATCTCAGAGGGCGTGAATCTCAAGGCGTTTCGTATCTTTTAGATCTATCTGATTCTGCAATTTGCGGTACCGCGGACTCGTCCGCCATCCGTCTCCATACGCCGTCTGTCATGACCTTGGCGAATCTGATTTCAGGACGTTTTCGGCGATTGAACCTGAGGGTCCGCTTGCCGAATGCAGACAGCATCAATCGGCAGCTAGCGCGTGGCGGCATCTTTCACGCGATCGCAAGAAGAGCCGGACCAACGCACATTGAGAACGAACCGGCCGAATGGCTCGAAACGATGGAAAGCTGGAACAGAGACTTTCATCCGAGTGACTGCCAGATGCGGAGGGACGCTCTCGTCGACTCCAAGATCGAGCCTTCGCCGACGCGTTCGATGCGAGCGGCATTTCAGAGGCAGCTTTTCTCCGTCATTCAGCCGCATATGCGCAAGGCCATCGAGGTCGGTGACGATATGCAGCCACTCGCGTCGACCTGGCTGACTGACAGGCTTGGCGTGACTTCGAGTTCGGAGGCGAGCATTCAGATCGACGACTACCTGGGAGCCTTTCAGCAAATCGTCGTGAACATTTGCGAGCACGCCAGAATCGAGGACACTAGGGGAGGCAGCTCCCTTGCGCAGATCTACGCCACCTACGGCGGAGGTGAGCGGAGTCTGAACCGGCTGCAGCTCATGGTCGTCGACAACGGCTACGGACTCTCGAAGTCGTTGCCCGAGCGGTACCGTGACAAGCACCGCAACGCTGCAGAGTCGCTGACCGACGCATTGATGGGCAATCTGCCGGGATTTTCCGGCGCACGCGGTCGAGGCCTCAAGTACGTCCGAGAGACTGCGATGGCCAACCATCGATCAAGCGGCAGCGGTGTCACGCCCAACCGGATATCGGTGATAACCGTCGGAGACGCCCTGGATTCAGCTGCGGTGCTGAGCTGGAGCGCGGACTCCGCTGACCCGACGGTTCAGCAGTACGAAGGTGTGCCCGTCATGGGAACGCTCGTCATGGTCTCACTGGGGGTGAGACTTGGATCTCTGAGCGGCGGGTCGGTCCGGGACGACGAGCTGGAGATGGACTTCAGCGAAGAGCGGAGACTTGTCGCCTCTCAGCTGGCCTGAGCGCGCGCAGATCCTGCGATGGCCCATAAGTATCTGCGCGTCGACGTCAACGACAATGCCCCTGAGTCCATCGACTCGGAGCCGGTCGACTTCCACTCTGACTTCGGCATCCCGCGGAGCAGGCCGTCACCGCAGACGACAGGCCCGGAGCACGCCAGCACAGACGACGAACTGGAGGACTTCGTCTTCGTTGACCTCCACGAGGCGCGACGGCAGCAGCGGGACCTCGGCCGCTGGGGGCCCGAAAGACTCCGAGAGGCGATACAGCTTCGCAAGAACCACCTCGCCGGCAGCAGGTTCGTGCTGTTCCGCTGGCCATGGCTGGCACTGAACTCTGGGGAGCGGCACGACAGCCAGATTTCGGAATGGCTGGACAGCTTGATCGGAGACAACCACGGCGAAGGCGTGCTGTCGGACTCGGTGACCAGGATAGGAGTCGTCCAGCACTGCGTCGGCGACGAGCCGAATACTTGCTGGGCCGGATCGGAACCAGATGCTGGCCTCGGTGTCCTCGACGCAGCCCGGGCCATCGAGACAGCGGCTCTGATCACGAGAGGCAATGCCTACTGGAAGCCTTCGAGGTACCACTACATCCTGCCGAGCGGGGAGCACACGGACCGATTCGTTCGCATCGGCGACGCCTTGCGCACTCCACACGATGCATATGCCATGGCGTGCTGGCTGACCCCATGCCTCACCGACGACGTAGCGATCCTCTCGGACACTGCTGGGCTGAACGCTCTTCTCATTCAGCTGGAAGAGATCCTGGCACGCGCCGGCAGCGCAGCCAGCCACACTGTCGTCCTGCCGGAATACGAGATCAGCAAGCCGGCTGTGCGTCGTCTACTCGAAAGAGCCGCAACGGGCTCGACGAGGCGTTTTCTCGGAGTGCAGTCAGTCAACTCGACCGGAAGCCTGCGAGAGCTCCTGGCAGGTGAGCTCGCACGGGTTTCGGACGGAAGACTCGAGTGGACGCTCGATGTGCTGGTCGACAGGTCGCCCTTCGCGGTTGCGCAGCTGTTCTCCGAGACCGAACACAGTCAGCATTCGCAGATCTGGCTGGATCTCAGCTACCGCGAAGGCCAATCCAAATTCGGCTCGTGCAGCCTCTGCAATGCTTCCGACAAACCGCAGCCGGTACACATCAATCCTCGCAACTACAGAGAAGTCGTGCTGCCCGAGCCGAGCCTGGCCATGCCGGCCATCGACTACGCGGTCGAAGCCCAGGCATTCTGGACCAGGGTCTCACGTACGAAGGGCATCGCCATCGAGGCTCGGCCGCACCCCGGAAGCCTCGAAGCACGCGGAAAACACCAACGACTGCCCGTTCGGCCATTCTTCGAGTTGATCGCCGAGCCCGGCGGACTGGAGGAATTGGTCCGAGAGCGCATCGCGAGCCTGCGCAGATCCGCTGTGAACGACCGAAACGCGACGGTTCGATGGAAGTTCGACGACATCGGTCTCGTCGTCGCGAACCAGATCGATGTGGTGAACGCTGTCCGCCCAGAGTTTGCGGGGCAGGGCGATGTGGATCTCGAGGTAAGCGCAAGAATCGTGCTTGGCTGCCTCGGCATCGAGAACGATGTGCCATTGCTCGCTTGTACAGCAGGATCGCAAACCGACACGCCAAACGCGGAGATCGCCCGACACGTACAGCAACTGGCCAGCGACAAGGCCATTCTCCTGTTCAGCTGGGGTGCCGTAACCGGCCTGAACCTCCGATTGCTGAAGATGCGAGTCTCACAGGCACTGGACGCGACAGGTGCCAGCAACCCCATGAGAGGCGTCGTCTTCCACAGCCGACCGGCGCATCCCTCCGATTGGGAAGCGACCGTCAACTCGTTCAAGCCGTCTCGGTCAGAGCCGTCCCGACTTGGAACACTGTGGACCAGCAGCTTTCCGTGGTCCTCACCGCTGGTCGACGAATACCTGCTGCTCGACCGCATCGACTTCGACGCGATCGACATCTCCGACGATGCGAGGACATTCCTCGAAGAACGGAAGCGCTTTCTGCGATTCCCAGAGACCTACGGAGGCAGAGAAGACGACTGGTCGCCCCGATTCGAGAACGCCGACGCCAAGATCGGCCCAGGTCACGTTTTCTGGGGCATGTCGGTTGACGAAATGCACCAGTCCGAACTGCGAGGGCAGTCGCTGTACGGCAATCGACTCGACCCGATGACTGCCTATGCGGCCATCGGATCAACGATCAACTACACACGCCATTCCGCAGGAACTGCCTCTGCGCCGCGCTGGATCCGTTTTGACATGGCCCGCATTGTCCACTCCTACTACGACGCCATCATTATCTGCTCGATTCTGAGATGGCTCAAACCCGGCGAAATCAGCTGGGACTCCGAACCCGCTGATGCGGCCAACGCAGCCAACGCAATGAAGTTCCTGATTGAACAAGTCGAGAACTCACCTGAGGAGAAGATCATCTTGCTGCCCGAACTGCTGCTCGCGGACGCACAGGGCAAAATCCCGGACAGCGGCAGGGAAGTGCTGCGGGAAACGGCCCGATCGGCGATGCAAACCGTCGCGTCTCAGGCCGGCGGCGCGATGGGCCGAGGGGCACTCGAGATCGGACTCGCGCTCGCGGAAAGGCCATAACGGGCGCTTCGCGTTTCCGCGTGGGGTAGCGCTGTGAGGGTCCGGGCTGGATAGGGAGGGATCCCCCAGAATCGGAGGTGTCGAGACCCCGATTCGGGAGGATCCCCGTGGCTGTTGACCTTACGCGTG
>MKWU01000803.1_pt1 | contig 58830 bp, 50 predicted proteins | sample 809101 | NCBI WGS metagenome assembly MKWU01 (sample SAMN05860141, study PRJNA318959) | sponge metagenome | host: Aplysina aerophoba | place: Slovenia: Piran, Adriatic Sea, Gulf of Piran | collected 2013-05-07 | reverse complement strand
ACGAACACCATATGGGCCCGCGGCGCATGAATGCCGCACTCGAGAGGCCGGACATACGACAGTACCTGACCGCATGCCTCAAGTTGTTCAAGTTCCTGTTTGCACTACAGGGGGCGTCCACATACGCCTGATGCCGCGGCAGGGATTGCTTCCCTCTGGCCGGTATCCATAGGCCTCCGCACAGCTCATGATGACGGAGAGAACCGGCACCGACCGGTCGGCTGCAACGGGCGTCGCGTGAAGCGAGGCAAACCACTCCCGGACATTGGCGTTTGTGATGTCGGTGATGGACTGTCCCCGGAACCTGGGCAGGATCTGGTTGGCGTAGTAGCCCCGGTTCACCGCGAATGTTCCAGGTTTCCAGTTCCTCCCGTAGCGCTGAAACACTTCCTCGGCGACGACCTCAAACAGAAGTGCCTCCGACGAAACCTGTCCGTTACTCCGGATTGCGGCGAGCATCACTCGCGCCTGCTCGCGTGCTTCGTCTGCACTCATTTCGTCGGCATCACCGACGATCTTCCAGATTCTCTCACCTTCGATCTGGGTTGCTATGAAGTAGCACTTCCTTCCGGTCGGGTAGACGCGGATACCGAAGCCCTTGAGGCTGGCGTCGCGGACATCCCGGCTGGTCTTTCGTGATCGGAGAGCCGCGATGTGTGCCTGAGTGAGTCGTGTCGTGGCCATGGATTCCCCCTGCCTTGAGTTGCAGACACGGGAAGATCCGTTGCGGAATCTGCCCACAGTTGCATCGGAGAGAGGGAAAATAGGGCGTTAAATCATATAATAAGCACCGACGGTGCGTCAGTAGGTGTGTCCGGCGAGGACCAGTCCGGTGGCCTCGGCGGTGGCGAGTGTGAGGGCGCGCAGGTCCTCGGGTTCCAGGTTGTGGAGATTGGTCTTGCCGGTGCAGCGCGCCATCATCGATGCCTCGCCCACCGCGGACTTGAGGATGTTGGCAACCGCCCGGGAGCATTCATCGGCCGTGACATCGGGGGCGAATCGAAGCCGGTGGGACTCGTCAAACTCGGCTCCGGCCGCCAGGGCCACAGCCATGCCGAAGACCAGCGACTTCGCACCCATGCCGATGAGCTTGGCGGCATCCGTTCCGGAACGCAGACCGCCGAACCAGAGAATGTCGATTTCCTCTTCCATGTTGAGCCGACGCAGGCAGGCAATAGTGTCGCGCATGAGCGTGAGGTCAGGAGCGCCGGTAAGTTCCGGCCAGTCGCGTCCCGTGGCGGTGTTGCCGTTGACCAGCAGGACGTCGAGGTCCTGATCGAGGGCGAATTCGATGGCATCTTCGAGAGCGCTCCCATGGGACACGGCGAGGCCGAGGATCTGGTCCTCACGGAGCCGCCGGATCTTCGTCGGCGCCTCGAAACGGGGACCGATGACATGAATGAGGCCCGCGGCGTCCTCCTGCGGCGGAATCTGTCCCTCGACGACCAGCTGCAGCCACGGCACATCGTCGGCGACCGGCTGCATGCCGATGTAGCCCGCTGCCGCTTCACCAATTCCCCGGCCAACCCCTCGCTTCACATCCGCCGGTGCGTTGTCGAAGCCGGCCACGAAGAAAGGCTGCGCCACTTCCATGCGTCCGGACCCCAGATCCGTGGCCACCTTGCAGGCCTCACGATAGGGGTCGATCACCAGTCTCGACAGATTGGCCGGCAGGAAAACCAGATCGTCGACAGTGGCCGGACGATCCCCGGGAAATGGATTGTCACGCGACCGCAGGCGCTTGGCCAGCATGCCGGCCTGGCGCGGCGTGTCCTCACGCTTCGTCCGAGCCATCAGGAAGATGTCCTCACGGTTGGCGACAGAGTAGTCGGCCGAGCCTGTTTCGGCGTCACAGCGATAGCATCTCGCCGCCTCGTTGCGCGCCTCCTCCCAGGTGTAGGTCGACTCGATTTCAGGGAATGCAACCGGATTGTCGCCAACACCGTGGAACGGCGGATGGTGCAGGCCCAGGAGTTCCCATTTGAGATCCTGGGCCACCGGCACACGCCGCGTCCGCCACGGCGTACGATAGGGAACAGGATCGTCGATGCCGTCGAGCCACGCCTTGATGTAGTAGGCCAGCCGCTGGCCATGGCTCATGGCCATGACGATGGTGGAGCCCCCGAAAGCGCCGTCACCGGCGGCAAAGACCTGCGGATCATCGGTCCGCATGGTCTCCCAGTCGGTCCGCACGCGATCGCCGGACATGAGGCCCCGGGTGGCAGGGTCGTCGCAGGCGCCGTACTGGCCGACCGCGGCAATGACCATGCCACAGATGATGTCGTGCTCGGATCCCTCGACCGTCACGGGTCGACGACGGCCGTCTGCATCCGGTTCGCCGGCCCTGGTGCGGACACAGCGCAATCTCAGGTGACCCTCGTTGTCGGCAAGAACCTCGACCTGCTGTGTGTTGTAGATGAACTCGATGCCTTCCTCGATGGCACCCTCGAGCTCGATCTTGCGTGCAGGGATTTCTTCCGGGCCGCGGCGGTAGATGACCTTGACCTCCTCGCAGCCCGGCAGGCGCAGGGCGGCGCGGCAGGCGTCCATGGCGACATCGCCGCCGCCAATGACGACGACTGTCGCCGGCATTTCGGGGCGTTCTCCCGCGTTGACCCGGCGCAGGAACTCGACGCCGTCGATCACGCGGTCATCATCCTCACCGGAGATCCCCATGGTCTTGCCCCACCAGGAACCGATGGTGAGCCCCACCGCAGCGTGGCGTTCCTTGAGCCCGGCGAGCGTGATGTCCCGGCCCAGGGCAACATTCGTGTGGATGGTGAGACCGGGACAGCGGGCCTTCAACCTCTCCATGTCCTCGCCCAGGGTGCCCACAGGCAGGCGAAACGCCGGAATGCCCCAGATCATCATGCCGCCGGGACGGTCGGTCATTTCATAGACATCAACCCTGAATCCGGCGACGGCAAGATCGTGGGCCGCCACCAGTCCGGCAGGTCCGGCTCCGACGATGCCGATACTCTCTTCACGGGTGACCGCCGCCGCCGCGGGCACCCATTCGGCTCCGAGCCTGTCCATGACAAAACGCTTGAGATTGCGGATCTGCAAAGGCCCGTCGCTTGCAGTGCGCCGGCACGCCGGTTCGCAGGGTGCATCGCAGACGCGCCCGCAGATCGAACTGAAGGGGTTGGTCGCCGTGATGGCCTCGAATGCCTCGGCAAACCTGCCTTCCCAGATGTGGGCAATGTAGGATGGCGCATCCGTGCCGACCGGGCAGGCGATCTGGCAGGGAGCGGGCACGAAGTGCCGGCCGGCGGTATCGTCCGCGAGCTGCTCGGGCACAAGATTGGCATCCGTCATCGCAGAGCCCGTTCCATCGCTGCATCGATTTCCGGATGCCCCGCATTCCGCCGTTCGGGACAAAGCGGAAGGCCGGTGATCTCGGCCGCCTCGGGCGTGAGAGCCACAAGATCGTCACGGCAGGGACCCTGGACATCGTCATATCCCAGTCCACGCGTGATGGCCGCAATCTGCCAGCGCACGCTTTCCAGGAAGGTGTAGATGTGCTGCGCCTCGATTTCGGGTTTGTAGCGCTTCTCGTGCTCCGGATCCTGGGTGGCGATTCCGGTGACACACTGGCCGACATGGCACTGCATGCAGGCGATGCAGCCGCCGGCGATGATGGCGGCGGTTCCCAGCGCCACGGCGTCGGCTCCCAGGCACAAGGCCTTGACGGCATCGACCCCGTCTCTCAACCCACCCATGAGGACAATCTCGATGTCCTGGCGGCGGCCGATGGACTCAAGAGCGCGTTCCGCCTCGCAGATGGCGGAGATGGTCGGGATGCCGACATACTCCATCACCTCGGCGCCACCGGCGCCGGTCGAACCCTGCATGCCGTCGAGCTCGACGAAATCGAAGCCGTCCTTGACGGCAATCTTGATGTCGTCGTGTATGCGCCCCGCTCCCAGCTTGACGCTGACCGGCAGACGGTAGCCCGTCGCCTCGCGCAATTCCTCGACCTTGATGACAAGATCGTCGGCACCGAGGATGTCGGGATGGCGCGATGGCGAACGAAGGTCGATGCCGGCCGGAATGCCTCGTATCTCGGCCAGTTCCTTCGTCACCTTCTTGGCCATGAGCTGGCCACCGAACCCCGGTTTGGCGCCCTGGGAAATGTAGATCTCCAGGCCATCGGCCCGGTTCATGTCGTGGATGTTCCAGCCCAGACGGCCACCGAGCATCTGGAAGATGAGCTGGCCTGCCGCATCACGCTGGGCGTCGCTCATGCCGCCTTCCCCGGTGTTCTCGGCAATTCCCGCCATGCCCGAGGCGATGGCGACCGCCTGCTTGGCGGACCGCGACAGGGCGCCGTAGCTCATCGGAGCGATGAGGACGGGCATCGTCAGGTCGAGGGGCCTGGCGCCGTTCTTGCCGCCGATCAGCGTGTGCATCGCGACCCTGGAGACCGGATCGTCACCGACAGCACCCGGATCGATGTCCCTGGCAAAGGCAAGATCGGCAAGGTGCGGCAGTTCGCGGGCGCCACCGTATCCCCTCACCCGGTAGCGGCCGATCTGGGACTTGATGTAGACGTCTTCCTGGACCTTGTGATTCCAGTAGTCGCTGTCGCCGGAAAAGTGAAAGTAGGGAATCGAGCGCACCTGCCGTTCCGGCGTACCGTAGCGCAGTTTCTTTCCGGCATTCACGATCTTGCGGAAACTGCCCCGGAAGGGAATGTCATAGCGGTCGAGGAAGGCCCGGACATCGTCGATCTCGTCTTCCGCGGTATCGGTCTCCATGGCGTCGGACCCCAGAGACACCAGGTCGCCGCCAAGGAAGATCTCGCCTCCCGTCATGTCCTCGCCGAGGCGCTCGCCTGATTCACCGAGAATGATCATGCGTCCGCCATACATCATGTAACCGGCCATGAAATTGGCGTTGCCGCAGCACAGCAGCGTCCCTTTCTTCATGACCTGCCCGGCCCGTGACCCCATGTTGCCCCTGATCACGACCTCGGCGCCGCGGATCGCCACCCCGGCAATGGCGCCGGCGTTGCCGCCGACGACGACGGATCCACGGTACATGTTGTCAGCCAGCCCCCAGCCGGCGTTGCGTTCGACGTGAAAGCGGGGAGTGTCGGTCAGTCCGGCGCAGAAGTACCCGGCCGAACCACGGACATGGATGTCAACCGCATGGACGACGCCGACGCCGATGTGATGGCGTGCATCGGGATTGAGAACCTCGATGGCTTCGCCCCGGGCTGCCGCCTCGCGAATGCCCTCGTTGGCTTCGCGGGTCGACAGGCCCTTCAGATCGATCGTGACCATGTGCGGTAGCTTCCCGGAGGCGGTTCACGGGTATCGAGCGCGCGGCCCGGGAACAGGCGATTGAGCGAGACCTCTTCGGAGGCAATGGCGATGAGATCGTCGTTCTCGAACATGATCATCGGCTTGGCAGCAAGCCGGTCCTTCGCATAGCCGATCTCGTCACGGGTCGACACAAGGAAGGAGAATGTCCCGTCCATGTCGTCGATGGAGGAGGCCAGGGAGTCCTTCAGGGCAATCCCCTGGTTCATCTTGTCGGCGAGGTAGACGGCAATGAGTTCGCTGTCGTTGTCTGTCGCGAACGCGAATCCGCGGCGCTCGAGACGCCGGCGCATCTTCCAGTAGTTCGTGATCTGCCCGTTGTGGACAATCGCGACATCGGCAAACCCGGTCGCCCAGAAGGGGTGCGAGGCCTCCGGCTTGACATCCGATTCGGTGGCAAGGCGCACGTGTCCGAGGCCGTGCGAGCCCCTGAACAGATGGACGTCATAGGTGTCATCGACCTCATGGGCGCCGCCCACGTCCTTCACGATCTCCAGGCTCTCGCCGATCGACACCACCTTGGCGGCGTGTTCCACGGCGTAGGAGAATTTCTGCAGATCGCCGCTGAAACGCACCACGACACGATAGCTGCCCGCGATACGCTCTTCCTCGATCACCCGGGCGCCGTGTTCGTCGAAAACCGTCTTCAGGGCTGCGATGGCGTCACCCGCCTCGTTGTCGGAACCGACATGAAACCGCAGTTTCAGCTGGCCTTCCTCCCCGCCCTCGTAAAGGGCGAACCCCGTGGAGTCCGGGCCCCGGTGCTGACAGCCGTCAAGCATGTCGATCAGCGCCGGCCCGGTATCGATTCCACTGCCCTCATTCTTCAACAGGATACCGGCAATTCCGCACATGGCCTGTTTCCTCTGATGAAACGAAGTTTCCTGCTATTGATGCTTATAGCCGCTTCGCGACGTCAATGCAAACCGCCTCAACGGATCATCTGATCGACAAAATCCGCCCCGAGACCGACAGAGTCGAAATGCTCGCGGCACTGGCGGATGAGTCCCAGATTGTCCTCGACGTGGATGACCCGGTCGTCGTCATCGACATAGAGGACGGGTCCGTCGACGAAGAAGAAGGTCTGCATCTCCTCGGCATCATCGACCGTGAGCGTGTGCTCCTCACCGGGTGGCTCAAAGACATAGGCGCCCTCGCGGGCCACCCAGGAATGCTCGAGATAGCGCCAGCTCCCCTTGATGACATAGCCGTGCACCGGCGAGGGATGACGGTGACGCCCGAGAACGCCACCGCGTCTGACGCGCAGGATCTCGCAATGGGAGCCCGTGGTCATGTCGAAGAAGAGCGGGCGGAACCAGACGTTCTCGTCGATCACCACCCACAATCGCTCGTCATCGGCAGGCAGACCAAGCAATTCGGGCCGCATGCCAAGCTGGCCGAAGGCGGGCGGGTCCCAGGCAACCAGGTCCCGGTAGCGGTCGTTCATGTCCATCACATCCTCCCTTTCAATCGGAAATGTCGCGGGCAAGCCGCGCCACGATGGCGCGCTTTCCGTCTTCGTCGAGCTTGTCGAGTTCGTTGAGAAGCAAAGGCTCGTTGACTCTCTGGTTCCAGAAGTCCGCGGCCTCCGCTCCGAGCAGTGCCCAGCGGCCGACGATCTGGCGCGTGATCTCGTTGTTGGGACCCATGATCCATCCGGCCTTGGCATCGCGCACCAGGCGCTCGATTCCCGCCTTGCGGCTGTATCCCGAACCACCGTGGAGCTGCAGCATCCTGTCGGAGACCTCCATCGCCATGCGGCAGCCCAGTTCCTTCGCCTTGAAGGGCCAGACGGTCCAGGCGGTCCGTGGCATCGCCTCCGGGTCGTCTTCGTGCAGGGTCCAGTCGTTGTTGCGGGTGTTCCGGTCGAGAAGCTCCGAGACGGCAAAGGCGTAGACCCGCGATGCCTGGACATCGATCAGGCAGCGGCCGAAGACGTCGTGAGTGGTGGCATAGTCGGCGATCGACTGGCCGTACTGGGCATGGCGTCGCTTCGTCGCGTGGCCCCTGGCAAGGTCCATGCAGGCGAGGGCGACGCCGTTGTAGAGGGCACCGAACATGAGCATGGCAAGGGGGTCGATGGCCTCGTCGTTGGACGCCGCGCCATCTCCTGGCGGGCCGATCATGCGGCCCTCGGGCAAGACGACATCGATCTCCACCGGGCCGGACTGGTTGCCGCGCATGCCCATGGCGTCCCAGACGCCCGGGCTGCCCTTCAGCTCGTCGGCATAGAGCAGGAAGACTGAAAGGTCCGAGTAGTCGCCGGAGAAGTTCGGGCTCACCGTCTGCGTGATCATCCACCTGGCATAACCGCTCGAGGTGGTGAAGGCGCTCTTCTTGCGGACGTGGTAGCCACCCGGCACGATCTCGACGCTGGAGATCTTCGGATACCAGAAGTGGCCTCCGGTTTCCGGATCGGTATAGGAGGCCGAACCGACGAAGCAGTCCCGGTCGATGCGGCGCAGCACCTTCACGGCCTCCTCGTTGCCCGCCGCGCGAAACAGCAGGGCCGCCACGGAGACGAGATGCATGGTGAAGATCACCGCCGTGGACGGACAACCGTAGCGTGCGAGGGTTTCGGTGATCATCGTCACGCCGACGTGGTTTTCCGCCCGACCGCCGTACTTTCGGGGGATGATGCAGCCAAGGATGCCGAGTTCGGCGAGAGCCTCGAGACTCTTCCAGGGGTATTCCCCGGTTTGATCGGAGACGATGGCCTGGGGCCGAATGACGTCGTGACAGGCCCGGATCAGCCGCTCCTGCAAGTCGCGTTGCTCATCCGTCAGATACCACTGCGGATCGAAATCGAAACCGAGTCCCGGGTAGGGCTTGCCACCCCACTGCTTGGTCCTGTCCAGTGATTCAGCCTCCCTCATTGCGATCCCCAACCCTCGATGGCCGGCCCCGACCTGTCAACCGGCCGGAACCGTCGTGGACCAGGTGTCATCAGTCCGTGAGGACCGGCGTCCCGTGTTCCCCGTCGATGATGCGTCTGGCGCTTTCAGAGCGGATCGCCGCATCAACGGACAGGCCTCCGGCCGGCACGTCCTGGATGACCAGATGAGGGATCCATCACCCTTCAGGCTGTCGAAGAGGAAAACGCGCCCACATGGTGAAGGGCTCCTCGCGTGACGCCTGGTGGACGAGGGAAATGGAATCGACACGCCACTCCCGCCCGATGAGATGTCCCATCCTGTGTCCCAGGGAGCCGGCGATGCGTTCACGCAGACCGTCATCGAGACGCCGGGTCAGCGTCATGTGAAAGCGGAACTCGTCGAGGACAAAGGGATAGCCCCAGCGGTCGAGCAACGCTTCCTGGCGCGCCGACAGGCCTTGCGAGACGCGGCGTTCCCTTTCCCGGCTGGCCAGCGGCGCGCGCAAGTGGTCGAGTTCCGTCACGCACGCCGCTGCCAGGTCATTCATGGCCGGGCAGGGTTCACGAAGCACCAGAGCGATGAATTGGTCGACGGTGGCGAGGTCCAGCGGCGGCGCCCTGAATGCGCCGAAGTCCGCTGCGAGAGCGGCGGTGGCCGTGGCGAGATCCTCCCCGGTGGTTCCAGGCGCGAGAGCGAACGGGGCTTTCAGCGTGGCATGGAACCCGTAAATGCGGGGAATGCGGACGACGTCACGGTGAAGGTCTTCCGGGATGCCGGCGGCGGTTCCGGCCTCGCTCCCCAGCCAGCCCGCGGCGAACAGCGCCAGTTCCGAGGTGGCCGCAGGCGTGTGGTAGACGGCGAATCTGCCGTTCACCTTCCTTCGCCGTCACCGGCAAGTTTCGTGAAGAGAAGCGAGGCCGAATCGAGAACGTCATCCGGCAGGGACGCCTGTGACATGGTCACCGCCAGGGCCGTCGACAGCCGCCAGGAACGGGGCAGGGAAATGTTCGCCGCCGCCGCTGCGCTCTCGATACGACCGACGAGACCGGCCTGATGCCCATCGCCGGCGAGCGACAGGCTGATCCCCGTCGCGTTCCCGAGGCCCTCGAGGATGATGTCCTCTCCAAACAGGTCCTCGAGACACACATCATGTCCGGACCAGCCGAGGGCCTCGTCGAGAAGAACAATCGAACTGTCTCCCTCGTCAAAGAGGGCTCTCACAAGACCGTGCCGGCGAAGGCGCGCGGTGTCGGTGCCGTCGAAGAGGATGAAAGGACGACGGTTCTCGGCCATGAGAAGCGAAGCCAGGTAACCGCACACCGCCGCACCGCCACAGGGCACCACTTCGATGGAATCGTCCAGCGCGCCTCTCCCGGTCCGGGCACAGCACCGCGACAACGCCTCCAGGTAACAGGCATCGCTGACCTGTTCGACAAGCAGCGATCGATCCTGTTCCGCCAGGGAATCGAACATCGCATACCCGGCAGCCGCCTTGAGTGCGAAGACCGTTTCCGGATGGGCGGGCCACGAACCCTTGAGGACGCGGGAATGTCCCGTGTCGTCCTCGAACACCGGACGCACCCGGTCGAGGTGGTCGCCGTCGATGAGGAACGGCGAATGAGTCGTGTAGATGACCTGGTTCCGTGCGGACAGGCGTTCCAAGAATACCAGCAGTTCACGTTGTGCCGTCGGGTGAAGGCTGAGACCGGGTTCGTCCAGCAACACGATGGCATCGCCCATGCCGCTCCCGGACTCCGCGGCGAAGACGAGGAAGAACGAGAGGAACCACTGGAAGCCCTTGCCGCGGGATTCCAGTTCGATCTCCACATCCTCCAGTGAATCGTCAGCAACCCTGATGCGGAAATAGTCTCCGTCGACATGATAGCGGATGCGATGGCGCCGCTGCGACCACAGCTCGGCACAACGACGGCTGATGTCGACCGACGCGGCATTGAGCCGGATGGCCCGCTCCTCCATCTGGCGTTGCATCGCTTCATCCGATTCCCTGTTGCCCGTGGCGCCGAGTTCCGCAATGTCCCGGGGATCAAGGCCCGCATGGCGGAAGAGCGCAAGCGCGGTTCTGAAGCGCGGTTCCGGTTCCTCGCGTTCAAGGCCCCGGAACATCTCCGGCAGCCAGATGGCGCTGTCGAGCACGCCGTAGTTCTCGAAGTAGACGAGGCGCGGCAGTTCGCGTTCCACCAGGGCGTTGACATGATCGATCACCCTGCTCCCGAAGGGCATACGCAGCATGGCGGCGACGATGGCGCCAAGAGCGCTGAGCCGTTCGTCATCGAGCCCGGAAATCTCTCCTTCGATTTCGCTGAGAAGGGCGCGGCCGGTGGCGCTCGTGATGTCGTCGAGTCCGGTGAACCGGTCGTACCACGCGCTGGACCATGCAGCGAGACGCGACGAGTCGTCCGAAAGCGCGAGGTCCTCGAGGATCTCCATGAGAGGGTCTGGCCGTGCCGGCTTGGCTCCGATCTGCGGCATGTAGGAAAAGCCGAGAGAGCCATCGTAGTGACGCGTGACGGTGACCGTCTCGGGCACGGTCCGGTCCGGGCCCAGCAGGGTCGCGATGTCGTTTTTCTGCTGCTCCGCAATCTCGAACTCGATGGATGAGACAGGCCACTCCGCACCCGTTGAACCGGCAATGACGTAGTCGCGCGTGTAGCGGTCACGCGGAAACTCGCGCTGGGCATCATAGGTTTCCGCCGTGCCCGGATTGAACTTGTTGAGTGCCTTGAGAAGGGAGGTCTTGCCCGACTCGTTGCGTCCGACAACGACCGTAACCGGATCGAGCGGTACCCAGCCGCTGTCCTCGATGTTGCGATAGTTGCGAACCCGGAAGCGCAGCGCCTTCATGTCTGGTCTCCCGATGCGGCGGCAAGGGATATGCGTGCCGAGACTTCCCCGGCGGTGGACGAACCCAGGGTCACACTGCCGCCATGGCGCCTGAGGAGAGCGATGGCCAACGCCAGTTCGTGGGAGGCACCGGACGGCCTGAACGTGTGTTCCGTGATCCGCGGAAGGGGAGCGCCTCCGGTGATGGTGACATGCACCTGGTCGTCACCGGCCGTGGTGAAGACGCGAATGGCGCTGTGTCCCAATCCCGATTCCCGGGAGGCGGTGAGGATGCGTTCGATGAGGGCCGTCAGGGCCAGAACAATATCGGATGCCACACCTCTGACCTCACCGACATTGGCAAGTTCGGTCATGACGGGAATGCGGTGCCCTGCCCTGATCGCCTCAAGGGCTTCCCTGATGCACGCGTTGATACTGGACGTCGTCGCGGGCGCGGGCTCACCGGCGAGAGCCCACAGGCGCTTTCCCAGTGCCGACAGCTCACCGGTTTCGTCGCGCAGCGTGGCCAGATGACCGTCCATCTCCGCGACCTCCCGGTGAAGGGGAGCATCGTCATTGAGCGACCGGTCGAGACCGGCCTCCGCGATAGCGATTCCAAGTCTCTGGCGGGACTGTCGGAGAGCATTGGTGTGCGAAGCGAGACGGTGCGCCCGCACCGTCACCGCTGCCGCCGTACCGCGGATGAACAGATTCCCCCTCCCGGGATCCGCGGCCTGTTGCACCGGCTCACCGCGGCGGCGCCCGCGGATGCCGAGCAGAACCCAGAACAACACGAGAGCACCGAGGGCGGCAACCGTGCCATCGTCATAGTTGCGCGCGACAAGCGCCCGGCGGGCACGCTCGATCTCCAGGGACATGACAAGTTGCTCGGCCACACCGGCCATCCCGTCGGAAGCCAGGCCCTGATGCAGCTCATCCAGAGTGCGCTTGTCGGTCACCAGCCTGTTTGCTGCCGCAACAAGGGCCACATCGCCATGGGAACGCACGGCATCAAGGGGCGGGGCGGGTCCGGTTCCGGCAAGATGCCGATCCATGTCCTCCACGAGCCCGGCAATGTCCGATGCCCTGGCCCCGTTTTCACCGGCCACCGATTCCGCCGCCGACTTCCAGGCATCGATCGCCTCCGCGAGTGCCGCATCCGCATCAACGATGGCGTCGACAGCGAGATTTCTCAGTTGCAGCCCCTCCCTCAACGCAACGGCATCCTCAACGAATTCGGCTGCAAGGTCGGGAACAGAACCAAGGCTTGCCACCAGCCGTGATGTCGACTCCAGGGGGCCATCGACCGCCGACGCTCCCGGCTCCTGTACGCCGTCGCGAATCTCCGTTGCCACCACGACCGCATCGGCGAGCACCGCTTCGCCGTTCTGCCTTGCCAGCATGTTGAGCACACCGGCCGCAGCGATGAGCAGCACGGAAACGATCAGGGCGAAGACAGTGGTGCCCCTGCTCATTGCCGCACTTCCCCGCCTTGCCGAATTGCCGGTGGTCTTGACCCATGACCCGGGTTCGTGTCGACCGCCTTGTCCATTTCGCCGTGGCCCTGGTAGGCCCCACGATTCACGCAATCTGGATGCCGGGTCAAGTCCCGCCTTTGTCCCCGCCCACGCGCGAGACCTCCTCGGGGGACCGCTGGCGGCTGGTTTCTGGCCAGACTGTTGCCCGGCACTTGCAGGTTCCATGCAACCTGTTCCAGTCTCTTGCGCATCCAGGAAGAGGAGGAATTGGCCATGCGTGCGACCATCCTGACCGCGGTTGTCTGTGTCATGCTGGGATCCGTGGCCTGGTCAGGCGATGACGTCGTCAGCCTCGAGGAGGCCGAGAGGCTGAGTCAGGAGCGCCAAGTGTTCATGAAGGAGCTGGGGAAGTCCATGCGGACCATCAAGGGCTTCCTCTCCGGCCGCAACGATGCCGCGGAGGCGCTCGCGGCGACCGGTGTCCTGAAGGACGCGGCCACCGCGATTCCACCACTCTTTCCTCCGGGAACCGGTGTGGATGCCCTGCCCCGAACCGGCGCTCTCGATGCCATCTGGGAAAACTGGTCTGACTTCGAGATGGCTGCACAGCTCCTGGGAGAGCGGGCGGCCATGCTCGAGACGGCGCTGGCCTCGGGAGATGACGACTCGCAGGCAGAGGCCTTCGAGGCCCTTGGGCGCGACGGGTGCGGCGGCTGTCACTCGGTCTTCCGCGCCAAGGACAATTGAACCGCTATCCGGCGAGCGACAGCACTCCGAGCACGACTGAAGCTGCAACGGCGAGTGTGGCAAGGGCCCGCAGATCCGGCGCGATACGCGGCTGATCGTGCTCCGGAGGAAGGTGCTTGCGGCCCGTCACCATGGGAAGGACAAGGTTGTCGCGCTTGTAGAGCCAGTGGAACCCGACAGCCGCCACATGGAGGGCGACAAGCACGAGCAGGATGTCGATCGTGACGGCGTGAACACCCGAGGCGTTGCGTGCCGCTTCGTAGCTCACGAGATGCGACAGCGGCCCTTCGTTCCATCCGTCGACATCCACCGCAAAGAGCCCGGAGCCCGTGTGGACGAGGAGAACGAACAGCATCAGGACAACGGACAGTCCTCCAAGGGGATTGTGACCGGCGTCATGGCCTGGTCGTCGCTCACCAAGCGACCGGACATGGGCCATGATCACACCCGGGGACCGCAGAAATTGGTGAAAACGCGCGGTATCGCTGCCCACGAACCCCCAGATGATCCGTGCCACGACAAGGATCAGCAAGGCCTGACCAGCCATGATGTGGATATCGAACCTGCCGCGGTCGCCGCTGACATAGCAGACGATGAAGAGGACGACGAGAACCCAGTGAAACACCCGTGTCGGGCGATCCCAGATGCGAACCGGGCGGCCAGGCTCCAGGTCCGCGCCCGTCACGCTGATGGACGCCCCGTTGTCACCCGGAAGAGCCAGGTCCTGTGCCGGATTTCCGGTTCACCCCCGGGCATGGACTGGAACGGCTCGCTCACCCGAACCTGCTGCCACAATCCGGCCTCTGAGAGTTCGTCGAATTTCTCGATGAACCCCGGCGGTGTCAGATCGTGGCGCAACGTGAAACAGACAAGCCCTCCGGGTTTCACGATGCGGACGATCTCGTCGAACGAGGCCGGTGGCGCATGGCCGGGCGTGAAGACACCCGAACTGAGAACGGCATCATAGGTATCGTCGGGATAGTCCAGCGCTTCGCCGAGAACGCCGGTGCGCACCTCGTGGTAGACACCGCGGTCCCTCGCAACCTCGAGCATGCCCGCCGAGAGATCCATGGCGTCCACATGGGTGAATCCCGCCCGTGCCGCCACCAGCCCGACCATGCCGCTGCCAGCTCCGGCATCAAGGATCCTCGCGTCGTCGCCAAGATGGGGACGCACGGCGTCGACAATGAGCTCGTGGCCGCGATAGTTCAGTGTTCCGGATATCGTCGAATCGTACGTCTCGGCCCAGGAATCATAGATTCCGCGCAACTCGTCGAGGTCCCCGCACTCATAGACCCTCTGGAGAATGTCGAGCTTCACCATGTCCTGCCCTTCTCGCGAGACACTATACACTGACCACCGACCGTAGCACGATTGCGCCGTTTTCTCCGCTTCCGGGAACCGGACCATGCATGAACCAGTGATCTCGATATCGCGCCGCACCCGCCGCACACCATTCTCGTCACGTATCGAGGCACAGGGTGTCGGCGGGTTCACTGTCTACAACCACATGCTCCTGCCGACGTTCTTCCGCGGGCTCGAGGAGGACTACCATCACCTCAAGCGGCATGTTCAGGTCTGGGATGTCACCTGCGAACAGCAGGTCGAGGTGGCGGGCCCGGACGCGGCACGCCTCGTGCAGCTGATGACGCCGCGCGACATCTCCCGGCTGGCTCCGGGTCGGTGTGCCTATGCGCCCCTGGTGGACGAGACGGGAGGCATGATCAATGACCCGGTCATCCTGCGGCTTGCGGACGACCGCTTCTGGATTTCGCTGGCCGATTCCGATGTTGCGCTGTGGGGCAAGGGTCTTGCCCTTGGCCTGGGCCTCGACGCGCGTGTCTTCGAGCCGGGTGTCGGACCCATCGCCGTACAGGGCCCCAAGGCCGACGACCTCCTTTCACGGGTTCTCGGCGACGAGGTGCGCGACATCCGCTTCTTCGGCTTTGCGGTGCTGCCCTTTGCCGGCCATCCATTCGTGGTGGCGCGTTCGGGATGGTCCAAGCAGGGCGGGTTCGAGATCTACATTGACGATGCGCCCGGCGGACAGGCCCTGTGGGATGCGCTGTTCGCTGCCGGCGGGGATTTGTGCGCGGGACCGGGCTGTCCGAATCTCATCGAGCGCATCGAGGGTGCCCTGCTCTCGCACGGCAACGACATGACGCTGGCGAACAATCCCTTCGAGTGCGCTCTCGACCGTTTCGTAAATCTCGAATCACCGGTGGAATTCATCGGTCGCGACGCTCTTGAGCGCATCCGCGACTCAGGCGGTCCCGACAGGATCATCCGCGGCATCAGGTTCGATGGCGCAGCGGCGCCGGCCTGTGTCGAACCCTGGCCCGTCCTGCGGTCCGGCGCACCGGCCGGACAGGTGACGTCTGCGGCCTGGTCGCCCGACCTTGCCACCAACATCGCCCTTGCCATGGTGGAGCGCAGCGCCTGGGATCCGGGCACGCCGGTGTCGGTCGCCTCGCCTGACGGCACACGCGATGGAGAGGTCACGACTCTGCCGTTCACCGGGCGATGAGGCCCGGGTTACCGGCACGTTCTGGAAGGCGCTCCATCACGGAAAGACGGCTGGCAAATCTTGTGTCATGTTGCCGGCGCGAAGGTGCGCCAGGAAGAGTGCAAACAGCTCGCGTTCACACGTGACATCCATCTTGAAGTAGAGCCTCTTTCGCAGGTTCTTCACCGTGCCTTCGCTGATGCCGAGCACGTCCGCGATATGTGCGTTGCCGAGACCGGAAAAGGCAAGGCAACAGATCTGGTGTTCCCGTCGGCTCAACAAGCCTTTGCCGAAGCTCATCAACGCGCCGTCAAGATCGTCGGTGTGATGCGAACCAGCGCCAAACACCACGATCCATGCCGATGGTGCCAGGGGAAAGCAGTCAAGTTTGGTCACAGTCGCAAGACCGATTCTTGTCGACACGCTCGCGATACCGGATGCGGCGTGACATCGCACCGCTTCGATGGTGGCGTCTTCGTGCCGCGGAACCGCCCGAAGCGAGTCGTTCGCATAGGCGATCCGTCCAGAAGGCTCGACGATGGCCACCCCGCTGGAGTCGAGACGGGAGTGATTCGTCGCCAGAGCATGGAACAACTGTCGCCTGTGGGCGACATGAAGACGTCTGAGGGACGGGAACAAGCGCGACAGGAACTCGACTTCGGCGCGGCGGTAGGCATGGCCGCGCTGAACGAAGACACCGATTGCCGAACCCTTCAGGGCAGGAAACAGGAGCCCCATTTCGTCTGCGTAGCCCGTGACGCTGTAGAAGTAGGTGTAGTAGCCGCCCTCGTCATAATCCGGTGGCTGGACATCGTGCAGCTGGCGCAGACCTGCCCGATGGGTCATGCGCCAATCGCGATAGAAGGGATCGTACGAGCAGAACCTGCGGTAGAGACGGCGCAAGTGCTCCGGCGTTTGTTCGTCGACGACGTATTCGGGTCGACCGCCTGCAGGGTAGTGAATGACCTGGCAGTCGTCGGACGCCACCGTCTCGAACACCCCGCGCATGACGTCGCAATAGAATGATCCGGTTCCGATCGAACCGGCAACCTCCATCAGCATGTCGGTGACGGCCTGCATGGAACAACCATAGCGCCGATTGCCATGTGTCCCAAATGGGACAATTGAGCCTTGTCGTCTGCCGAACCGATACTGATCGGCAATCCTGGGCCCAGCACCCAAGCAGACATGCGAAGAACAGCAAAGGAGGCTACTGTGAAACATCCCCTTGTTGCATTGAATCGTCGCGACGTGTTGGCAGGGTTGGCGGCAGCGGGCATCGTTCCGACGTTCCACCTTGCCTCGATCAACCACGGCGTGCAGGCCGATGAAGGCCAGGCCACCTACTTCGGATGGGCCGGCTACGATGACGAGAACCTCTGGCAGGCCTATGTCGAACAGGAAGGTGCTGCTCCGGAATTCACGTTCTGGGGCGACGAGGAAGAGGGTATCGCCAAGATGCGTGCGGGCTTTACACCCGATGTGGTGTTCCCCTGCAATTACAGCATCAAGAAGTGGGTCGATTCGGGCATGCTCCAACCTGTTGATGTCTCACGCCTTTCCAACTGGGACGACATCATCCCGGCATTGAAGGACGTTCCGGGAAGCACCATCGGCGGCGACCAATACTGGGTGCCGGTGGACTGGGGCCTCACCTCGATTCTCTACCGAACCGATCTCGCGCCCGAATATGTCGACGACGAATCCTGGACGATTCTCTGGGACCCCAAGTACAAGAGCCAGGTAGCGGCATTCGACAGTCTCGTTGATGGTGTTGTCATCGCCGGGATCGTCGCGGGTCTCGACAATCCGTTTGATTACTCCACGCAGGACGCTCTCGATACGATCCGTCCCCTTCTCGAGGATCTGACCGCCAATCTGCGCTACTACTCGAACGACTACACGAGCATGGAGCAGGGTCTGGCCAGCGGCGAATTGGTCGCTGCCACCACGTGGAACGAGTCGGTCGTCCGCCTCAAGGGCGAGGGTCTTCCGGTTGCGTTCATGAATCCGAAGGAGGGCGCCATGACCTGGGTTTGTGGGCTGTCGATTGCCAAGGACAGTCCATACCCGGACAAGGCCCATGCGTTGATCAACGCCTTTCTCGATCCGCGCTCGCGCGCATACGAGATGGAGGTGTTCGGTTACGGGGCTGCCACGCAGTCGGCCTTCGACCTCGTGAGCGAAGATGTGCTTGCGGCGCTCGGTCTCTCGAAGAACCCCCAGGAAATCCTTGCGGCGGGGATCTTCCAACAACCGATTCAGGGCGAGTCCGACCTGCAGTCCCTCTTTGAGGAAGTCAAGGCGGGACTGTGACGTGCACCGGGGCGGTGGTTACCCCAAACTGCCGCCCCATTGAACTCGGACGGGAACTCGCGACGTGACACAACGTGACCCACGATACGACATATTGTTCGAGGAGGTTCGGATCGGGCCGGTCACAGCCCCGAATCGCTTCGTTCAGGTACCCCATTGCAACGGCGTAAGCGACTTGGCGCCGGAAGCTGTCGCCCGCATGCGCGAGATCAAGGCGGAAGGTGGCTGGGGGATCGTTTCGACCGAGATCGCAGAAGTCGGACCCGAAGCCGAGTTCTGGCCGTTTCCGTCCCTCCATCTCTGGCATGACAACCATATCGCCCCGATTGCCCGGATGGCCGACGCCATTCATCGCCACGGCGCCCTGGCCGCGGTCGAACTGGGGCACATTGGATTGGCGGCCGGCAATCGGGCGAGCCGCCGCCCTGTGCTGGGACCGGCATCACACCTGATTCTTGAGTCGGTGGAACCGTTTCAATCGCGGGCCATGGATTCTTCCGACATCCGGCGTGTGCGCGAGCAGCACCGAGCCGCCGCGCGGCGCGCTCGGTCTGCCGGCTTCGATGTCGTTTATGCCTACGCAAGTCATGGTCTGTCGATCTTCAGCCAGTTCCTGCAGCGGCGTTTCAACGACAGGGGAGATGAGTACGGCGGTTCCCTGGAGAACCGCGCGCGGCTGCTGCGCGAGGCTCTCGAGGACATGAAGGAAGACATCGGCGAGAGTTGTGCCGTGGCGTTGCGCTTTGCGGTCAACGAGATCGACAATGATCCCGTACAGGGCCGCGAACTGGTGGAAATGCTCAAGGACATACCGGATCTGTGGGACGTCAACATCTCCGAATGGCCGTCGGATTCCCAGACCTCCCGATTTGCGAAGGAAGGCTTCCAGGAGCAGGACACGGCGTTCGTCAAATCGATCGTCGACAGACCGGTGGTCGGCGTGGGGCGCTTCACGTCGCCCGACACCATGGTGTCGCAGGTTCGGCGGGGCATCATCGATCTTGTGGGTGCGGCGCGCCCGTCAATCGCCGATCCGTTCCTGCCTCGCAAGATCCGGGAGGGACGACCCGAAGACATTCGCGAGTGCATCGGCTGCAACGTCTGCGTCTCGGGCGAATTTTCCTATTCGCCCATTCGCTGCACGCAGAACCCGACGATGATGGAGGAATCGCGGCGCGGGTGGCATCCCGAGAACCTGCCACCAGCAGGTTCAAACGATACGATCCTCATCATTGGAGGGGGACCCGCAGGCCTTGAATGCGCCCACGTCCTCGCCCGCCGTGGCTACACGGTCACGCTCGCCGAGGCGCGCGGGGAACTGGGCGGACGCGTGCTGCGGGAAAGCGCTCTTCCCGGGCTGGGCGAATGGCGGCGAGTCGCTGATCACCGCATTCACGGCTTGCAGCAGATGGCCCACGCCGAACTCTACACCTCCAGCGCTCTGGATGCCGAAACGGCGCTCTCCTTCGGTGCGCAGCACATCGTGGTGGCGACGGGTGCCACCTGGCGACGCGACGGCCGCGGCCGTTGGTTGGCTGAGCCCTTGACGGTTTCTGCCGGCGCTCGGGTTCTGACACCCGACGACATCATGGACGGCACGGTTCCGAACGGGCGGGTCGTCGTCTATGACGAAGACGGCACGTATCTCGGCAACGTCATCGCGGAGCTGCTCAAGTCGGTCGGAACCGATGTCACGCTGGTGACACCGGCATCAGAAATCGCTCCCTACCTGGCTCTGACGATGGAGCAGGAGACCGTCGCCGCGCGCATGACCGAGCTCGAGATCCCGGTCGTTCGGCTGAAGTCCATGAGCAGGATTGCTGACAGTCATGTGGTCCTTGATTGCGTTCATGGGGGTGAGAGCCTTGATCTGCAGGCTTCGTCCGTCGTGCTTGTGACGTCACGCGTGCCCGATGACTCGCTCTATCGGGATCTCAGCGCGACAGCGCCGACGGAGGCTTCAATCTCGAAGATCGGCGATTGCGATGCGCCGCATCTGATCGCTGGTGCAGTCCACGCCGGGCACAGCTGGGCGCGTGCCCTGGACAGTCCATCCGAGAGAACACCGCCACCTCTGCCCCATCCATGAATTCCGAGGGGGAACTTCCAACATGAACACGTCGTCCAGCGTGGCCTCGCGGCCTGTCGGTGAACGGGGCGCATTCCAGACCAACCACCTGGAATCGCCGACCTTGCCCTCGCGCTACTACACCGACGACGCCATCTACCGGCGTGAGCTTCACGCCGTTCACTACAGGAACTGGTGCTACATCGGACACGTCAGCGACATTCCCAGGCCCCGGGACTACTTCACCGACACCATCGCAGGCCAGCCAATCTTCGTGATGCGCGATCGTAGCGGCGAGATCCGGGCATTCTTCAACGTCTGTCAGCACCGGGGCCATGAATTGCTCAAGGGTCGCGGATCGCTCAAGGTCGGGATCACCTGTCCCTACCACGCGTGGTCCTACAACCTTGACGGCACGTTGCGGAACGCTCCGCACACCGAGACGGTGGCGAACTTCGATCGTGCGCAATTCTCCCTGCGCACCATCAACGTAGCCCAGAGTGCCGGAATGCTGTTCGTCAATCTCGATCCCGAATGCGAACCGTTCGAGACGAAGATGGGTCGCTTTGGCGAGACGATCACCCGACATCTGCCGGATTTCGAAGACTATGTCGCGGTTGAACGTCTCCACTACGATATCGGCGCGAACTGGAAGGTCGTCGTCGACAACTTCGCAGAGGCGTACCACATTCCGGTCGCGCACCCCGAACTTGCCAGGGTGCTCGACGAGGGACTTGACGATTTCGTCCAGGAGGAGCGGTTCTCCTATTTTCTCTATCGCAGCCGCACAGGGTTCGAAGGCCTCGAGATCGAGGCCGGTTCGCCCTATGTCGCATGGATGGCATGGCCGACGCTGAACATGCTGAGCTTGCCGGGTTCGAAGAACCTGCTGGTCCTGCGCATGCTTCCGAATGGTGTAGGCCAGTGCTCGGAACGCGTCGACATCTATGCTCCCGAAGGACCCGTGGATCCCAAGCTCCTTGCCGTGAAGAGTCTCTTCATGGACCACTTCAACCAGCAGGATATCGGCATCGTGGAAAGCGTACAGCGAGGCCTGTCGAGCCTGGGCTACGATCAGGGACGCTATGTGTGTGACCCTGAGGACTCGTGGTTCTCCGAGGTTCCGCTGCATACCTTCCATTGGCAGGTGCTCGAAGCCCTGGAACGCCTCGACGGTTGAACCCGCCCCACCACGTCCGCGACACGGACCATGCGGCGTGCGTTCTCTCCAACCCTGTGATTGTGACCGGCTGTCGACCCCGGGTTTCGCAATGCGCGCCACTTCCAGAAGACGCCACTCATGTGCGCGTGTCGCCGGTCCGGTCTCTGCCTGAGCGAGCAGATCGCCCGGGGTTTCAGGAAGAACCGTGCTTTCCCTGCAATCGGCAGCGGCGACGTTGAGGCGCCTGCAGGGGCGGCAAGAAGCGACCACCTCGCCGCCGCGCGTCTTCCACAGAGACATGGTGGAATCGCCCCTTCAGGTGGGCATCGGTACCCACGATCGGAACACTTGTCATCGCTTGAAGAAATGTCCTGGGGCGGATGTCGGCCGCAGCGTCCGCACCGGAGAGATCGCGGATCGGCCGATCATCGCAAGACGAGATCCGAGTCACCGAGGCTTTCCAGAAGACCGGCCAGAAGGCGCGCCCTGGGAACCAGGGAGGAGACGAGGATGTGCTCGTCGTGCGTATGGGCACCGTCACCGCACAGCCCGAGGCCGTCGAGTGTGGGAATGCCGAGCGCACCGGTGAAATTGCCATCACTGCCCCCTCCGAAGCTGCCGTGGCCCGGTACGAAGCCGATGGACCTGGCGATCTCCTCGGCGCGGGAATAGAGAGCGAGCGTTCCCTCTCCCGCCTCGAAGAGAGGCCGCACCGGCCCGGGCTCCACGGTGATAGTGACATCCGCGTTGACCGGTTTCAGCGACGACATGGACGCGGCAATGGAATCGAAGGCCTCGGCAGTGGGGAAGACCGCCAGAACCTCTGCACGGCATTCCATGGGAACGACGTTGACGAAGGTGCCGCCGTTGACGATGCCGACACTCATCGTGGTCCCGGAACCAGGATCCGACATCGTCTCGATGGCTTGGATCTGATGGGCCATTTCACGGATGGCGCTCGCACCCCGGGCGAGGGTCGCGCCGGCATGGGAGGGTCTGCCACGGGTGGTCACGACATAACGCGCGATACCGTACCGCCCGGTCACCAGTCGACCCTGTTTGGCGGGTTCCGGAACAAGGACAAAGCGGTGGCGCCGCGCTTCGTCCTCGATACGCTGCCGGGTCGTCGGGCTGCCGACCTCCTCGTTGGGAATGAACATGAAGGTCACCGGAAGAACCGGGGTGCGGCCGGCGCGCAACAGCTGTTTCATGGCGTAGCAGGCCGCATACATGCCGCCCTTCATGTCGTAGATGCCCGGACCGTAGAGTCGGTCCCCGTCGCGACGCAGCGGGAGAGGGCCCGCCAGTGTGCCGACGCCGTGCACGGTATCGAGATGGCCGAGAACCAGGATGCCCTCGTCCGCGACCGCGCCTTCCACGCGGGCGACGAGGAGATCACCATACCCGTCGCCCCCCGGTTCCCGCCTGATGGACGCTCCCAGTGACACCATCTCGGCTTCAGCGAGATCCATCATGGCATTGACACCCTCGGGCGCGTCGGTGGGGCTCTCGACGAGCACCCAGGTGCTGAGCCCCTCCAGCATCTCGTTCGTGTCGAATTCCGGAAGGTTTCTCATGGACAGGCCGCCACCACACCGATGAATCGCTCCCAGAACAGACCGGCGTCCACGGCCACCGCGACTTCGGCATTGGGACACCCCAGAGGATCCCGCTGACGACGCAGGGTCACTGGACACAGATGGCGCAGGTCGCACACCGTCATGCCCGTGGTGTGGGCCCCTTCCCTCTCGATTCTCACTTCCATGGCCTCGAACCGCAGGATGTCGGGATCGCAAAGCGCTGCCACGGCAAGGGGATCATGCATCGATGCTCCGGCGAGCCCATAGCGTTCCTCGAGCCGGCCGCTGAAGAAGTCGAGGAGATCGGCCACCACGCGGCCCGTGCGGTTGCCGAGGGATCTCAGGCGCTGCCGTCGCCCTGGCGTAGCCGCCACCTGGCGGGTGACATTGAGCCCCACCATGCGGATCGGAATGCCGCTGGCGAAGACGATATCGGCAGCTTTCGGATCGGCCTGGATGTTGTACTCGGCAACCGGAGTGGCGTTGCCCTGGCCGGTCGATCCCCCCATGATGCTGATTCCGGCGAGCGCTGCCCTTGTTTCCGGAAAGGACGTCAGCACCCGGGCGATGTTGGTGAGAGGACCGGTGGCGACGAGATGGAGTCCCCTCGTGGTGGCTGCCGTACGGGCGATGAAGTCCGCGGCCGGTTCATCGATGGGCCTGCCGGCCGGTGGCGGCAGGTCATGGCCATCCATTCCCGTCATGCCATGGACTCCGGCTTCATGGACAAAGACGCCTTCAAGTGGTGCGGCCGCACCGGCGGCGACGGGCACGTCAGCGAGTCCGGCGAGTTCCAGAATCCGGCATGTGTTGGCCGTGGTATCGGCGACGGTCGCGTTGCCGAAAACGGTGGTCACTCCCTGCAGATCGAGCCGCTGTCCGGCCATGAGGATGGCCATGGCGTCGTCATGGCCTGTGTCGCAGTCGAGGAGCGCCGGAATCATGCCTCAATCTATCGCGGGCAGCGTGTCCACCGGAACGGTGTAGTTCACCGGCATGCGTCCACCGTCGGGATAGATGACCTGGCCCGTGACATAGGCGGCATCGTCGCTTGCCAGGAACGAGACGACGGAGGCGACTTCGTCCGCTTCGCCCAGACGACCCAGCGGCGTGCGCGACAGGATCATCCGGTAGGCCTCGTCACTGGAGAGGACCGCGCCTCGCGCCATGTCGGTGAGGATGGTGCCGGGCCCCACCGCATTGCACCTGACATTCTGGCTTGCCAGGGCGACAGAAAAGATCCTTGTCAGCTGATTGATCCCCGCCTTCGAGACGCCGTAGGCAACGCTGTTGGGAATTGCGAGCTCGGCCTGGACCGAAGACATGTTGACGATGGCGCCTCCGGATGACTGCTCCACCATGATGCGTGCCGCCGCCTGGGAACCGAACAGCACACCCTTGAGATTGACGCCGAGGATGCGGTCAAAGTCCTCTTCCGCGATGTCCAGGACGCCGGCGCTGAAACCGACCCCGGCGTTGTTGATCATGATGTCGAGCCTGCCGTGCGTGTCGACAGCGCACCCGATGAGGGCGTCGACGTCCTTGCGACGCGACACGTCCGTGGTCATGGCGACGGCGCCCAGCAACTCTGCTTCCCCTGCAACCTTCGCCCCCTGGATGTCCCCCATGACGACCAGAGCACCTTCACCCGCGAGCCGTCTGGCACAGGCGAGCCCGATTCCCTGGGCCGCCCCGGTCACCACCGCAACCTTGCCTTCATGTTTCATCACGCTTGCCTCGCCGCCTCAAGGAGCGACCACGATCTTGCCACGGACCCGGCGGCCGGCGAGGTCGGCGAGTGCTTGCGGCGCCTCCTCGAGAGTGCAGGTCCTCGAGACCAGCGGGCGCAGCTTCCCGTCGGATATCCACGTGAAGATCCGGTCGAAGGAACGGGCAAGGAGTTCGGGCTGGCTTTCGCGGTAGTTGGACCAGTGAACACCGATGACGGCAATGTTCTTGACGAGCAGGATGTTGGCGGGCGCCTGGGGAATGCGTCCCGAGGCAAATCCTATCGCGAGCAGCCGACCCTCCCAGGCAATGCAGCGCAACGACTGGTCGAAGACGTCACCACCCACGGGATCAAAGATGACGTCGGCGCCGCCATTCGTGATTTCCTTGACTTCGTCGCGGAATTCTCCGGCGTGGTAGTCGATGACATGGTCCGCACCGTGTCGGCGTGCCGTCTCCAGCTTGTCGGCACTGCTCGCCGTGGCAATGACGAAGGCGCCCATGGCCTTGCCCACCTCGACCGCGGCGAGGCCGACGCCGCCCGACGCTCCGTGCACGAGGAGACTCTCGCCCGGTTGAAGCATGCCCCTGTGTTCAAGGCCGATGTGCGCCGTGCCGTAGACGATGGGAATGGCGGCGGCCGCCACGGCAACGATGCCGGCGGGACGCCGCATCACCTGAGAGACCTTGCACACCACCTGTTCGGCGAAACCGCCGACACCGGGCATGCCGATGACCGCGTCACCGGGTCTGAAGCCCTCCACCCCGGACCCGGTCTTCAGGACCGTGCCGGCCACTTCCATGCCTGGCGAGAACGGGTGTTCGGGCCTGACCTGGTACTTGCCCTGGATGATGAGGGTGTCGGCGAAATTGACTCCACAGCCCTCGACACCGACGACAACCTCGCCGGGACCGGGCTCAGGTTCGGGCACGTCACCCACGACAAGGTCTTCAGGTCCCCCCCACGTGTGACACAGCAAGGCTTTCAACGACGCATCTCCCGGTTCGGCTTCATCAAGGTACTTCCCCTCTTGTGCCATGCAAATGGGCGATCAGCGCCAGCAGCGAAAGGACGAGCATGATGACAATCACCGGCAGCGGGCTTTCCGCCAGGGTGTGGCCGATGACCGTCATGGCGATCGCGCCCAGACTCATCTGCAGGGCGCCGGAGAGGCCTGAGGCCGTCCCGGCGCGGCCGGGTTCGACGCTGACGATGCCGGCGAAGCCGTTGGGCATGCTGAAGCCGTTGCCCAGGGACATCATGCCTGCCAGCAGGAAGAAGTGGACCAGTCCGAACCAGCCGGAAACGAAGAGGATCATCATGACGAGGGCGGCCGCGGACGAGACCACGGTCCCGATGGTGATCATCCGGTCGATGCCGACCCGACGGCTGATGCGCCCGGAGATGAAGTTGCCGGTCATGTAGCTGCCCGAAACCAGCACGAACCAGAGGGCGTACTCCGACGGACTGCGGCCGTAGATGACCACCGCCACCGCCGATGCACCTCCCAGGAACGTGAAGAACGTTGCCGTGGTGAAGGTGACCTGCAGGGCGTAGCCCAGGAAACGGCGCTTGCGCAGGAGGCGCGCGCAATCCCTCGCAATGTCCCGAAACGACGTTCGGGACGTGCGCCTCGTGTTGGTTTCGCTTAAGCCAAAGATGCAGACTCCGGTGACGAGAAGGCCGATGACCAGCACCAGCAGCATGACCGACTGCCAGCCATACCACTCGTAGAGATAGCCGCCGGCGATGGCGCCGATCATCGGTGCGAGGATCATGCCCGCCGTGGCATAGGCGAGCATCTGCGCCGATCCCTCGCGATCGTGGATATCCCTGATGATGGCGCGCGCCAGCACAATCCCGGCGCTGCCACCCAGCGCCTGGAACGCCCGGCCGATGATAAGCGGCACGATATCCCATGCCACCAGGCAAAAGAGTGTGCCACCGACATAGACCACGAGTCCTGCCATGAGGACCGGACGGCGGCCGAACCGGTCGGAGAGGGGGCCATAGACGAGTTGCCCCACCACCATGCCGACCAGGTAGACCGAGAGGGACATCTGAGTGATGGAAAAATCCGTGCCGAAATCGCTGGCCAGGCCGGGCATCGCCGGGACCAGGACCTGCAGCGCCAGGGGACCGATCGACGCGATCATCACCAGGACAAGCAGGGACGGCCTGCGCACAGGGGGCTGGCGCATGTGTTGGTTCCGTGCCCTGTTTCCTGTGGGAGGGTTTCGCAGCGACGCTGCCCATACCATGGCACAGGCCCCGCAGCATTCGAACAACCGATTGAGCGGACGGCCCCGGCAAGGGCGCAGATGTCAGTGGTCACCCACCCCTTTCGCTGACGTCATGCCGAACAGGCGGGCGAACTCCGCCTCGCCCCGGGCGGTAACGCGAATCTCGCGCGGGCGCCCGGAACGTTCCAGCCAGTCCAGTTCGAACAGCCGGGCAGCCAGGGCGGCGCCGAGAGCTCCTGCCAGGTGCGCGCGGCGCTCGCTCCAGTCGAGACATGCGCGGGCAAAGAGTCGCCGCTTCGCCCGGGCGCCATCGACATCGACACCGAGGCCCTGGAGAAATCTGTCACCAGGTTCTGTCAGCAGGTAGTCACGGCCTGACGATTCGAGCCAGCCGTTGCCAAGCATGGCGTCGGTGATGCCGACACCGAGACCGCCGGCAACATGGTCGTAGCACAGACGCGCCTGACGAATTGCGGCGGATTCCCTGGGTGCCGGCGGTCTGGGGAGGGGAGCACCGAGACGCTCGAGCGTGGAGAGTGCCGCGGCGATGTCAGCGGAGGCAATGGAGTAGTAGCGATGCCGGCCGTGCCTCTCGACAACCAGGAGTCCCGATGCGGTCAGCTTCGCCAGGTGCTGGCTTGCCGAAGCCGATGAAACTGACGCCCGGCGCGCCAGCTCGGTTGCCGTCAGTGCCCGCCGGTCGAGGAGGGCGGCGAGCATCGTCGCCCGGGCCGGTGAGCCGATCATCGACCCGACAGTCACCATCGTCGCCTTGACATTCATAGTTTATCACAACATAAATAATTCATGTCGAACCGGACCACTGACCAACTCGAATCCTATCTCGAAGAGCGCTACGTGTCGCTTCACGACATCGCGGAGAGAACAGGACTGGCAGCCGATCGTCTCGAGGACCTGATCGCCAGCGGATGCATGCCGGGCGCCAGCTACGAGCGCCGTCACCGCGAGGAGATATGGGCCCACATCAACGGCGCTGCCGACACGGTCTCGCTGAAGACCATCTCCCGCCATTTCGCAGCCGACGTCGTCACCTGGGTCCTGTCGATTGCACCACGTCTCGAAGGAAGCTCTCCCCGGCGCCTTGCTCCGGTTCTCAAGGAGGAGCTTCGCACCGGTTTTCTCGATGGCCTCGTTCGCCATGGTGGCGCCGAAATCGCGTACGGGGGTTTCATGTCTGAAGACGGCGCCATCGACAGGAAGGGTTTCGACATCCACTTCGAAGCCTATGTCTGGACCAACTGGCGTGCCGGGACATGGGGTATCTGTGTCCATGACTCCTGGGACATCCGGAACATTGCCCGCAAGACTGTCGCTGTCGAACGCCTGAAACGGCTCACCGGCGACGGAACGAGGACCTCCTATTCACCGGTGGAGGCCCGCAAGGTCCGCCACGCCATGGCGGAGTACGATGCCATCGTTCCACCCTTCTCGCCGCACGACCGTCACGAGGCCAGCCGCGCCCGCCTGGTGGACGCGCTCGCTGACGCCGTCTCGTATGTCCCAGCCAGCCGGAGAGCCGGCGCGGCACCCCTGTCATTCCGGAACCGCCCATCCTGAACGATTCCCCAGGATCTGCAGGGGAAGGTGCAGCGGACTGAAGGGTTCGGCGCGCCTCAAGATGACTCGCTGCCGGAGAACCGGCATAGTGCTCGTGACGGCTTGCCGGAAGTCGGTGGGGCCGTTCAATCACAAGTCTGTCAGCGAGGAGGACAACATGTTCAGAACCCGTTCCCGCAGTCTGCTGCTTGCCGCGATGGTGGCCGGCGGCAGTGTCGTGCTATCCGGTGCGTCGGCGGAAGAGTGGTCTCTCAGCGAGGCCGCAAAGCCCTACGAGGGGGTGACGATCCGCGTCATCGGCGAAGCCCTGCCCCCTCTCGAATCCCTGGACCAGCAGAAGGCGGCCTTCGAGGCGGAGACCGGCATCATGGTCGAGGTTGAACAGCATGCCTTCGATCAGGTCATCCAGAAAACGTCGGCCGATTTCATTGGCGGCACCGGTTTCTATGATGCGGTGCTCAACCCGCTGATGCGGGTGCCGACGCTCGTGGTCAATGGCTGGGCTCTTCCTCTGGAGACCTATCTCAACGATCCGGCCCTTGCCGATCCGGAATTTGCCGTGGTCGACCAGGTGCTGAGCCAGGACTGGCTCAACGCGTCGCTGGCCCACGAGGGTACGCTCTACGGTGTGCCCTTCTCGGCGCACACGATCTATCTCAACTGGCGTTATGACGTGTTTGAGCACCCCGATGAGCAGGCTGCCTTCAAGGAAGCCTACGGTTACGATCTGCCCTCGCCGCCCGTCACGCTCGATGAGCTTCGCGACACGGCGACGTTCTTTACCCGTGATTCGGGTGACATGCTGGCCGGGGAAACCCTGGAGCAGCCCTTCTACGGCCTCACTCTTGCGGGCAAGCGCCATGTCTCGATGCTCTACAACTTCTACAACATTCTCTACGCTTACGACGGTCTCGTCATCGACAGTGCCTCCGGCCCCGAGTACGGACCCGTTGTGATCAACAACGAGAAGGGTGTCGAGGCCCTGACGTTCTACAGGGACCTGCTGCTTGAGACATGCCCGCCCGGAGCACTGACCTACACTTGGGACGAGCAGCTCGCCGCCATCCAGAGCGGCATTGCTGCCCAGGCCCTGTTGTGGGCCGATGCGTCGTACGCCATGGCGCACGATGAAGAGCAGTCGACTGTCGCCGGCAGGGTCGCGTTCAGCGGCACACCCATCGGTGCCCGCAAGATCGTCAACCTGCACCAGTGGGGCATGTTCATCCCGACAAGCTCGAAGAACCCGGAAGCGGCAGCTCTCTTCCTGCAGTGGACTCAACGGCCGGACGTGCAGGCGAAGCTGATGTCGACGGGTAGCATTTCACTCACCGAATCTGCCTATCACGAGGATTCGGTGAGGGCACTCGATTATGCCGCCACCAATCACTACATGCTGAGCGGTCGCGTTCCCGAGTACGACGGGCAGCCGGCCCTGCGCAACAGTGGCGAGGCCGATGGCGTTCCGGCGAGTTACGTCGATGCCGTCGATCCGGTGACGGGCGAGACGCAACCGGTGATCTTCAAGCTGGAGAACTTCCCCGAGTACGCCACCCTCGAAGAGATCCTCATGAAGCACCTGAGTGCCGTCCTGGCAGGGCAGATGGAGCCCAAGGAGGGCCTTGATGCCGCGGTCGAGGAGATTTACGCCGAGATTCCGGCACTCGCCGAACACCAGTAAGGCGATTCCAGTCCGGCTCCCGGACCCTTCGCACCGGGTTCGGGAGCCGGCCCTTCTGTTTCGATGACCCGCGATCATGTGATCGGTATCGATCAGGGCACCTCCGGCACCAAGGCCGTCATGCTCGATGGCAAGGGGCGCATGCTCGGGCAGACCGCCAGGGCATTGCCGGTGAGCCATCCGGCGCCCGGCCTTGTGGAGCAGGATGCCGAGGCCATGGTGGCGAACGTTCTTGACTGCGCCCGGGAACTTCTCGACATCACCACTGTTCCGGCCTCGGCCGTCGCCGGGTTCGGCATCGACAATCACACCGAATCCCTGGTGCTGTGGGAACGGGATACCGGTCGCCCCGTTCACCCTGTCATTGTCTGGCAATGCCGCCGCAGCACCGGTGTCACGGCGGAAATCGACACGCCTGACAATCGCCGGTTCATTCGCGACAGGACCGGGCTCGATCTCGACCCGACCTTCACCGCAACCAAGCTGCGCTGGATCATGCGTTACGAGCCGGAGATCGCAAGAGCGCTGGCACGTGGAGAGGTGTTGTGGGGCACGGTCGACAGCTGGCTCCTTTGGCGCCTGAGCGACGGCGCCCTTCATGCCACCGACTACAGCAACGCCTCTCGCACTATGCTCTTCAACATCGGCTCGCTGGCATGGGACAGCGATCTCGTCGCGCTCTTCGACCTCGACCCTGGCACCATGCCGCGGGTGATCCCTTCAGGAGGCATGATTGCGACATGCGCAAGGAGACATTTCGGTGCACAGATCCCGCTGACAGCAGTCCTCGGTGATCAGCAGGCTTCCCTGTTCGGTCATGGCTGTCTGCATGAAGGCGCAGTGAAGAGCACGTACGGCACCGGTGCATTCGTGTGGATGAACGGTGGCCATGAACGCCGGACTTCGGCCGTGGCAGGAGGTCTCGAGACCATTGCCTGGCATCTCGACCAGCCGACCTACGCGCTGGAAGGGTTCGTGATGTATGCAGGCGCCATCCTCGACTGGCTCGTCAACCGCCTCAGGTTGTGTGGCGACGCCAGCGAGGTCATCGACCGGGCGCAGGGCGCCGACACCAGATCGGGCGTCATCCTCGTCCCTGCCTTCCAGGGGCTGGCATCGCCCTGGTGGAATCCGCATGCCCGCGCCGCAGTGATGGGTCTCGACGCCTCGAGCGATGACAGCGACGTCTGCCTGGCTGCCCTTGAGGCCATCTGCTTCCAGGTGAAACATGTTCTCGACGACATGAAGACCGATGGTGCCGTTCGCGTGGACGGCGGTCTCGCCCGAAGTGACCACTTCCTCCAGTTGCAGGCCGACATTCTTGCGCGCCCGGTCATCCGGTCTGCACATCCTGAGCTCACGGCCTACGGCATCGCCCGCATGGCGGGCGTCGGTGCCGGCCTGTGGGCCGGAGACACGACGGAATCAACCGAGGATGACACGCATTTCGAACCGCGGGAAACCATGCGGTCCAACCTGGACGAGCGCTACCAGGCGTGGTGCCGGGCCGTGGAACTCTGTCTCGAGGTCAGAAAATGACGGCATGGACATGTCTCGTTCTGGGTGACGATTTCACCCCGGCAGCACTCTTCGAACGCGTCCTTGGCGACCGACTCGCCGCTGACGGGATGGCCGTTTCGTTTCGCAGCATCGACATCGAGAGCAACGACGTCACGGCGTACCGCTCCGGCGAGGTGTCCGAGGCGTTCGGCAATGTCGACGAGATCGCACGCCATGTCGCCGACTGCCAGTTTCTTGTCACCACCTTCGCTCCGGTGACGGCGGATCTGATCGACCGGGCACCCCGACTTGTCGCCATCTGCTGCGGCAGGGGCGGTCCGGTCAACATCAATGTCGCCGCCGCCAGCGAACGCGGAATCCCGGTGCTCCATGCACCTGGTCGCAACGAGGACGCGGTCGCCGAATTCGTCATTGCCGGCATGATCAACCTCATGCGCAGGATTCCCGTGGCGCTGGACTGGGTGCGTCAGGGTTCGTGGACAACGCCGCTGGAGGATACCTTCGAGAAACCGAGTGGTCCGGAACTCTCCAGGCAGACGCTGGGACTCGTCGGTGCCGGCCGGATCGGCTGCCTGGTGGCCCGTCTCGCCCGGGCCTTTGGCACCCGGGTGCTGGCAACGGACCCCTTCGCCGACCCGGCCAGCCTGGCGGCAGCGGGAGTCGAGGCAGTACCGCTGGATAGCCTTCTCGCTGAAAGCACAATCATTTCCATTCACGCCCGCCTTGCCGGAGGAAGCCGGCCGTTGCTGGGCAGGAACGAATTCGCCGCCATGGCGAAACGACCCTGGCTTCTCAATACCGCGCGGGCAGCGGCACTTGACTACGATGCGCTCCTGGCGGCACTGGCCGATGACCGGATCGCCGGCGCCCTCATCGATGTCTATCCCGATGAGCCGCTGCCGCCGGACAGTCCGCTGTTCGGCGTAACCCCGGACCGACTTCTCCTCACACCACACGTCGCCGGCATTTCGAGTGACGTCCCGGCGCGCACGGCGGCCATGCTGGCCGACGGCCTGGCGCGCCTGCTGGCAGGCACGCGGCCTCGCCATGTTGCCAACCCGGACGTTCTCGCAACTGCATTCCGGCGTCTTGATACCGGACCATGACACGCATCGCTCATGTCCCGCAGGCCCCTGATGCTGCCACCGGCCGGCGACGGGTGACGTGCCCGGAGGGCATTGCAATCAGCTGCGCGGGCCGGGACCGACGAGGCGCTCGCCGCCATCGACGATGAGGGCGTGTCCGGTAATGTAGGAGGAACGGCCGGAAACGAGGAAGACAATGGCGTCGGCAATCTCCCCGACCGTTCCGAAGCGACCCAGCGGCACGCGCGTGGCGACAACCTCCTCGAGCGCCGCCCTGCCGCCGAGCTGGCGCTGGTAGGCGTCGTTGAACGGCGTATCGATCCAGCCCGGACACAGCGCATTCACGCGAATTCCATGCTGCGCGAGGTCAAGCGCCATCTGTTCGGTCATCATGACCACGGCAGCCTTGGTGGTGATGTAACCGGTCATGCCGTAATCCGGGAAGACACCTGCATTCGATGAAGTCAGAAGAATCGAGCCTCCGGCGTCCCGCATGTGCGGCAGGGCGCATGTCACCGCGACGTAGTGCGCATGCACGTTGTACCGGTAGGAGCGGTCGAGGTCTGCGGCCCGAAGATCGCCAACACCACCCTCGATCTGGATTCCGGCGTGGCTGTGAAGAATGTCGATGCGGCCATGTTCGGCTGCCACACGGTTCATGAGCGATGCGAGGGCATCATCGTCGCCGGCATCGACGGCGAGAGAGGTCGCCGCACCACCAGCCTTGCGGATACGCTCGGCCGTTCCAGCGGCCCGCTCGGCGACGAGATCCGTGGCGATGACGACGGCCCCCTCGGCGGCCATCGCCTCGGCGCCGGCCCGGCCAATACCGGAACCTGCCGCCGTGACGACGGCAATCCTGTCATCGAGAATCAAGGTCAGAACCTCTTCTGGAAGAGACGGCGGCGTTCATACACATCGGCGGCGCTCTCGATCAGTTCGGCGATGCGATGGGCTCCATAGGTCTGCCGGTAGTAACGAGCGAGTTCGATCAGTTCCGCGCGGCTCCGCGCCCGCCCCGGGCGCAGCTTCTCGTAGGTGGCGAAGATCTCCTCGTCAGGGACATCGACAAGCTCGGCCCCACGTTCGAAATTGTCCGCCAACCTGTCGCGTCCGGCGCCTCGGGCGATGGTGCCCTGGTGGCGAAGCACTGCGGGGCGGATGCCCACATCACTCTCGTCCACCGTACCGTCGAGAACGTTGGCGAGTGTCAGATCGTCAACAGGCCGGCCACCCGTTGTCACGAACTCCCCTGCCGGTTTTCCATCTGACCGACGTCCTTCATTCATGGAACGTCACCTTCAGTTCCTCCGGTTCCGCCTCCGCCTTCACCATGGCCGTTTCAAGCGCATGGATGAGTGATGTCTGCACGTGAAAACGGGCGCCGAGGGCTTCCCCCTTGTAGGGAATGCTGACAGGTTCCGGGCGTTCTCCGCGGGCATAGCAGGCAGCGTTGTGACCCATGCGCCTGTAGTGCCCGAGTCCGGTGATCGGCGCCTGGGAGAAAAGCTCCAGGTTCATGTGAGGATAGTCGTCGGCAGTGTGGATGACCGCGGTCCCCTTGGCCTGGATACCGATTCCGATCCCCGAGGCGGAAAGGCGCGCCGCGGTAAGACCGAGAAACGAGGTGTCGGCCGTGTGCCACGCCCGCACGACACGCGCCCGGCCACCGGCTTCCTGAATACCGTCGAAGAGCGCCTTCATCACGTCGGAGAGGAACTGGCCCGAAGTTGTCTGATGCAGCTTGCGGCCGAAGGCCGGGCTGATTGCGATGACCACCTCGTCCCGGATGGTTCCGCCGGTGGCGGGTCCAATCGCTTGCAGGTGATACCGCCGCCTCTCCCTGGCGGCGTGGCGTTCCGCCGATTCGAAGATCTCCCGTTTCGTGAGAAGGCCGCGGATGCCGGCAATCTCCTCGCGGCGCTCGGCGGTCAGTCGGTGCCCAGTTCCGGGGCCGGTGTAATCGTTGGGGTGGGTGACGGCACTGATCACCTGTCCGTCACGAATGACCGCCGCCGTCTGCAGGTAGTCGCCGCTCACCCGGTAACGCAGCAGGAGCAGGAGATTTTCGGCCACATCATCGAAGCCGGTGCGTCCCAGGGCGGCGATGATATCGAGAAGCGTGATGCCCTTACGGGCGATCGTCTCCGAGATGACGCCGATCTCGCTCAGCCGGAAGGTATCGGTGTCGCGCGAACCACTTGCCTGGACCACACTGGCTTTCTGCGCCTCACCGATGTCTCCAAGGCCAAGGTCGCGGAAGACGGCATCGAGAGCGTCGACGGCACGCCGGCGCAGGGCCATGACATGATCTTCCGGAACATGGTGAATGCCGCCGTCGAGTTCAAAATCACGTTGTACGGCGAGAAAATCCTCGATCTCCTCGGCATTGAACAGGGAGGCGGCAAAGGAATTGTCATAGGCCGGGATGGAACCGAACCCGGAACACAGGAAATCCGTTCCCGACATGAGATGGGGCATGATCTTGGCACCGACCCGGATTTCCGATTCACTGATCCTGGTGTCGTTGCCCGACGCACATTCCAGATCGAGCAGTGCAGCAAGCACGTTTTCCGCCAGGATCTCGCGCATGCCGCCTGTCATCGATCCGGTGACCGGAGCACCATCGATGCCGCCGTTCTGGGTTCCCTGGACACCGATCGCCCGCTGCACACACAGGCAGCGGGCCTCGAGATAGAGCAGCGAGCGCGTGTCGTGAAATCCCATGAGCAGTTCCGCGCCGCCGCCGGAAGTGCACCGCGCCTTGATGCCGCGCGAGGTATAGGCGGCAATCAGGAAGGCCTTCGACCACGGCGTGTCGTCGCCGTCGACGAACGATCCCTCCGTCCCATAGACGGAGACCGTCTCGGCATAGGACGTCAGGCCGGCCATGCCCAGTCTGAGTTCCTCGGCTTCCTCGCAGGCACACTGGAACAGCGTTCCCGGCTTTCCGACCGCCGCACCGATGAGACAGGCAAGGGCGTTGGACCACGAATTGCGGGCCACGCGCATGGTGGTCTCGATCTCGTCGAACCCCATGGCTGCCGCAGTGGCGGCATCCGCTGCGAGTTGAACCGGGTCGTCCTTGGCATTGGTGACGTGGGCCTGGTTGCCGGGCATCCTGCGGGTCCGCAACTTGGCCTGGGCAAAGGAAAGTTCCAGGGTGTTCATGCTGTCGAGAACATCGCACAGCTTGGCCGGTGTCATCCCGCGGGCCAGACGCACCAGTTCGCCCCTTGCCACGTTGACATCGACAAGACGTCTCGCGAAATCGCCACTGTCGATCGCCATCGCCTCGCCGGCGACATCCGGGTCAATATGGTGGCGGGCGATGAAGGTATCGATCATGTCGAAGGCGTCTTCCGCCACGCCATCCATCTCGACAACGCGACCGTCCCCCATGACAAGGGACGGCTTCGGATCGGTGGGGCTGTTGGTGGCGCAGAAACCGTCCTCGGGACTGTCCGGTGTGAAGCGGTCGTACCTCAGCGGCCGGTCGTCCCACACATCGTAGCGCTTCCACCGGTTGCCTGACGCCTCCTGCATCATCACCTCTTCACCGAACACCGCAGTCGGTCGGATCATAGCGGAAGGGGCCACTTTCACCAATAGAACGGGCGCCGTGGCGGTTGCCATGTCGATGATGTCTCTGGCAAGTTGCCGGTCCGGAGGAGGGCCGACCCCGTCATGATCGATTTCATCTTCATGCTCACCCGGCACGACCAGACCATCGTCGATTGTCTTGAAGTCTTCGACGGCATCCGCGGCCTCGGCCTTGGTCACGTGGGGTTCAAGGATGTCGGGGTCGACAAGACCACACTCGAGACACTCAACCGGTCCATCAGGGACTCCGGCGCCGTCAGCTACATGGAGGTGGTCAGCACCTCACGCGAGGCCTCGCTCGAATCGGCGAGAACAGCTCGGGCACTCGGTGTGGACCGCCTGCTCGGCGGCACCGATGTCGAAGACATCCTGGACATTCTTGACGGCAGCGGCATTGCCTACCTGCCGTTCCCTGGCCGTCCGCAAGGACACCCCACAAGACTTGGCGGAACTGCCGGAACGATCGAGGAGGATTGCCGACGCTTTGCCGCCATGGGATGTGCCGGTGTCGACCTCCTCGCCTATCGCGCCACCGAGTGCGACCCCCTCGACCTGGTGCGGGCCGCCCGCGCCGGCTCCCCTGGCGAGGTCGTGGTGGCCGGCAGCATCGACTCAGTGGATCGCATTCACGCCGTGGCTGAAGCCGGAGCCAATGCCTTCACCATTGGCACGGCAGCACTCGAGGGCGCATTCTCGCCACGCAAGGGGGCGCTGGCATCGCAACTGCGCGACATCCTCGGTGCGTGCCGGGGGGCTGGAGGCTGATGCTTCACCGGGAGAATCGCCATGGCGAAGGTGCGGCTTGAGAACGTTTCGAAGGTCTACGGTGACGTCGTCGCCGTCCGCGACATCGATCTCGAGATCGATCACAACGAGTTTGTCGTTCTCGTCGGGCCTTCAGGATGCGGCAAGTCGACCACACTGCGCATGATCGCAGGGCTGGAGGAAATCTCCGGCGGCAGCATCCACATCGGCGACAGGGTGGTGAACGACGAACCACCACGCATGCGCAACGTGGCCATGGTGTTCCAGAACTATGCTCTCTATCCCCACATGTCCGTGCGGGAAAACCTGGCATTCGGCCTGACACTCGCCCGGGTGCCGCGTCGGGAGATTGATCTCAAGGTGGCGGAAGCCGCCGACATCCTCGGTCTTGACGAACTGCTGGACCGCCAGCCGGCCCAACTCTCCGGCGGCGAGCGTCAGCGTGTCGCCATGGGACGAGCCATCGTCCGTCATCCGGACGTGTTCCTGTTCGACGAGCCGCTCTCCAATCTCGACGCCCAGTTGCGCACCCAGATGCGCACCGAGATCAAGCGCCTGCACAGGAAGGTCAAGACCACGGTGGTCTATGTCACCCACGATCAGGTCGAGGCCATGACGCTGGCCGACCGCGTCGTCATCATGCGTGCCGGCAAGGTCGAACAAATCGGCACTCCGGACAACATCTTCCACTATCCGGCCAACGCATTCGTTGCCAAGTTCATCGGATCACCGCCCATGAACATGTTCGACGCCGTGGTGGCGGAAACTACTGACGGCAAGGTTCTCCGGGTGGATTCAGACTGGCAGTTGCCGGTTCCCCGGCACCTGGCGACGCGCGTGGAAGCGGGCCACGAAGTCGTGATCGGTCTGCGGGCAGACGACATCACCCCCCGGGGCCACGGCATGCCGCCACGAGAGGGCGCGGTCTTCGAAAGCGCCGTCAACATCGTGGAGCCTCTGGGCAGCGAAACACTGCTCTTCGTGAACTTCGGCCCCAGCGAAACCATCGCCAAGATGGTGCGCCCCCGGACGGTGCAAGAAGGCGAGACACTCTCCTTCGACGTCAATCTCGAGGAACTGAAGCTCTTCGACCGGTCGTCCGGGCAGGCCATCGAGAGGACTCGCGCATGACGCGCAAGACACCATGGGGCGGCTGGCAGTGGCTCGTGCCGATGATGGCCTTTCTACTCATCATCGAACTGTGGCCGTTTCTCGTCATGCTCGACCAGTCCGTCCACTATCTCAGCTACACCCAACCCGGAAAGAACGGTCAGTTCATCGGTCTCGACAACTACCGCAAGGCAGTCTTCGACGACGACCTCTTCCACGGTGTCAGCGTGACACTGCTCTACATGCTGATCGCGCTGCCCGTGGAATTCGTGGCCGGTCTCGCGCTGGCAGTGCTGATCTCCTACCACATGACGCTGAAGCGAATCGTCATGCCGCTGTTGCTGATCCCCATGGTCCTGGCGCCCGTGGTGGTCGGACTCGTCGCCCGTCTCAATCTCAATCCGGATTTCGGCCTTCTCGGCATCATGCTGAGGGAGTTGGGTATTGCGCCCGAAGGGTTGCTGGGAACACCGTTCAATGCCTTCCTGACCATCGTTGCGGTCGATGTCTGGCAGTGGACTCCCTTCGTCACCATGATCTTCCTGGCCGCCATCATCGGCATGCCGCGCGAACCCTACGAGGCCGCAGTGGTCGACGGCGCTTCGCGCTGGCACATGTTCCGGCGGATCACCCTGCCGATGCTGCAACCAATCATCGGCGTGGTTCTCCTGCTGCGTCTCACGGATGCCTTCAAGGTCTTCGACCAGGTGTTCATCATGACCGGTGGCGGGCCGGGTGCGGCCACGGAACTCCTCACCATCTTCGCCTACAAGGTGAACTTCGCATACTGGAACCTCGGCTATGGCTCGGCGGTGGTGGCGCTGCTGTTCTTCATCAGCTTCGTCATGACATTCACGGTCATGAAGCTGGTCAACCGCATGTCGCGAGGCAAGGCATGAGCGGCCTGAGCCACAGGAGAGGAGTATCACGCCTCTTAGGCCGGCTGGAACTTGTCGTCATCTGGGTGGTGACGGCGGTCGCACTGGCTCCTTTCCTGTGGCTCATGGTGACGGCCTTCAAGCATCGCACCGATGTCATGTCGCCGACCCCGAAGATCCTGTTCTCACCCACCCTGAGCAACTTCCACGAGGCATTTGTCATCGGTCCGTTCACGACCAATCTCATCAACTCCCTGGTGACGGCGAGCGCGAGCACGTTGCTGTGCCTGGTTCTCGGGCTCCCGGCGGCCTATGCCTTCTCGCGGTTCCGGGTCTATGGCGAAAAGCACGTCTTCTTCTATGTACTGACCACCCGCATGGCGCCGGGTATCGCACTCGTGCTGCCCCTCTACATGTTCTTCCAGTCGATCGGACTGCTCGGAACACTGACCGCCGTCACCGTCGCCCAGACCACGTTCAATCTGGCCCTCGTCGTCTACCTGATGCGCAATTTCTTCAACGACATTCCGCGCGAACTCGACGAGGCGGCACTGACCGAAGGAGCCGGAGAATGGCAGGTGTTCACGCGCATCATTCTGCCATTGGCGCGTCCGGGCATTGCCGTTACCGCCATGATCTCCTTCCTCTTCGCATGGAACGAGTTTCTCTTTGCCTTCATGCTCGGCGGTACCGGCGCACAGACCCTGCCGGCGGCGTTTCCCGGACTTGTCACACCGCACGGCACCTACTGGGGGCAGCTGGCGGCGGCCTCGGTGGTGGTGTCGATCCCGGTTCTCATCATGATCTGGTTCATCCAGCGCCATCTTACGCGCGGGCTGACCTTCGGCGCGGTGAAGTGATGCTGGAGTTCGGCGACATGGTGTTCTACAGCATCGCGGGGTTCGTTCTCATCGTCCTCCTGTGGCTGAGATTCATCGAGCCGCACGTCGATCTCTGGGGTGCTCTCGTGGTGTGGATCGCCTGGACCGTTTTTCTCGTCAGCCGGTTCATGAAGGGGCGGCGCGCCTCACCCTGATCCCTCCCCGCGTTGTGATCACCACCTTCTCCGGACAATCCTGCCGTGGAAGCGCTCCCATGAAGATCCAGTCGTCATCGTCGGTGGCAGCGCTGCATGGCACCTGGTCCGCGCCGGCTGTCCGGACTTGTCGCTGCCCGAGCGCGCCGACCCGACGTCGGGATCGACATGGCATGCCTGGTTGGCGAATGTCCGGGACGTGATCCCCATCAGCCGGAACCGGGCTCCTGCGACACCTTCCTTCCCAGGTCATCTCTCCTCCACAGGGGCTTCCGGCAAAGGCAAGCGAGCCATGCGGATCACTCCTGCGAGCCGCATGGCAGGGCGGCGGCCAACAGGGTTGCCGGCTTGCGCCAGGAGAGCGGTCGTTCAGGCAGCCAGTCGATGAGGCAGCTGCCCCTCAAGGGCACGGATGTGATCGAGGCCCATGCCGCAGCAGCCTCCGATCACTTGCACGCCGTTCTCGGTCCATCGCCTGGCAGCAGCCACCCATTCATCGATCGTGTGCGGGTTCTCGGTGTTCGGATCCGCGAGTGCCTGCACGTAGTCCTTGCGCCCCGCTTCGGGATAGACACCAAGTGCACCTTTCCACTTCGAGCGCACCACCGGTAAGGCGAAATTCGTATCCTCGATTGTCGAATGGAAGATGCAGAGGACGTCGGCATCAAGGGGAAGTCGGGCGTCCAGTTCTTCGGAAAGCAGACCATCGGACATGTAGCCCGAGCGGGGCGCCGCCTCTCCCTCGTTGACGTGACACTTGAAGCCGGCCCAGTAGGGTATGCCGGCACCTGTGACCGCCTCCAGAACCCACTCGCGCTGGATCTCGTTGCCCGTCGCTTCTGCGATCAGAAGGTCGACGCCGGCATCGACGAGAATGGCCACCTGCTCGGCCAGATTGCGTCGTGCCTGCGCCTCTGTAATGAGGCTGCGTGACCGCAGTCCCGATGCCCCGGTGGAACGGCTCGATTTTCTGAACCACTGGTACTCGAACTCGCTCCAGGCGCCGAAGTTCGAAACCGAGCCGGCGATGTACACCGGCCGGTCGGCGACCCGTTCCCGCGCCTGTTGGGCCAGCTGCACCGCGCGGACGTTCAGTTCGATCACGAGGTCGCTCAGCCCCGCCGATTCATAGTTGTGGCGGGCCGCGGAATAGGTATTCGTGGTGATCACGTCGGCTCCGGCGCGAATGTAGTCCTCGTGCATCTTTTGCACCGTGGAGGGATGGGTGTGGTTGCCGATTGCCGCCCAGCAATAGGGGTCCATGGGCACGCCGGTCGCCTGGAGCTGAGTGCCGATCGCTCCGTCGAGGAGGATGATCTCCCTGTCACGCAATCTCGCCTTCAAGCTGCTGTAGTCTGCCATCTGCTCATCCTCCTGCCGGGTTCCGGTCGCAAACGCGACGATGCAGGTTCACTATGCATTGGCTCGAGAAGTGTCGCCACACGCATGTTCGGCATGCGACCGGGCCTTCATCCACATTCACCGCCGCACAAAGGGCTCAGGAACGTCGATTGCCTCATGCTCTGCCATCTGCGGATGATACCCGGCGCAGGTTTCCGCAGCTCAACGTCGAGGCACGGCCCGGCCGACCGGAGCGTTCGCGGAGAGCAGCGTCCTTGAACGGTTGGCAGGCGACGCAACACATCGGTACGGTCATACTGCGCACACGCCCCGCGTCGATGGTCCGCTGACAGTGCTCCCCGACAGTGGAACGGCGGCGGTTGGCCGGTCGGTTCATCGATCATCTCCCGGAACAGCGACTGCAGTAGGTCATCGTCCAGCCCGAACACATAGAGTTCGACCGTGCAGCCGGGCGTGGACCTGACGGACAGCGCCGCGCTTCGGATCGTCATGGATGCAGAATCCTGACATCAATGTGCTCGTTTCCGCCTTCAGGGCGGATTCGGAGCATCACGCACGCTGCCGGGACCAGTTGACCGAGGCGTCGGCAGGGCGAGGCAGGCTCAGTCTTTCCGAACGTGCGCTGAGCAGCGCGCTCCGCGTGTTGACGCGTCCTCGGGTATTCCCTCCCCCGACGCTGTGCAACTCAGCATTGGCCTTCCTCGAAGCGGCGCTCGCACGGCCGAGGACGCTGCGACCTGGCGGCGGCCGCTGGTGCATGTTTCGCAACCTTGCCGGGAGGCTCGGGCTGACGGACGCCGGCCACGCGGCGCTTGCGAAGGAAGACGGCTGCGATTGGGTGATGCTCGACCGGGGGTTCTCGATCTTTCCCGGCCTGCGTCTTCGCAACCTTCTGGATGACTGACGGGAGCGCCCATCACGGCAGACGGTCTGGCGAGGCTCGCTTCAGCGACCCGACGATCCGGAGCCTTGTGGCGGACCGCCGGAAAACGCCAGGCGTTCCGGCCTCGCGGTCGAGGGCGGCGACATCGGCAAATGTTCGCAGCAAGGAAGGCCCGGAGAATTGGTGCGGACCAGAGGTCGCAATCCCGGTTTCAGGGATGGGCGTGAGGGAGTTGCCGGCGGGGTAATCTTCTGTACTGTGCACCCTTGCTGTCGCGTGATCAGGACGCGGGTCGATACCGCCAAGCCGGTTCCCGAGAGTGCGGTGTGCATCGTCACCGTCCTTCCCCTGAATCACCGAACGGTTACCGGAAACCATACTGCCGAGGAAGTGTCTCGATGAAGTCCCATGCCCGTGTCGTCATCGTCGGTGGCGGTGTCGTGGGCTGCGCCATTGCATGGCACCTGGTCCGCGCCGGCTGTTCGGACGTGTTGCTGCTTGAGCGCGCCGACCTGACGTCGGGATCGACATGGCATGCCGCCGCCAACATCCATGCCATGCATGCCAACGCCAGTCTTGCCCGTCTGCAGGACTATTCGCTGAGGCTCTATGACAGTCTCGAGGAGGAAACCGGGCAGTCCTGCGGTCTGCACCGCTGCGGCGGGCTCTACCTTGCCACCAGCACGGAGCGCCTTGACGAGCTGAAGGTCCAGCGGGCGCGGGCGCGCTATCTCGGCCAGGACTTCGAGATCATCGGCGTCGACGACATCCATAAGCTCAATCCGCTGGTCGACACCAGCCGGATCCTGGGCGGCATGTGGGGGGCGACGGACGGCCATGTCGATCCTTCCGGAGTGACCCATGCCTTTGCCAGAGGTGTGCGCCAGGCAGGCGGCGTCATCGCGAGAAACACGCCGGTGACTGGCTTCACGCGCCGCCGCGACGGCGACTGGGACGTCGCCACACCCGCGGGCACGGTCGTTGCCGAAACGATCGTCAACGCCGCGGGGCTGTGGGCAAGGGAAGTGGCGGCCATGGCCGCCTACACGCTGCCACTCGTTCCCATGGAACACCAGTATGTCGTCACCGACGACATAGCCGAGGTCGCCGCGCAGGAAGGCGAGATTCCGCTCACCCGCGACCAGGACAGCGAGTTCTACCTGCGCCAGGAAGGCAACGGCATGCTGCTTGGATGCTATGAGCGCGACGGTGTGCACTGGGCCATTGACGGCACGCCGGACGACTTCGGCATGGAACTCCTGCCCGACGACATTGACCGCATCTCCGCCAACATGGAGGCTGCCATCGGCATCGTGCCCTGCCTCGGATCCGCGGGGGTGAAGCGGGTCGTCAATGGCCCGATGATGTGGTCGCCCGACGGCGCGGCTCTCGTCGGCCCTGTTCCGGGCAAACAGGGCCATTTTGTCGCCGCCGGCATGATTCCCGGATTCTCCCAGAGTGCCGGGGTGGGCTGGGCGCTGGCTGACTGGATCCTCGAAGGCGTGCCGCCGCTGGACATGATGCCGCTCGATGTCACCCGCTTCGGCGACTGGGCGGACCGGACCTTCGTCCTGGCACGCTCGGCAGAGACCTATTCGAAGCGATTCGCCATCGGCTGGCCGGAAGAGGAACGCGAATCGGGACGACCGGTAAAGACATCTCCGGTGCATGACCTGCTGGCACAGGGCGGAGCCGTCTTCGGCGCCGCCTTCGGTCTCGAGCGCCCCTTGTGGTTTGCCGGTCCCGGAGAGGAGGCACGCGACATTGCCTCCTTCCGCCGGCCCAACTGGTTCACCGCCGTGGGCCGCGAATGCCGGGCCCTGCGCCGGGCCGTCGGCATGATCGAGATCACCGGCTTCGCCCGGTACGAGGTCGAGGGTCCGGACGCGACCGCCTTCCTCGATCAGCTGCTGGCCTGCCGGCTTCCCCGAAGACACGGACGTACGGTCCTGGCGCCCATGCTCAATGCCGCCGGCGGGATCATCGGCGATTTCACCGTGACCCGACTCTGCGATTCGGCGTTCTGGCTGGTCGGCTCCGGCGCCGCCGAGGCCTTCCACCTGCGTCACTTCGCGGACTTCCTGCCCCGTCACGACGTCACGCTGCGGAGCATCACCGGCGACTATGGCGGCTTTGCCATCGCCGGGCCCAAAGCCCGGACACTCCTCGGGCGACTCACGCATGACGATGTCTCGAATGGAGCACTCCCGTTCCTGGCGGCGCGTGACATGGAGATCGCCGGCATGCCGGCCTTCGTCATGCGCATCGCCTTCACGGGCGATCTCGGATACGAGATCCATGTGGGGCGCGACGACCTGCAATCCCTCTACCGCGCCCTGAAGACGGCCGGCGAGGATCTCGAACTGGCCGCCTGCGGAGCACGGGCTCTCGATTCCCTGCGGCTCGAGAAGGGCTACGGACGCTGGGGCGCGGAATTCACCGCAGACACGACACCCTTCGAAGCGGGGCTGGGGCGCTTCGTTGCCATGGACAAGGGTGACTTCATCGGCCGCGATGCGCTTCGCAAGGCCCACAACCAGGGACCCCGCTACCGGCTCGTGACCCTCCTCGTCGACGCCGATGATGCTGACGCCTGGGGAAACGAACCGGTCCTGATGAACGGCGAGGTGGTGGGGACGGTGTCCTCGGGCGGCTTTGGTCACCATGTGGGACGATCGATTGCGCTGGCCTACCTCGACCCTGGAATCGAGCTTGCCTCCCCGTCGCTCCACGTCGAGATTCTCGGCGAGCTGCGGCGGGCGCGCGTTGCCTCGAAGGCACCGTTCGATCCCGACAACAAGCGTCTCCTTGGCTGACCCTTGGATCATCGCACGACAGTGATCTAGGATGACGCCGTTGGCTTGAGGGAATGACCCATGAGTGAAGCGATCAGAATTGAATACTGCCGCTCCTGAAACTATGAGCCACGAGCGCTCCGTGCGAGGGATCAGCTCATCAAAGCAGGTGCAGACGACGTCGAGATCTTTGGTGGACGAACCGGATCCTTCGAGATCACAAGGGGGGACGAGATCCTGTTCTCGAAACTTGGCCTCCGCCGCTTCCCCGAAGATGACGAGATCACCGCTCTCGTTGCCTGAATCGGCCGCCGCGGCAGAGACTCCGGGGATCCCCGCTTCATGACCGAGGGAGCCGACCGGACACCGGAGTCGGCTGAAGTGGTTGTTATCGGTGGTGGAATCATCGGGGTTTCGACGGCCTATTTCCTGGCCAAGCGGAATATCCCGGTCGTCCTCTTCGAAAAGGGCCGGATTGCCGGAGAACAGTCGAGCCGCAACTGGGGTTTCGTGCGCCAGCAGGGACGGGCGCCCGAGGAACTGCCGCTCATTGTCGAGTCCTTGAGAATCTGGCGGGGTATCGAAACCGACATCGGCGACCATGTCGGGTTTCACCAGAACGGCGTTCTCTATACCGCCAGGGATGATGATGACGTTGCTGCCTTCGAGGCGTTTGTCGATCATGCCAAGGAGTTCCAGCTGGGTTCGAGGCTGCTGTCGACAGCGGAACTGAGCGCGCTTGTTCCCGACATGAAAGAGTCGTTCAGAGCCGCCCTCCATACACCGACCGATGGCCGCGCGGAGCCGAGCCTTGCGGTCCCCGCGCTGGCGCGGGCAACCGAGCGACTCGGCGGACGCATCGTCACCGGATGTGCGGTCCGGGGCCTCGATCTCAAGCGCGGCCGGGTTGCCGGTGTGGTGACGGAACATGGCATCACGGCCACTTCGACCGTGGTGCTCGCCGGAGGCATATGGTCATCGCTCTTCTGCGGCAATCACGGCGTCGCCCTTCCCCAGCTTCGCATCCAGAACAACGTGATGAGGACCACACCGGCACCGTCGGTGTTCGAAGGGGCGATCTGGGCCGCCGATCTTGCATTGAGACGGCGTGAGGACGGCGGTTACACGGTGGCTCACGGCTACCAGGCCGATTTCCATCTTGGCCCCGATGCACTGCGCTGGATGAGCGACTTCATGCCCGCGTGGCGCCACGAGAAGAATGCCCTGAAATTGCGTCTGTCGCGGCAAAGTCTGCGTGAGATGGTGACCCGCCGGCGATGGTCCCTCGACGACACGAGCCCCTTCGAGGCCACCCGCGTGATGAACCCGAAGCCCTACAGGAACGTGATCATCGAAACCTTTTCGAACCTGGTGCACACCTTTCCCGCCCTTTCCGGCGTCGGCATCGAGGAGACCTGGGCCGGCCTGATCGATGTCACCCCCGACGCCATTCCCGTGATCTCCGCAGTGGACGGCGTTCCCGGATTCCATCTGGCGACCGGGTTCAGCGGTCACGGATTCGGCATCGGTCCGGGAGCAGGCCGCGTGACTGCCGAACTCGTGACAGGCCAGACCCCCTCCGTGGACCTGACCCCCTTCCGTTTTCGCCGCTTCGCGGACGGCATGCCCAATCCCTTCGGTGGTGCGGGATAGCAGCCACCGCCGGTCCCGTGAGTTGCGCAAGCGCGGGCGATGCGCTCCCGCTTCGGAGCGAACGTCTCCGGGAGAGGCCCTGTTTCCCGCGCGTTCGCTACATCGCGTCGCGTCGGCCCCTTCAAGGCCGAAATCCGAAGCGTTACACTCTCGTGCCGAATGGCCGGACGTGGTCACGTGTCGTGCTGAAGTCCGCGACGGACCGCCTTTCCTGAATGCCATCCGGGTTGCTGCGGGGAATGTCAGCCCCGGATCTTCCTTCGAACCGGCGGCATGAGGTGCGCGCAATGGACTACGATTTCGACCTTGGCCCGTACTCCCGGTCGGTCACCGTGCGCAATCGTCAGGGGCAGATCTGGTTCGACCGTGGCCTGGTGTGGCTCTACGGCTTCAATCATGAGGAAGCCGTCGACTGCTTTCGCGAGGCGCAGCGGGCCGATCCGGACTGTGCGATGGCGTTCTGGGGAGAGGCCTACGCTGCCGGTCCCTTCATCAATCTGCCATGGTGCTGGAAGAGCGAGGCCGAAGCGAGGGTCTCGCTCGACACCTGCTTTGCCGCCACGGCGGCGGCGATGGCAAGACGGGACGGCACGACACCGGTCGAACGGGCTCTCATCGAGGCCCTTCCCGCGCGCTACCAGAAGAGCCACGTGGTGCCGATGGAGGAATTCTCCCGCTGGGATGACGCCTTCGCCGACCGGATGCGCGACGTCCACCGCCGCTTTCCCCATGACGCGGACGTCGCCGCCCTCTTCGCGGAGGCCCTTATCACCCGCACACCCTGGAAACTCTGGGATCTCGACACCGGAGAACCGGCCAGCGGCGCCGACACCCTCGAGGCGCTGGCCGCGCTGGAAGCCGCCATGCGCAAACGCAGCGACGAGGGCGAGGCCCCACATCCCGGGTTGCTGCACATGTACATCCACGTGGTGGAGATGTCGCGCACTCCCGAGCGCGGCGAAGCCGCAGCCGACAGTCTGCACCACCTTTCACCCGACAACGGCCATCTCAATCACATGCCGTGCCATGTCTACCTCCAGTGCGGTCGCTACGCAGACGCGGTCGCCGTCAGCCGCAAAGCCGTGCGGGCGGGCGCCAAGTACGCGCGCCGGGTGGGACCCTACAACTTCTACACGACCGCGCGCTGCCATGACCTCCACGCCATGATGTCCGCGGCGATGATGATGGGGGGCCTCGCCAGCGCCATGGAGGCGGCGGGGGAGATTTCCCGCACGGTCACGCCGGACCTTCTCCGCCAGGACCGCCCCCACCTGGTCGAGGTCCTCGATGACTACTGTTCCTCAACGGTCCATGTGCCGGTGCGTTTCGGGCTGTGGCGCGACATCGTGGACCTTTCCATGCCTGCCCATCCGGAACTCTACGTGGTGACAACCCTGATGCACCACTACGCGAAGGGGGTGGCGCACGCCGCTCTCGGCAACTTCGATGCGGCACAACGAGAACTCGACAATCTGATTGCGGGGCGCAACGACCTTTCCGACACCCGCATCTTCTTCAACGACACGGCGGTGAACATCATGGCGATCGCCCGGGAGATGCTCTGCGGCGAACTGGCCTATCACCGGGGAGACCACGAGACGGGTTTCGCCCACCTGCGCGAAGCCGTGCGTCGCAACGACCTTTTGGCCTACACCGAACCCTGGGCCTGGATGCATCCGCCACGCCATGCCCTGGGCGCACTGTTGCTGGAAAGGGGATGCGTCGAGGAAGCCGAAGCGGTCTACCGGCGCGATCTCGGACTCGACGACGAAGGCAGGCGCTGCCTGCAGAATCGTGGCAACGTGTGGGGACTGCACGGCTATCACGAGTGCCTGAAGCGCCTCGGCCGGGATCCTGAGGCTGCTGAACTGGCGCCGCTCCTGGCGGCCGCTCTTGCCCGGAGCGACACCCCGATCGAGTCGTCATGCCATTGCCGGAAACGGGTGCTGCAACCTCCAGCCGGAGACTGAGCCATGATGACATGTTCCCTCCCCCCTGGTGCCGCGTTGCCGTTCTCCCGGCGATCGCCATGACTGATGCGCCCGTGAACAAGGCGATGTCACCCACATCGTGCGTGCACGACACCGCGGTCGTTGATGACCTGGTTTCCCGGGCGAGGAAGGCGCAGCGGCGTTTCGAGGCGCAAGCCTCCCAGGAACGCCTCGACACGGCTGCCAAGGCAGCGGCCTGGGCGCTCCTAGAGCCAGGCCGCAACCGGGCACTCGCGGAGCTTGCGGTGCGGACGACCGGCCTTGCAATGTCGCAGACAAGATCACCAAGAATCACCGCAAGACCCTGGGCCTGATGCGCGACCTTGAAAACGCACGGACATGGGGCATCGTTGCCTCGCACCCCGGTTCCGGGATCACGGAAATCGCCAGGCCCATCGGTGTCATCGGAGCCGTGGTGCCTTCCACGAACCCGGTCACGACGCCCGCCAACAACATGATCAATGCCCTCAAGTGCGGCAACGCCATCGTGCTTTCGCCATCACCCGGGGGACAGGAGGCCTGCCGGTTGCTGCTGAACTACGTGCACCAGGAATTCGCCCGCGTCGGCATCGATCCTGATCTCGTACAAATGATCCCGGCTCCCGCTACCAAGATACGCACCGGGAGACTGCTCGAAACCGTGGATCTGGCCCTGGCGACGGGTTCACAGGACAACGTGAGACGAGCCTACGCCTCCGGAACACCGGCCATTGGCGTCGGCGCGGGCAACGTGCCGGTCATCGTCGACGAAACCGCCGATGCCGAGGCGGCGGCGAGGCTGATCGCGCGCTCCAAGACCTTTGACAACGCCACGTCCTGTTCCTCGGAAAATGCCCTGGTGGTGGTCGATGCACTCTACGACTCCTTTTCTGCGGCACTCCGGAACGAGGGATGCGCCATTCTGGATTCCGCGAAGGAACGCCATGTCGTCGAGCGCCTGTGTCCTGGCGGCCGATTGAATCCCCGGGCGATCGCACGAGACGCCCATGTGCTGATCGACGCCCTCGAACTCGCCGGCGAGGTTCCGGACAACACGCGTTTCATCGCCGTCGAGACAGCGAATGCCGGCCCCGGCCACCGGATATCGGGTGAGAAGATCTCCCTCGTCACCGCACTCTACCGGGCCAGGGACTTCGCCGACGCCAGGGCCATCGTCACACGAATTCTGGAACATGCGGGTGCCGGGCACTCAGTGGGACTCCATACCACGCGCGATGACCGCGCCATCGAACTGGGACGCGCGCTTCCGGTCTGCCGCATCATCGTCAACCAGGCCCACGCCATCGCCACCGGCGGCTCCTTCGACAACGGTCTCCCCTTCTCGCTCTCCATGGGCTGCGGCAGCTGGGGCGGCAATTCCATCGACGAAACCCTCCACTGGAAACACTTCCTCAACGTCACCAGGGTGGTCCGGACCATTCCTCCGGACGAGCCCTCGCTCGAGGAGTTGTTCGCGGACTACTGGGCCGGATGCCGCCAAAGACCGCGGGGGGTGATCCTCCGTCCGGCACGATCCGCGACTGGATCGAGCGGCACGCCCACCAGACACCCGACAAGGTCAGCCACCTCTTTCCCGATGGATCACCCGATCTCACATGGAGCGATCTGCTCGAGGGAGCAGAAGCGGTCGCCGGGTCCCTGACGGCTGCCGGCGCCACCAGGGGCGAGAGTGTCGTCACGTTCCTTCACAATGGCCGGGCGGCCATCCTCGTGCTGTTCGGACTGTTCCTCGGCGGCCTTCGCGCCACGCCGTTGAACCTCGCAGCCGGCGCCGACGCCCGCCGCCACGCACTGCGCCACAGTGGCGCACGCTTCGCCATTGTCGACCACGATATCAAAGCGGATTTCGACGAGGCAGGTGCAACAGGTCTCACGGTCATCGGTGCCGGCGACCTCGCCGGTGCGCAAACGTCCTGCCGGGCGCCGCTCACCCCCGATGACGAAGCCCTGCTGATGTACACCTCCGGTACAACGGGCCAGCCCAAGGGTGTGCTGCACAGCCATCGAAGCCTGCTTGCGGGTGGATGGTCCACGGCATGCGCACACCGGCTTGGACCGGATGACCGGGGCTTGTGCGTTCTTCCCCACTACCACATCAACGGGCTCTGCGTGGCGCTGATGGGACCCCTTGTTTCCGGCGGCTCCGTGATCGTCTGCCGGCGGTTTTCCGTGCAGCGCTTCTGGGATGACTGCCAAGAGCATTCCGCCACATGGTTTTCCTGTGTCCCGACCATCGTCTCGCGCCTGCTCCATCACGACAGCGAACCGCATGGAGAGGTGTTGCGCCGTCTCCGGTTCGGACGCTCCGCCTCGTCGGCGCTTCCTGCAGAGGTCCACAGGGCCTTCGAGTCACGCTTTGCGATCATGCTCGTCGAGACCATGGGGCTGACCGAAACCGCGGCACAGATTCTCGCCAACCCCCTGCCCCCCGGAAAGCGCAAGATCGGCTCGCCGGGCATTGCCTTCGGCAACGAGGTGGCCATCCTCGGCAGGACCGGGCACGCGCGAGGACCCGGCCACACAGGCGAAATCGCCGTGAGGGGCCCCAATGTCATGCCGGGCTATCTCGATGATCGAGAAGCGACCCGCGACACCTTCACGAGGGAGGGCTGGCTGAAAACCGGCGATACCGGCTTCATGGACGGGGGCGGCTACGTTCATGTTTCCGGCAGGCTGAAGGAACTCATCATCAAGGGAGGCGAGAACATCGCGCCCCGGAAGGTGGACGATGCGCTTCACGCCCACCCCGAGTTCATCGAAGCGGCGGCATTCGCCAGAACCTGCCCGAACTACGGCCAGCGTGTCGAGGCCGCCGTCTGCCTGGCGAAGGACGCGACGGTGACCGCCGATGAACTCATCACCCACTGCCGCACCAGGCTCGGCGCTTTCAGGGCACCCGAGCGCATCCATGTCGTCGCCGACCTGCCCAGGGGGCCATCCGGCAAGGCCCAGCGCATCAGGCTCGCCACCTTTCTGACGATGCGGGGCCGGGCGTCCTGCGGCAAATATCAACGAACGGCGCCCGTGAGGCCCCTTGTCAGGTTCCGCGCGACGACCGACTTCGGCGCGAAGGCCTCGTTCCGGATTGACGGGGTCTGCAACCGCCACGGCAACATCCGGCTCGGACTTCCGGCGGTAGGGTTGCGTACACTCGCGGTCCCGCAGCCCTCTCGTTCGACAACAATGTGACCCGTCCTCCCTCTCGAGGACGCGCCCCACACTCAGGACGTTGGAGGCACCAACTACAGCGGGCGACGCTCGCCCGGACGACACCTCGTCGCCACGGCGATGACGCCGGACATCGATGTCTCATTCTCATCGCCGCGCCGCATACAGCGCAGCACGAACGTCCGGCGTCCTCGAGGCCGCGCTCGCAACAGCGTGTCAGGGCTTGTAGATGCCCACGCCGAAGAGGTCGCCGTCGCGCAACACGAGCCAGCTCGACTTCTGTTCGACCTCCCCAGTGGCCGGGTTGATCCACTTGTAGTCGACCCGGGTCCCGTCCGCCGAGGTCGTCTGCCGCATCTCCTCGCCGAATCACGTGCCGTCGACATCCGTGAAGCTCGAATACGTCCTCCCCAGAAACGAGAAGTCGACGCCGCGGACCACGATGGCGTCTTCCGGCCCGTAGACAAAAGATGTAGAGACCGCGATCCAGGAACTCCGGCGCCGGAGCGGCGTTGAATCGAGCCAGTGCCGCCTCGGTTCCCATCTCGTCACAGTAGGCGATGGCGCGCGCCACCATGGCCTAGGCCTCCTCAGCCGTACCCCGTTCGTCACTTGCCGCGGCGGACGCCCCGAACGTCAGAAGCAGCGCGGCGGCAAGGGCCTGAAGGCGGTGGGTCGTCTTCATGGTCATGCTCTTCTCCCAGCATCCACCGCACGATGCGCCCGCGCGGGCTGGCGTTAGTGAAGACGAATTCCGCACTCATCATGGACCTCCCCCGCGGTTACGGCGCTATTGCCAGGGATCGTAGCTGCCGAAGTTCCACAGATTGCCTTCCGGATCCCGGCAGGCGTAGAGGCGTCCTCCGTAATCCTGGTCCTCGGGCGGCATGACCACCCGCGCCCCGGTGGCGGCGGCGCGGGTATAATGCGCGTCGACGTCGTCCACGATCGCGTAGACGCTCTGGGGCACCGGGCTGTCCGGCGTCTCCATCGGTTGCTGGAGCGCCCCGAACTCGTCGTCGCGGGCCGAGCCCAGCATGATCATCCCGTTGCCGAAGACGAGCTGGGCATGGGCGATCATCCCGTCCTCGCCAGGCACGACGAGGTGTTTCTCGAATCCGAACGCCTCGCAGAGCCATTCGATCGCGGCCGGGGCGTCCCGATAGCGGAGGGACGGAACGATCGTGGCCGTGGCGGTCTTCGCGAGATTCGTCATGGGATCGCAATATCATCCGAAGCACCAAGTTCGGCAAGTCCCGAATGCTCGGTGTGCGCGCGTCCCGCTCGGTCCGAGCGGGCCAAGGCCGAGGCGATCGACTGCTCGACGTCCGACATGCCGGCCGCGTGACAGCGCAGCAGGTTGGCAACGAGTTGCATTGCGGCCCGATCGGAGAGATCGTGGGGCTTCTCGAAACCGCCGCAGACACCGGCGACAGCTACACCGTCGATCATCGATTGACGGCCGGGACAATCCTCATCTCAAACGATGTCCCAAGCGTGGTTCGCATCGTCAACATAGACCGGCGCGAGGCTGGTGTGGAAGATCAAGGAAGTCTGGCTCACTCGACCGGCCGCACGCAGCCGGATCCAATTCGTTGCGATCGAGGCCCGCCGTCCCTACCGTGTGCCGGTCACAACAAATGGGAGCCCTGCAGGAGAGTCTGAGACTTGTTGGCAACGGTTCCGTAGTGCAGGCACACGGCCAGAAGATGCGTAGGTTCATTAGAACTAAATATATTACACATCCACAAATAGACAAAATATATACTATACTTACATACACCCCACTAAACCTCGTGTAAAGTACCTTTAGGCTGCGCGCCGAACAAATATCTGCGGGTGCAACTTGAACCGATGTTCCGCAATTTCACGCTACAAACCGTTCGCCCGCGTGGACGCCACCAAGCTTGGAGGAAATCGTGGCCTCGTTTGGAGTCACCTATTTGTCGAAAGAGGCACTACGCAACGCGCGTCGCTTCATGCACGCCGACGAGGCGGGAGTGCGTGACGAGGTCGGTTTCCTCATCATTCACCAGCGATATGCCGATCGGTTCTTCCCAGGCACTTCGGTGCTGCACACACGGCTCAGATATGTCCTGTTCGTCCCGTGGATCTATGCCGATGCACGCAATTCGCGACTACGGCGGCGGGATCCAGCCGATGCAATTGCAAGGGGCGAGCACAAGCTGACCGAACGGCTTCTCGGCCAGGATGGCGTCATTGGCGGGCGCGTCTTTCCCGAACCATTGGACCAGCCGCCAAGCTACGTCTATTGGACAGCGCTCCAGGCTTGGGGCCTGCTGCGTCAACCCGACATCCGCGGCCGCTGGTCGCGCAAGCGCGTCGAGAAGCTGCTCGGTGCACCTCCTGCCGCAAAGCTGACTGACGATGACGGCCTGCCAATCGACCAGACTGACTGGCCCTTTGCCGGATGCCCGGAACCGTCGAAAGACTGGAACAACGGCAGAGCGCTGTCCTTCGACTTAACCAAGCCCGAACGTACCTATCTTGCCCGCCAGCTCCGGCGTGTCGGCTCGCCCGTGTTGTCAGGCGAACCCTCGCTGCTTGCACTGTTGGTCGGAAAGCCGCTCGATTTGGCGGACTACGCCTGGAGCCCCGAAATCACAGATATGGCCCAGCACGAACAGGCCGCTCTAGTGCGTGCGGGCCAGGCGGCAGCGCTTGCCGCAATCGGCAGAGCCATTTACGCGGCCCAGGTTGAAGCGTTGAAAGCCGAACTTGATCGCCACAAGTGCTCCGATCTCCAACGAAACGGCCTCATCGGCGTTGTCGCCAACTGGCGGGCCGAAGCGGAGAAGCTCGATTGGGCAAGTTTTGAAACTGACATGGGCAAGCTTCCGCCCCGAGTCTCCGATGCCCTGCGCGAGACTCTCGACTGGGTCCGGAATGGCTTGACGGACCCGATGGTTCTGGAACGGGCCTATCGCAGCGCCGAAGAGGCGCGCAAGGGCCGCCGTGCGCGGTTGTCGCGGACCCTGGACGGACGTGATCGCCGCGCCGAATGGGACAATGAGAAACATGGCGCTGCCGAGCCTCTCCACTATCGCTGGGGAAATGTGAAGCGCCTGCTCCGAGACCTGGAAGGCGTGCGCTGAGTGTCGAACGGATTCGCCGGTCAACCGTACCTCGACCATCTCCGGCCCGAGCGCGGCTGGAGCGTGCGTGTCGCGCTGCTGACCGCCTACTCCGCCGATCTCATCGCAATCGGCGCGACCCTGCTCGCGATGACCGGCCGAAACAGCGAAAGTGGCAGCGGGAATGCGGCCGACTTTGCCGAGAGCGTGGAGCGCATGCGTGACCGCCTGCGCGTGGTCGTGCAGCGGGGCCGACTGCAAGGGCCCGCGACACTGCCGAGGGTCGCCGGTGTGCTTGACCAATTCGTCATCCAACAAGGCTATGACGAAAGCCAAGAAAGCTGGCACCCCAAACTTGCTCTCGTCGGCTATGAGGGCCCCTCGGATGAACGGAGTTGGCGGCTCTGGATCGGAAGCCGAAACCTCACCCGCAGCCGTGATCTCGACCTTGGATTGGTCATCGACGGTGAACCACGGCGCCGCAGGGGCACACGCCCACTGCCCGACATTGTCGAAGTAGGCCGCCAGCTGGCGGAACTCTCTCAGCTTCCGAAGTTTCCCGCCGATGCACTTGCTCGCGAGCTTTCGGGAATCGTTTGGCGTGCGCCCGATGATGTCCGCATCGACAGTTTGGAATTGCGCCAAACCGGATCGGCACCCGCCACGCCACTGCCGGACGGCCCAGTAGAGCGGTTTGTCGTTCTCAGTCCCTTTCTTGGCAATACCTATGTGAAGGCCATGGCGAACTGGGGCGACGCTAAAACCAAGCGGACTCTGGTGACGACGCTGCCCGCGGTCCGGGGACTAAGCATCGCCGCGAAACGTGCGCTTCGACCCTTCCTGCTTCTATCGCTGGCGCCGCCCCTCACCGAGACGGATGAGCCACCAGCTGCGCCCGACGAAGACGTCACGTTTGGCCCAGCCACCGTGAGCGAGGACGCTGCGGACAATGGCGACGAGGTGGAACCGCCGCCCGTCAGCCTCCACGCCAAGCTGTTTGCGTTCTGGCAGAAGGATCGCGTCCAGGTCGTGACCGGCAGTGCGAATGCGACTGAACGTGCATGGTCAGGCCGAAATGCCGAGGCGATCGTTCATTTTTCGGGCGGTCCGGAGATCGCAAAAGGCATCGATGCGCTGGTCGGCTCGGCGATGTTGATTCCCCCAGATCTGTTGGACGAAGAATCGCGGTCAATCGATGAAGACCCGACCGAACTTCTGAATGACTGCCGTCGCCGCTTGGTCGCACACTGGGTTCCCACAATCCAACGTTCATGTGAGCGGTTTGTGCTGTGTGCCGATGCTACGCCGCCGCTAGGAAAACGCGGAATTCGCCTTGAAGCCGGACTCGCAACCTCGACCTTGCACGAGTGGCCCGATGGGGCGCATGCGCTGGCTCTGGGCGACATCCCGCTTGGCTTTCATACCGACCTCGTCCAACTACGACTTTCTCTCGGCGGCGAAAGCTGCGGCTGGCTGCAACGCGTATCGGTTGCTCCACCCATCGCACCGGAGCGAGACCGTGCAGCTATCGCCAGGTTCCTCGGACCCCGCGGCTTCTTTGCGTGGATGCGCGCCATGCTCGTTGGCGATGTCGAGCCGCCCGACATCGACCCCTGGGAGAAGCACGATGGCGGTGCGCCGCGGCCCATTCGAACCCAACTCGGGCTAGATACGTTGACGCTTGAGGATATCCTCACCGCCTGGGCTCGGGATCCCGCATCGTTCCGTCGGACCGACGCGCGGTTCAAGGCCTATGTGACCGCAATCCTCCAGCATGACCACTCGCTTGGCGATGCGGATCGAAGGGCGCTTGAGACACTCCAGAAAATCTGGGCCTCTGCACGCGAGGTGTTGATGGAGGGGGCTCGATAATGAAGCCGTTCCCGTTTCAGCAAGGGACTGTTGACGCGGCCGTCGCCCGCCTCGGGGGTAGCGGACGCAGGCGATTCCTTGTCGCGGATGAAGTCGGGCTGGGCAAGACGGTGGTTGCACGCGAGGTCATCCGCAAGCTGTCCGGGGGCGGAGCAAAACGATTTACCGTCTACTACGTGACGAGCAACACAAAGGTCTCGGATCAAAATGCCAAGAGGTTGGTCGACTTCCTCGGCTCTGCTTCAAAGTCAGCGGTATCGCGAGTGGACAGGCTAGGGCTTTTCCCATTGGAAAAGCCAGCCAGAGCACTGCGCCTCCACCCGCTCGCGCCAATCACATCTTTCTCACCGCTCGCTGCACGGCCTCAGACTGGCAAGGCGGGCGAGCGTGCGCTTATCTCGTGGCTGCTTGAACGCTGCTATCCGGGGATTCTGGAAGCGCTTCCCAAGGGCCTGCTACAGCAGCGCTCAAAGTCGGGATGGCAAGTCGCCATCGATCGCGCCAGACCCCTGGCGATGAGCGTCCCGAGGAGGTTTGTAGACGCCTATCGGAGAAAGCTCGTCTCGACTTTCGGCTTCGACGCACGCAAGCGCATCGCCGAAGCGGCCAAGCAGCGCACCGAGTGGCTCAAGGTCCTTGCGCGTCTACGCCGATCCCTCGCTGAAGCATGCCTTCTGGCGCGCCCGCCGGATCTCGTCATCTTCGATGAATTCCAGCGCTACCGTGATCTGCTCGCGCCGGGCGACGAAGATCGATTGGTGCGAGCGCTGCTCGAAGGCGAAAACGGTCGCCGGCCTGCGATGCTGCTCTTGTCTGCGACGCCCTACCGTTTGTTCAGCGAGTCTTGGGAGATTACAGATGGTGTACAACCCCATGAGGAGCTGTTCGGCATCGTAGAATTCCTTGGAGGCCGAGCAGCACGAAGCGAAACCGAACGACTGTTTCATCGCTTCGGCGCCATTCTGCGCCGCATCGCCGAGACTTCCGACCAGCCCCTTGACAGTTCGCTGGTCGGCACAGCGAAAGAGGTGCGCGAACGGATCGAGGCCAAACTTCGCCCGCTGATTGCGCGCACCGAGCGTCACGGTACAAGAGATATCGGCGGATCGGGAACTCTTCTCTCCGGCCACAGCCTTGCACACGTTGACTTGCGCGTTTTCCGGCACTTCGCGAACGCGGTGCCGCCCAAGTTTCGCACTGCGGCCGTTCCCTACTGGCTCTCGGTCCCGCTTCCCGCCCAAGCGTTGGGCCAGCGATACAAGATTTCGAGAAATGTTTCGTTCCAGACCGAGCGCTCCTTACCCGCGCTCAAGAAAGTTCGTCGTGCGCGAACCCTCAAGGACGGATGGGGCAGCCCCAAGTTGCGGGCGCTACTGAAGGTGTTGCCGGTCGACCAGCTCGCTCTGCCTTGGGTGGCGCCCTCGCTGGCGTGGTGGCCGCTCAGTGGCGCCTGGCGCGACGCGCCGTCGCCCAAGCTACTGATGTTCAGCCGCTTCCGAGCGACGCCTCAGAGCGTTGCCGGACTGATGAGTCTCGAGGTCGAAAGCCGTTATGCCCAGACCCAAGGCGATTCCTACGACAAGGCATGGAAGCGGCGAAAGCTCCAGGCCAAGGCGAGCCAAGGGGCGACACTCGCGCTCTTCCACCCTTCGAAGTTCCTGATCGAGACGACTGACCCGTTGAAGGGTCGCCACGCGACGCAAGCACAGGCGCGTGCTACGGTTAAACGCCAGCTAGTCACTCGATTGAAGCAGCTTGGCATCGCGGTAAAGCCACCTCGAAAGTCCGACTCCGCCCGTCGAAAACCAGTTTGGAAGGTACTCGCCGCGATCGAGAAGACGGACGGCACATTCGAGCGCAATCAGGCGGCCTGGGAATCCGTTT
>MKWU01000802.1_pt1 | contig 58865 bp, 73 predicted proteins | sample 809101 | NCBI WGS metagenome assembly MKWU01 (sample SAMN05860141, study PRJNA318959) | sponge metagenome | host: Aplysina aerophoba | place: Slovenia: Piran, Adriatic Sea, Gulf of Piran | collected 2013-05-07 | reverse complement strand
TGGCGTAGTTCAGTGAGGGCGGCATTCTGCAATTTCAGGGAGAATTGCCCCTTGTGGCAGCCGGTGGCTGATCTCCGGTGGCGGATGAGGGCGTTCTGGAGGTAGCCCATATCCAGCAGTGCCTGGTTCAGCTGTTGGTAGCCGGTTCTGGTGGTGGTCAGCTTGTATTGCAGGCTGGTTGCTGGCATGGGCGCAGCTCCTGGGTTGACTGTATGTCGGCTACTGTCAGTTGGCAATTAGCTGCTGTCAGTGGGGCTTGAAGAGTAGCGGAATTTTCTCATCAACTGGTTTTCTCCTCCTTCTTCTGTTGCCGGTGCAGCCTTTTCAGCTCGGCCATGGCGGAGCGGACGTTGTCGTGGCCGCTGGCGGCGTTGGCGCCGAACCGCTCCTCCAGCAGGGCGTCGATGCCCCATTCGGTCATGATGTCCCATTCACGGTACAGGGTTCCGATCTCCACGCCGTCCTCCAGGACGGCGTATTCGGTCAGCTCGCCGGGGATCTCGGTGGTCCTGGCGAAGGTCAGCATTCGCCGGCTTTCTCCCGGTCCCGGCGCCTCAGCTCATCTACGACGGCCGTGGCCACTTCTGCCCTGGTCTTGGGGTCGCACATCGCTGCGATCAGCTTTCCCGACTGGCTTATGCTCTCGTGGAGGGCTTCCGTGACATTGGCGTCCGCGTCCCGTTTGGCGGCCTCGAAGCGGACCGCCTCCTCCAGATGGGGCCAGCGGGCGTAGCATTCCGCCTCGCTGATGGCCGGTTCGCTGCGGTCGTCCGGTCCGGTGTTTAGCTCCGCCACGGCGTTCAGGAAGAGATGGCACAGCTTTGACGTGGTCATCCAGCCCGGGTAGATGGGGGCGCTTTCGGTGAACGCTCCGGCCAGGTTGGCCCGTCCGGCCCGGACCTGTCGGGTTTCGGCGCCGCTGAACTCGTAGCCCTTGGGGCTGATCTCCACGGTGCTGCCGTCGTCCAGGAGGGCGTAACCGTGGAAGTCGTGGTCCTTGGCCTGGGGCTGGCGGCGGTGGCGGCGTATGTATTCCAGCATGGCGTCCTCGCCGCTGACGTCGTAGACCGCCTGGGCCCTCTGGGCCACGGTCCGGTCGGTGTTCTCGTTGCTCATGCTTGTCTCACCTCTTTTGTTTTCCGCCTTGGGCGGTCTGGTTTTCCTACGTGGTGGCGCTGGCGGCGGTTTGCCTGGCGTCCTCCTCGGCCATACGCCGGGCGGCGCTTGCCAGGTGCTGCTCGTCCTCGGTGATCCGGCCGGCCTCGATGGAGGCCTCGGTGTAGACGCGCAGCGGGTGCGTGGCCTTGAAGTACAGGTCGCGTTCGATCTTCATTGGCATGCTGTAGGGGCCCAGTTGTACCCTGGTTTCCAGGGCGGCCAGCTCGCTCATCGAGACGGTGCCCAGCTCCGGGCATCCCATGCCCAGGTCGCACAGTCCGAACATCGTGTCCTCGTCCTCCGGGTCCATGGACGTCAGCAGCCAGGTTGCGGCGCCGGCCGGGTTGAACAGCTTGAGCACCGGCTCTCCGGCGTTTTCCTCAGTGGTCTCCTTTTCCCAGTTCTTGAACATCTGGATCTTCTGGCTCTTCTTGATCAGTTTCATGGGCGTGGCTGGTTCCTCCTCTGGCTGTTGTGAATTTGGGTTGCGCCGGCGTAAGCCGTCCGGCTGGTGGGTCGTGGGATAATCGTTGAACGCGGTCTGATGGGCTGCGGAGCTGTTTCCTTTTTGGGGGGTGACGTCCCATGGTCACACTGGATCCCAAGTACCGCATACCGGTGCAGCCGGACCGGGAGGCTCGGAAGCGCCTGGCGGCGATCCGCCTGCGGCGGCGCCTTTCTTTCCTAGCCCGGCACGGGGCCTTCTTTGGGGGGAGTACGCTGGTGGGCGGCCTCTGCTATTTGCTCTCGCCGGGTCCGTCCTGGTTCGGTCCGGCGGCCGGTCTGGCCGGCCTGCTGGGGTGCGTCGGGTCGGTGATCCTGTTCATCAACTCGCTGGGGTACCTGATCACGCCGTTGATGGAGGCGGAGCTGTGGTACTTCCCGGCGGACCCGGGGCAGCTGGCCGCCTGCCAGATCGCCTTCGATGAGGGCCGCATGGAGGCCCTGTTCTTTCCCGAGTATGGGGCGGTCGGCATGTGGGCCTACCGGTGGCTTCCCTCTTCCGACGCCTGACCTTCGGCTCCGGGGTCGTCCGCCGTGTTGGCCAGGGCCTCGTCCAGCAGCTCCCGCAGGCGGCGGACGGCCGGAAGGGTCAGGAACCCAAAGTGGCCGGGCGGCATGGCGCCCGGTCTCAGTTGCAGCATCAGCAGCGCTGGCTGGCTCTCGTCGTCCCGGAGTACGGGCCTTATCCTCATACCCTCGGGTTCCCAGGGCTTCAGTTTTGAGTACATTCTGGTGGTCTCCTTCATGCGGGTGTGCCGTTCGGTTCAGACGTCCAGGTTGCGGACCGTGCGGGCGTGGGCCTGGATGAAGTTCCGGCGGGGGCCCACCTGGTCGCCCATCAGGGTAACGAAGGCCTCGTCGGCCTCGGTGGCGTCCTCCACCGACACCTGGAGCATCTGGCGGGACTCCGGGTCCATGGTGGTCTCCCACAGCTGGTCCGGGTTCATCTCGCCCAGTCCCTTGTAGCGCTGCATGGCCACGCCGCGGCGGCCCTCCAGGTCCGCCATCATGCCGTCCTTCTCCTCGTCGGTGTAGGCGTACTGGACCTGGCTGCGTCCGCTCTGGATGCGGTACAGCGGCGGCTGGGCGATGTAGAGATAGCCCAGGTCGATGAGCTGGGGCATGCGCCGGAAGAAGAAGGTCAGGGCCAGGGTCCGTATATGGGAGCCGTCCACGTCGGCGTCGGTCATGATGATCACCTTGTGGTAGCGGATCTTGGCCGGGTTGAACTCCGAGTGTTCCCCGGCGCCGATGGCGGCGATGATCGACCTGATCTCGGCGTGGTCCAGGATCTTGTCCGGCTGGTTCAGCACCCGTTCCACGTTGAGTATCTTGCCCTTCAGGGGCAGGATTGCCTGGAAGGCCCGGTCCCTGCCCATCTTGGCCGAGCCGCCGGCGGACTCGCCCTCGACGATATAGAGTTCCGAGCGGGCCGGGTCCCGTTCCTGGCAGTCGGCCAGCTTGCCCGGTAGGGAGTTGCCCTCCAACGCGTTCTTGCGCTGCACCAGGTCGCGGGCCTTGCGGGCGGCCTCCCGGGCCCGCTGGGCCACGGTGGCCTTTTCCACGATGTTCTTGGCGTCGACCGGGTTCTCCTCTAGGTAGCGGTTCAGGTGCTCGCTGAGGATGGTGTCCACGGCGGCCCGGACGTCGGCGTTGCCGAGCTTGGTCTTGGTCTGCCCCTCGAACTGGGGGTTGGCCAGCTTCACGCTGATGACGGCGGCGAGTCCCTCCCGCAGGTCCTCGCCGGACAGGTTGGGCTGGTCGTCCTTGACCAGTCCGCTCTTCTTGGCGAAGCTGTTGATGGTGCGGGTGACGGCGGTATGGAAGCCGGTCAGGTGGGTCCCGCCCTCCTGGGTGTTGATGCAGTTGGCGAAGGATATGACCTGCTCGCTGTAGCCCCGGTTGTACTGGAGGGCCACCTCCACGAAGGTCTCGCCGGAGGTGTCCTGGCAGTGGAAGGGCGTGGCCTGGACCGGTTCCCGGCGCCGGTTCATGGAGCGCACCAGGTTGGTAATGCCCGAGTCGAAGTAGTAGGTCCGCTCCGTGTCGCCGTTGCGGCTGGCGGTGTGATAGGAGCTGGTGAAGCATATTTCCAGGGACCGGTTGAGGAAGGCCATCTGCCGGAAGCGGTCGGCCAGAACGTCGAAGTCGTACTCCACCTTTCCGAAGATCTGGCGGTCTGGCGTGAAGGTGACGGCGGTGCCTTGCCGCCGGGTGCGGCTGATCTCCTTGACCTGTCCGGTGGGGGCGCCCCGGCTGTAGTCCTGCCGGTACAGGGTTCCGTCCCGGAACACCTCGGCTCGCATGTGGCTCGACAGGGCGTTTACCACCGAGGCTCCGACGCCGTGGAGGCCTCCGGAGACCTTGTAGGCGCCGCCGCCGAACTTTCCTCCGGCGTGCAGGGTGGTCATCACGGTCTCCAAGCCGGAGCGGCCGGTCTCCGGATGCACGTCCACCGGAATGCCCCGGCCGTTGTCGGTGACGGTTACGTTGCCCTGGGCGTCGATGTGGATGGTCACCCGGTCGCAGTGGCCGGCCATCGCCTCGTCGACCGCGTTGTCGACGATCTCGTAGATCAGGTGGTGGATGCCGCGCTGGTCGGTGGAGCCGATGTACATGCCCGGGCGGACCCGTACGGCCTCCAGTCCCTGCAGGACCTGGATCTGGTCCGCGGTGTACTCTCCGGCCGCGGCGCCGACGTCCACCGCCGGCTGTGCCTGCGGCTGGGGCGCTCGCCGGGGCGGGTCCTCGGTCTCTTCGTCCTGCGTCGGCAGCTCTTCCTGTGCCGGCTCAACCTGCGTTGGCTCAACCTGCGTTGGCTCAACCTGCATCGGCTGGTCCTGCATCGGCTGGTCCTGCACTCGTTCTTTCTGGGCCGTCGGTGCCGGCCTCGGCTCAGGCGCGGGCTCCGGCGCCGGTTCTTCTGGCGGCGTCTCCGCCTGGGCCGTGGCTTCCTGCTCTTGGTCGCCGGCCTTGGCCGGTTCGTTCTCGGTTTTCCTGGGCGGCGGGTCTCCGAACAGCGTTCCCTGCATGTGGGTTGCTCCCTTCCTGGTCTGGACTTATGTCCCTTTCTATTCCAAACCTGATTTCAATTCCGGTCAAGGGGCGGATGTCACTCCCTCGGTTGGTCGGTTGTTACTCGCCGTCGGGGCCGGTCAGTATGGCGAGCAGCGCGGCCAGGACCTCCGGGCCGGTGTCGTTGAAGTTGCCCTCGGACACGAAGCTGTAGCAGCCGACGGCCTCGTCCATGAACTCCTGGCGCTCGGCGCGGGAGAGGTCGGCGAAGCTGCGGCATCCGGGGTTGTTCTTCCGGTAATTCCCATCGTCGTCCAGCGCGTCGTACAGGCTGTTGACGGCGGTCTCGCCGTCGGCGGAGGTCATGCCGCCGTGAAATTCGTTGTAGCCGTCGGACACGGCCACCTGGTCTTCGTCGGGCCTGAAGTCGGCGCCCACCAGTTCCAGCGCGGCGCGGATGTCGTCCTCATTGGCTCCGGCCGGGGTCCGGAACATCCACCATACGTGGTCGGATCCGGCCTTCTGCGCCGGCTGACTGTTCTGGCCGTCCTCTTCGATCTCAAGGTCCGGGGTGTGCTCGGTTACGGTGCTCATGGTCTTTCTCCTTCGTTCAGTTTGCTTGGGTTGCGGCTATGCGGCTTCCCGCTGGTCCCAGAGGGACATCTGGCCTTCCCTCCGTTGCCGTGGTGGTGGACTGTCCGCCATGGCTGGCAGCGGCCGGTGGTAGCCCAGTTCCACCATCCAGTCGGGCGGGAATATGCGGTAACTGACGTCCCGCCAGTAGCTGTAGCGGATGCCCAGCTGGCGTTCTATCTCGTGGCGCCAGCCCACGCGGGCTATCTCGGCGTATGCCTGCACCCGGAACAGGTAGTGGTCGATCTTGTACTGCGGGACGTATCCCTCCGGCCAGCCGGGTCCGGCGCTCTTTTTCGGCCGCTTTACTGGGGCCATTGGGTGGACGGTATGGCGGCCAGGAGCACGCCGGTGTCGGCGGCCAGGTATCCGGCCTTATCGATATAGTTGGGGTAGACCCAGGCGGTGTATACCTCGGTCTCCTCGTCCAGCTCGATGTTGACGTCTATGCCGTGTCGGTAGTCCGGGTGGTGGATGGTCCCCCAGAAGGGGGGCGGCTCGTCGCCGTCGTGTTCCTGGTCTCTGACCCACTGGCGGAAGTCCTCCAGGGTTGGGGCTATCTCAATGGCGTTCTGCTTTGCATCAAAATCCATTCTTGGATCAATTCTCCTGGTTTGAGTTGGTTTGCTTCTGGTACTGGTACCCGTTGTTTCGGGCAATCAGCCTGGTCTCGGTCACTCTGACCGATTTCATGCCCGACGCTCTCGCCCGGGTTTTTCGGTTAGCTAGCACGGCGTAGCCGGTTACCTTTCCGTCCGTTGGGTGCCGGTAGGCTATCAGGTCTCCGCTGGCGATGCCGTGACTTCTCCGTTGTCGGAGCTTGTGCCCGGGCATGGTGGTGAAGCCCTGCCGTTGCCTTGGCAATCGGCTCCAGGCCCGGTATCCGTGGTACTTTCCGGCGGCTCCCGTTTGGAACCGAGGCGTGCCGTGCTTGCTCATTTGCGTGAGCATTTGTCTCTTTCCGTGCCCGGTGGCGGATATGACAGTGATCGACGTTGGCACGTTCAGCAGCGCTGGGGGTTCCCCCAGGCAGGCCGCGTCGTTGACGTGAGATTTCTCAATGCCCAGCTGTGTGCGGGTAAATGCCGTGTTGACTGCGTCGGTTTCCCTGACGGGTATGCCCAGACTCTCGACGTCCGTTATTACGAAGGGTACGAGGGCGTTCATGTGGGCCGCTGACTGCAGCGAAGATCTCATCTGCTGTCTGAGCTTCCTCAGGGTCTCTGGTCTGTCCTTCAGAAAGTGTTCCACCGGCAAGTTGCTCTTGGCCTGGTTGCAGTCGTGGCAGGCTGCTATCAGGTTGGCTATCCGGTAGGCTCCACCCCTGCTGCGGGGCACGATGTGGTCTGCCTCCAGCCGGACGCCGGTTTTGCCGCAATACTGGCAGGTTCTGCGGTCCCTCTGTAGGACGTACTCACGGACCTGCATATTTGCTCTCTCGGAGGTCTGGTATCCGTCGCCGTAAACGTCAGGATCGGCGATGAGCCGGGGGTCGAACCGGCAGGTCTCGACATTTATGACGGAGACCGGAAACAGCTCCGTCAGGTGACTGACGTTGGTCCGGATGTTGGCTCTGATGGATTCCAGCGACGGCGGGAGCCAGCCCTGCCTTCTGGTCCGGTTGTTAAATCTGGCGGGACGTCTTCTTATCCGGCTGCGCCGGTTCCTGCGGTAGGATCTCCGGCTGAGCATTGCCTGGCTGATGCGGTGTCCCCGGTGCCTGACCTGGCAGCCGTGGACAATCTTTTCCCCGTCGGGGGTTGTCACCGTGACGGCCATGCCGGTGGTGCGTGCGCCGGGGTCTATGCCCAGCGTTACGTCGGGTACCGAGCAGTCGGCCTTGCTGATGTCGCTCAACCGGATAGCGAACCGGCCGTGTTTCCAGGTCTTTGCCGCTCGTCCCTGGTCCAGTAGTCTTCTGGCCCGTGAGGGCCTGGTCGGCGCTACGGGTATTCCGTCCTTGTCCAGGACTGGTACGGAGGTCTGGTTATGTGGTGAGATGTGTCTTGCCAAGGTGGTTACTCCGGTTTTGGGTTGCAAACCCTGGTTGTATGGGCTGGAACCGGGGTGACTGTCCGGATTCCGGCCCGTCGCCTCGCCCATGCCCCGGAGGGGATTCTTCACCTTGGGGCGGATGTCGCCCTTTGGTTGGAGAGCTGTCGGCTGGCGAAGCACCGGCAGGTCGTTATTCTTTGCCCCTCCGGGGGCGTAGCCAGATTTGTTTCAAGTCCCTTCATCCGGCTGGGGCTGTGCAGTGCACTGCTGATGGGCGGTCAGGCTCCTTGAGGCGCCTGAGGCTCAGTTTTGGTGCAAAGCCATGGCGTTCACTCGGGGGTTACCTCCTCCAGTGCGAATGTGATGTAGGCCGGGCAGTTCTGCCCGCACTCGCCGGGGCGGGCCAGGTGGTAAAGGCTGTGGTCGCGTATGCCCTCGATCAGCGCCTCGTAGCCGTCCCAGGACCGGTGCCCGGTATCGCTGGTTCCGGTGTCCTCGACGGACTGCAGGACCATGGCCAGGCCGTCCTCCACGGTTACGGTGGCGCGGGGCGTCGTGTCCAGGGTGCGGGCCAGCTCCCGGGTCAGGGCGTCGGTGAATGGCAGCCCGGCCTGTTGTGCCTGGTGGGCGGCGTCGATGGCTTCGTAGACGGCGTTCTCGGTCTCCTCGACCGCGTGGTCCAGGTTGGCGGGCTCGGTGGTACCGGGTTCGTCGGGCCAGCGGCCCCTCATGCGTATGCTCAAGACTGTTCCTCGTCCTCCTCGTCGCCGTCGTACCCGTCGTCGCCCTCGCCGTCATGGGCCGGGCAGCTGCAGGGGGTTTCCGCCGCGTCGCTGTGGGCCAGGTCCAGGCAGGTGCCGACCATTTCGCTCAGCCCTTCGGAGCGTTCGATGTAGACCCGGGCGGATTCCGCGAAGACGGGCATTCTCCGGTCGCAGATCTCCGGCCCTTCTCGCTGCTGCAGGTAGGCTGTGAGGTCCGGCGGGCCGATTAGGTACAGGGCGGTGTCGCCCCGCGCCAGCCTGGAGCCCATCTGGTCCAGCTCCTGGTCAGTTCCCGTCGGTTTTCCCTGAGCGGCGTTTTTCGCCGCCTGCTCGATTTCCTCGATGGTGTAGCTCTTTTTCATGCCGGTTATGGTGTCCTCCTTTTATGCCGTTAGGCGGGTGGGCCGTCCTGACGCTAGTACGGCCCTATGCTCGTTGGTATGGCGGTTACGCCGTCCCGCTGTCCTGATGCCCGGGCGGTCAGCCCGCAACTCGTTCTGATGGTTAGGTGGCCCCGATGTTGGCTAACCGGCCAGCAGGGCCCGGATCTCCTTGCGGGCGGACTCGGCGGCCTGCTTTCCGGCGCGGTACTCCAGGTACTGTTCCAGGGTGGCGCCCTTGGGCTTGATGTTCAGCCCCTGCAGGCAGCTCGGGCACCAGAACCCGCCGTACACGGTCTGGTACTCCCTGATTTCGAACCGGGCGAACCGCAGCTCTCCGGCTGTATACCCGGTGTCCCGGTAGTGGCTGACTCCGTTTTCCAGCCCCACGCTTTCGTTCTCGCAGGGGAACCGCGGCTCCGGCGTGCCGACGGTGGTCACGTCCTCGGCCCGGGTGGGCGTCTCAACGTAGGTTGGCTTGGGGCACTGGTCGCAGATCGTCTCCTTGGCGCTGGTGGTCATACTTGTTTTCCTCTCCTCATTGGGTTTCCTGTTCGTCCTGTGGGGGGCTGGCCGGCGGCCGGCCCTCCGGGCTGGCTTCCCGGCGCTGCCGCTGCTCTTCCAGCTTTTCCTCCGCCATGCGGCAGTAGCGGGCCGACTGCTCGATCCCGATCCAGCTCCTGCCCAGCTCCTCGGCGGCCAGCGCGGTCGTACCGCTCCCCAGGAAGGGGTCAAGGACGGGCCCGTTGTCCGGACTGCTTTTTACGCACCTTCTGGCCAGCGCCTCGGGAAAGGGGGCCGGATGGGGGTTGTTCCTGGCTGGCGCTATGGTCCAGACGGTGCCCAGGCCGTTGGCCCCGGGCGACAGCCGGAAGGCGGGCTTGGCGAAGAGCAGGATCTGCTCGTGGGACGGCACGAAGTAGCCGCCGTTGAAGTTGATCCCCTTGGGGCGGTTCCAGATTATGGTCTGCCGCAGGGGGAAGCGGTCCCAAACCTGGCGGCGGTCCTGGATCAGCCCGTTTTGGACCCGTTCCTTGAACACGACGAAGGCGGCGCCGTCCTCGGCAAGGACCCGCATGATCTGTTGCATCACGGCGGTCAGCCAGTCCTGGTATTCCTCCTCCGGCCGGTTGTCGTCGTCGCCGTCGTAGCCCTGTTGTTGCAGGTAGGCGGAGTTGGTCCATTTGGCCGATCTGCCCGGGTTGTGGGTTCCGGAGCCGCTGCTGTTTCTCAGGTTGTAGGGAGGCGAGGTTACGACTATGCCCACGGAGGCGGTCTCCATCGTGGCCATGACCTCCAGGCAGTCGCCGTGGATTACCGTGTTGAGCATGGGCGCTCCGGCGTCGGGGGGTTCCTGATTGTCGGGATTCTAACCCGTCAGGGGGTTGGTCCGGCTTTCGCCGGCAGGGGTGCGCTGTATCAGCTTGCCAGCTGGCTTCCGATGGCGCGCAGCGTCGGCGGGTCGGCCTTGGCCAGCTGCCCCCTGGGGGTAATGCGGATGGGCTCGTCCAGCCAGCGTGGTTCCTGCAGGTACAGGGCATAGCGGTCCGCGCTGAAGTCGTCCAGGGCCAGTTCCGTCGCGGTCAGTCCGTGGTGCTCGAACCTGGGGTTCAGGCCCTCGGTGGGCGCGACCAGTTTCAGCCTGACGTGGCCGATGATGGCTTGCCGGTGCATTTCCCGGCCCTCGATGGCCCGCAGGACCTCGGAGGGGATTCTTTCCACCGGCAGCCGGCCCAGCCCCGACGTGTAGATCAGGGTCGGTCCCTCGTGCTTCGTGTAACGGCCGGTGGTGTAGATTTTCTTGATGCCCAGCAGGATCAGGGTGGCCAGGGGCTCCGGGACGTTGAGTATCCGGACCGTCCTGTTTTGCTCGGACGGCGTCGTTTTCCTTTCAGCCGTGTCCTGTTTGGGTTCCTCCAGCAGCCGGGGCTGGCTGGGGCCCTCTGCTTCACTTGGTTTCTGCATTGTCCTCCGTGGTCGTTTTCCGGTTGGGCGTCCGGGCCAACGTGTCCCGCAGGGCGGCCAGGATGGCCCGGTTCGTTCGCCATGAGGTTTGGTTCTCCAGCTGGAGCAGCTGTGCAGGCTTACGCCGCTGCGGGCGGCCAGCTCTTGGCGGGTCAGGCCCGCCTTGCTGCGGCCGCCGCGCAGCTGCTGGGCCAGCTCGGCCCTTGCCTTCCGGGTGGGGAGGGAGATCCGTTCGTCGGTCTCGTTCATCGTTCAGTTCCGGCGGGTCGGTTAACTCTCCGTGGAGTCCTCTTCCGGCCTGCTTTCCTATTTGTCGGCGTCGTTGTACGCGGGGCACTGCGATTTGCTGATCGGCAGGTTGGTCACCGGCTCCCGGCCCAGGTGGAGGCGGCGCAGTCCGTGTTGGGGAACTTGGCGTGGCAGGCGTCGCAGGTGTAGTTTGGGAATTACATACAAGACGATCCCTGAGGGACCAGTCCTCCTGTTGTCATCGCCCCGGGTGGGGCGGCAGGGGGATTCCCGCCCTGCTGGGCCTTAAGGCCCTTGTTCAGTATGTTGATAGCTGCGTTCAGGTCCCGGTCCGTTTCGAGCCCGCAGCCCGGGCATCTGAATACCCGGTATTCGGCCAGTTTCTCTCCGTTGATTGCTCCACACGTGGAGCAGGTCCTTGAGGTGTTCGCCGGGTTGACGGCTATCAGCTGTACACCGGCCCATTCTGCCTTGTAGCGCAGCTGCTGTGTTATCAGTCCCAGGGACTGTTCCAGGATAGAACGGTTGAGGCCGGCCTTTTGTTTTACGTTGGAGCCGGGCTCCTCGACTGTTCCGTTGGCGGAGGCGGTCAAATTGCGGAGCTTGAGGTTCTCGATGGCTATCAGGGAGTATTCCCTGACCAGTTTGCTGGTGATGCGGTGGCACTGATTGCGGTTTCTGACCTGGTTGCGTCGGCACTCCTTTGCCAGGCCTTTGACCCTTTTGTGGCGGCGGTTGCTGCCCTTCCTGGCGGTGGAGATTCTTCTGCGCAGGTTTTCCTCCCTGGTCCGGTCTATTTCTCTTGGCTGGACGATTGTGCCGTCGGAGAGGGTGAGTCGGTGGTTCACGCCCAGGTCTATGCCGACGGCCGGACCTGCTGGTGGGCGGACGGTAGGCGGGTTTTCTGCCGCTGCCCTTTCGTAGAGCAGGTCCACCGTGAGGCCAGTGGGGCGCATGGTAATCCTGAAGTTCTTCAGCAGGCTGCTGTCGGGCAGGGCTCTGCCTGGCCTGAGCTGGATAGCGGGGGCCCTTGACTCTTAGCCATGCCCTGCGGCCGTCTGGGGCGGTTTTAAGCATGCTCGGGTGGGCGGCCACCATCTCGATGGTCTTGTAGCGGCTTCTCCCCTTGAACCTGGGGTAGCCGGGGGTTTCTCCCCTTTTGATTCTTCGGAAGAAGGCGTTGAAGGACTTGTCCAGTCTCCGTAGGGCGGCTCTCCAGACGCGGTTGTCGATTTCCCGGTATTCGGGCAGATCCTGCTTGATCAGGGTCATCTGGTTCTGCTGGTGGGTGTAGGGGATCTGCGTCTTGCTGTGACGGTAGGCGTCTCGGCGTTCCTGCAGGGCGGCGTTGTAGAGGGTACGGCTCATATTCAGGACTTTGTGCAGCCGCTGGTATCCTGCTTTTGAGCAGTAGCCGCGTAGCTGGAAGGTCTGGAGCTGTTCGTCTGGTCTGGTCATACAGGTATGTTCCTTCGTGCTTCCCGGGTTGGTCAATGGTCTGCTGTCAGTGAATCTGGATCGTCTTCTATGTAATTCCCCATTTTCTTCTTCTCCGGTTGCGGTTTTCTTTGGGGCCGGGGTCTACTGGCCTGGGGTCAGGTAGATGCCGTGCAAGGCGAAATGGATTGCGGCGATGGTTACGCCGCCGGTCCGGCCGTTGCCGTCCCGGAACGGGTGTACGGTTTCGTAACAGAAATGCCAGTCTTCCAGGTCCCTTTGGCTGGGGTTCTGGAGCGCGTAGGCCTGCTCCAGCTGGTCCATGAGCTTGCCCACCAGCTGGTGGTCGGGCGCGATGTGGTCGGCGACCCGGACGTTGACCTGGCGCCACCGGCCGGCCTGTTTGCCGTGGTCGCTGAAGATGCGCCGGTGGGCGGCGACTGCGATGTCTGAGCTGAGGATGGGCTGGCCGGGTCTGGCCATCAGCCTCCGCACCTCGGTTACGGCCTCGTCGATGGCCTTGATGGTATCTTTCACCCGGGCCGGATAGTCCTCGTGGGGTCGGTTGATGTGGTCAGCGCAGTCGGCGACCGTTTGGGTCAGGTGGAACCTGGGCTGCCACCCGTTGGTCCTGAGGGATTCGAATTGCTGGCGCGGGTTCACCGGCGGCGCTTGGTCCATGAATGTTTCGGTCAATCTGGGTTCCCCCTCTTCTTACGGCTCGTTCGTCCGGGTTGTCGTCAGCTGGACCAGCCAGCCGAGCACGGCCCGGGGTGTGTGGGCGCGGGTATATGCCGGGACGTCGGCGCTGTCGGCGCTGTTGCTGTCGGCGCCGTTGATCTCCTCGTCGCCGTCTATCACTGCCATGCAGACCGTCATGCCGCCCAGGCTCAGGTTCAGCGTCAGGACGTCTCCGTCTTGTCTGATGCGCTCGGGCCGTCCGGCCTCCACGGTGTTTCTTATGTCGATCGAGTTGTTTTTTACCCTCTCGACGCCGGCGGCGGCGTCCGCGTGGTTACGGCGCAGTACGGTCAGTGTCAGCCGGTTCAGGCTGGCGTGGGCGCTCTTTCCGTCCTCTGATAGCTGCCATGCCGGTTCCTGCTCCGGCCGTGGGCCCATGAGCCTGATGAAGGCCTTCAGCTGATCTTCCAGCTGCTGGCTGAGGGCCTGCCGGCGCCGGTTGTAGCTCTCCAGGAACTGTTCCGGCGAGATGTTTCCGGTGAACAGCCGGATGGTCACCTGCCGGTCGGCGGCGGCCTCCGGGGCCGTCAGGAAGGCGGACAGTGCCCTCCGTCCGTTGCGGCGGCCCTCGATCCTGAACCCGGGCCGGTCCGGGTCGTCGGGCATTGCGTCGTGGTCTCTGAGCAGCAGCGTCCGGGGGTTGTCGTCGTCGTCCGGCGCCGGCAGGGTTCTGACGTCGTCCTTTATTTCCTCCCAGCGGCGCACGGTTACGGTCAGGTCGATGCCGCCGGCCTGGCCGTGGGCGGCTCCCCGCCGTTCTCTCCAACCGTTCATATTCTGTCTCCGTCCGTTGTCGTCCGGCTGTCGGCCTCCAGGCTACCCTGGGTCGGGTTGTCCTGGAGCGCCTGTTGGCCGGCGAGGTTTATCCGCTGCTGCATCATGGCTTCTATCTCGGCCTTGGCCTCGGTCACCGTCTTCTCCATCTGGGTCGCGAACTGGCTTTCGACAAAGGGGATGTTGGAGCGCATCTGCTGGATGATCCCGTCGACCTTGGCCTGGTCCCGCTTGGTCTTCAGGGTTTCCCGCAGCTCGTGCAGCCGTTCGAGGACGTTCTCCAGCGACCTGTGGATCTCCTGTTGGAATTCGTCCCGCTTGTTGGGGGCCGGCGGCCTCTCCCGCTGTCTGGTCGGGTCTCCGGCCACGTATTCCAGCGTGATTGGCGTGCCGGTGCCGTGGTTCATCTGGGTTATGGCCTCGGCGAACTGGCTGGGCGACAGCAGGCCCTGGAATATGATCCCCTCCTGGAAGTGCCAGTCGCGGGAGATCTGTCTTTGCACCCGGGCCTCGGAGATCTCAATCATGACGGCGGCACTGTGGAGTATGGAGGAACCGAACAGCGGGGTGTTCTGGCTGTTGATCCGGGTCATGGTGATCAGTCAGTAGGACTCGTGGCGTTCGATTCCTTCCTCTGCCATATTTTCAATCTCCGTGGTGTCCGGATTGGTTTAATTCATGTGGCGTGTTTCCGGACGTGGCTATTCCAGGTTGTCGTGTCCGCTGGACAGGGTTATGTCCTGGAAGCTTGGGTGGTCTTCCAGCAGGTCGGCCAGGTCCAGCGTCTGGTCGCGGCAGGCTTCCAGGAACCTGACGTAGCGTTCCAGGAAGGTGTGCTGTTGTTCCGCCGTCAGGGCGTACCAGTTTCGGTGTCCGCAGCCCTGCCCGCACTGCGGGGTATATCTCTCTGCGCCGCTTTCGTGGTCCCAGATGCCCTCGACGGCGGCGAGGGTCAGGGCGTATCCCTCGACCATCGGTGTCGCGGCCCGTCCCTTCCGGACGGCTATCCCCGTCTTCTGCAGGATCTCCGCCAGCTCGTTGGGGGACATGGGCTCCTGCAACTCCAGGTATATGTGGCTGGTTTCGTCGTTGTCAAACACGGTTGGTTTCTCCTTTTTGGCCGGCGGCCTTTTCTTCTGGCGCGGTCTGCCTTACTTCCTTCTGAGGTCCAGGATGGCTCCTGCGGCGGTCGTGGCGCTAAGGAGGGTGGTTGTCAGCCCCAGACTGAACCCGTAGTTGCAGGCGCCGGGCATGACCGGCAGGGCGTTTTGCAGGCAGCTTGCGCTTATGAAGGTTGCCCCGGTCCCGGATATGGACATCGCCGTGGCGGTGAAGGCGTATCCCGCCTTTTTCAGCAGTCTGAGGGATTCCCTGGTGTAGCTCAGCCACAGGGTGCTGGCGGTGGCCGAGTTGATCGGGGCCAGGGTTATCAGCCCGGTGGCGTGCAGCCCGGGGCTGGACTCGGCGGGGCCGACCCCCAGCCAGATCAGTGTTGCGCCGGCGCTGTTTCCGGTGAACCGGAGGGCACGGGCGGTCGGGGTTTCCTTCTTTTCGGCCAGCTCGCTGGTGCGCTGACTGTTCTGGGCGGTCTCACTCATTGGGTTTCGATCCTGCCTTCGTTGAATCGGCGCTGGTGACTGTTGTTCAGTCAGCGGATTGCCCGCGCCTTGGGGCAAAAGATTAGCGGGAAGCCCGTCCGGAGTGGGAGGGTTTTAGCGGTCAGACTTGAAGCGCCGGTCACGGTCTGGAATGTCAGGCTTCCAGTTGCGCCTTAGGCGTTTGTTCCCGGGGGAGCTTTTGGTGGCACTGCCGGGAGGGCTCCCTTCCTCTGACCCCAGCTGTCTCAGCACCTCGCGCCTGGCCTGCTGGTATGCCTCGGCCTTCGCCAGGGATCGGTTGTCTATTCCTCCTGGTAGGCTGTCCAGCTCCTGGATCATTCTGGCGGCGGTCAGCCGGACGGCGGCGTTGGCGGCCCGGTTGAGGGCTGCGGCGCTTACCACGTCGTTTTGCGTGGTTTCCAGGTCTGCGACCTGGGGGTTGTGCTTTTTCAGCCGGCGCAGCGCGTTGGCGCGGGCCGTCCGGCGGCCGATGGTCAGCCGCCGGTTGGGCGGCGTCGCGGTGGACTGGGCGTCTGCCCAGGCCCTGGCTAGGTCGTTGATCAGTCTGGTGAGCTGGTTGCGGAACTGTTCCCCGTGCATCAGAAAATTGCGAGACTCTCTGTTTTGCCCCGATCAGGCCCGGTCAGGGCAGATTTGCTTGCGTTTGTCGGGCTTTCTAGGTTGTTCTGTGAGGCAGGCTGCCCAGCGGGTCCCGTGTCCGGGCCTTCTGTCCCGCCGGAGAGACCTGCGTCTCTCCTGGCCTGTCTCAGGCTCTCGATGCTCAGTCCCTTCCGTTTCTGGAAGTAGAGCATTCCCCGGTCTGCGATATTCAGCGACGCGTTGGAGTCGGCGTTGGCCTGGTAATGGCAGGCGGTGCATTTGAAGCTGCTCTGCGAGTTTCGGGATTTCGGGTCCTTGTGGCCGCAGCAGCTGCAGGTGATGGATGTGGCCTGGGCGTTGACCCTGACGCTGGGGATACCAGCTCTCTCAGCCTTGTATTCCAGCATGGTAAGGGTTTCGCCCCAGGCTTCGTGGAGGATGGCGCGGTTCAGGCCGGACTTGGCCCGGACGTTGCGCCCGGGTTTTTCCACCGTCCCCCGGGCTGAGGCGGTCATGTTCCTGACCTGCAGGTCTTCCATTGCCAGCAGGTCCCTGCCCTCAGCTGCTGCTTTCTCAATGAGACTGGTGGTAACCCGGTGTCGGAACTCGCGTCTCAGCAGCGCCAGCCTTTCCGTAATTTCCGACAGCCTTCTTCTGGCCTTCAGGTACGCCTTCGCTGGCTTTCCTGAGGTCCACACCAGTTCCCGCATGGGACGACCTTTCCTGGTTAGCATTTGGCTTCCGTCAGCGTCCAGGACGGCCCTGAACCCGGCTGTGCCGGTGGCCATAGCGGATGCTACGATCCTGTTCAGCTTTCGCCGGTACTTTCGCTCCTGCGCTTGCAGGTATAGCTGTTTTGGGGACTGGAATGTCTGGCCTGTGGAGGTGGCCACTGACAGGGCGATGCCCAGGTCCACGCCTATGGGGCTGGTTGCCAGGGTGGGGTCTTGCCTTTCTCGCACCTCAAACTGGTACGAAAGCCTGACCTGGATTCTTCCGCCCTTCAGGGTGATTCTCACGGCCCTGGGCTGCCGGTCATCGAGGATTTCCTGGCTGGTCAGCAGCCTGATGGCTGGCAGGGAGCTGATGTGCAGGACCGGCTTGCCGGAGGCGGTAAACCTCATGACCTTTCCTTGGGGCGAGTCCAGGGCGATGGTCCTGAACCTGCTGGTCTTGTAGCGGGGCCTGCCGGTGGCGCTTTCCTTCAGGTACTTGTTCCATCTGGCGGCTGTGTGGCGTATCACGTTGCCCTGGAGTCTCCGCAGGAGGTTGTTTTGTTCCGGGCTGTCGGCCTGCAGCAGGGTAAGCTCCTTTTGCTGGCGATTGACGTCAAACCTCTTGGGCTCGTGGTTTTTCTCGGCTAGTCGGTGCTGGTAGAGGCACGCGTCGTGGAGCTCCCTGAGCTGGTCCAGCACTTGTTCCAGCCGGCTGAGTGCCGCTCGGCTGTTGACGCGGCCCTGGGCCTTGATGGTTCTGACCTGGCAGTTCTGCATGGTTTATTTTTACCTGACGTTAGGGTGGATGTTCAACGGGTAACTGTCAGTCTCTGCTTTTTAGAGTTTCGCAATTGTCTCCTTCTCGGTTTCATCTTCCGTGGGCTCTTCCGTTGAGACTCGGCCCATGTACCTTCTCAGGGTCCCTCGGTGCCGCGGCGTCAGCCATTCGCTGACGGCCAGGGGCGACGCGGCCAGGATTGGGATGATGGTGGCCGCGGCCAGCAGCCGGGAGCCGCATGGGGTCCGGTATGGGTCGCATTCCGTCCCGTACAGCGCCATGTGCGCCGCCACTGCGGCGGCACTGATCGTGAAGCAGGCCCCTATGGTCAGCAATCTTTTGATCATGGTTGGTTTTGACCTTCCATCGTGTGGTTGTTCACTTTTGCCCGGTTCGTCTCTGAAAGCTTGCCATATGTCTTGTCGTTGCGGCCTGGGAACGCAGGTCCTGCGGGCTGTTGGACTCCCGGTTCACCAGGTCGGCTTGGTCGGCCGTGGCATATTCGCCGGTGTTGCAGAAGTGGACGATGCGTTTCATGGCGTCGTGGCGGTGATCCCGAGCCTGCTTGGCGGACTGGGCGGCGTGGTTCATGTTTCCGGCCCGCCGGCACGATTGGCTCATCTGGTCCAGGGCGGCGCCCAGCTCCTCCTCGGCCCGGATCAGGTCCATGAGGTGCTCGGCGGTCGGGGCCGTCCTGCCCTTCCGGCCGCAGAGGCGGTTCTCGTCGGCCTGGGGGAACTCCACCCTCATCTGGTAGGACTGATTTCCTCTGAAGAACGCGGCCCAGGCGTCGTCTAAGTCGTCGCCACGGGCGTTCATGGTGAAGGTTACTTGGGGCCATTTGGCGGCCAGCCGCTTCAGGTCCTCCTGCCAGTGGCGCCAGGTGACTGACTGCCCCTGCAGGGCGTCTCTGACCGCGTCGTCGCAGCCGTTCCAGTATTCGGTGCTGGCGATGAAGGCGCATACCTCTTCGGTGGTGGGCGACTCATGGTTCCAGGTGAGTCGGTATTCGGTGTTGTACCCCATGGTTTGTGGTTCATCTCCTTGTCCGCGCCTTGCGCCGCATGGCGCCGGTTGGCTTTTTTCAGCCGATTGCTATTTTCACTGCCAGGCAGCCGGCCAGTATTGCGGCCGTGGCCAGCAGGCTGCCGATGGCGCGCCCCTGGCCTTTCCTGGTATCCCGTCCGAGACGTTCCTGGCAGGCCAGCATGGCGCTGAAATCGGCCATCGGCGGGAGTCCTCGGTCGTCGATGTCCCGCGCTGTGCAGCTGATTCCATCCAGCCTGCCCATGCTGTAGGCGATGATCACCAAGCTGGTTGCCGTCGTTGCCAGCGTCAGCGCGGCGAGCTGGCTTATATCCTGCATGATGCCCAGGCTGAGATACCCCGTCGGGTCCAGCAGTCGTGCCGCGGCGGCTCCTGCCTTGAACAGCGCTGCGGCGATCAGGCCTCCCGCTGCCGTTCCGGCGTGGATCAGTCCTGCCTGGGTGGCTCCCTTGAGTTCCTGGGCGTCGCTGGGCGCGTTCTCGTAGGTCATTTCGCCTCTCTCCTGGTCCTGGTGGTTTCCTTGTCGTCGGCCTGGGCGGCGGCCTTGGTTTCGGTTACTTCCCTCCAGATTCTGGTCAGACGGTCCAGGCGCCCCCTGAAATACTTGTTGCGCAGGTCTCTCCGGAGCTTGAGCGTCGGCTCGTTTCCTTGGGGGCCCAGCTTGGCCCTGACGTAACGGGCGAACTCCTCGGCCGTTTTTGGGTCGCGGTCCAGCTTGTCCCACATCTGGATCCGGTTGAGCTGCGGAATCCGGTTTTCGAACATCTCCTCGAAGAGGTCGAAGAGGACGTCGTCCAGGGTCTCGCCCTCCAGCTGGCTCGCGGTCTCGGCGAGCAGGCTTGGTGTGATCATGGCTGGTTCTCTCCTTGCCGGTCTGTTTCAGCTCCGTTCGTGGGCGGCCGTCTTGTGGCTGCCGATGTAGGCGACGATGAACTTGCCGGTGGCGTCGTCCTGGTCGAAGTAGATCTGCATCCCGCCGTAGCGGCCGGTGGGATACGTCATGTGGCGGTCGATCACCACCCGGCTGCCGCTTTCGTGATCGGTGAAGGTGCGTTCCCATGGTGGTCTGGCTGTCCCGCGGCGAGTAGTTCCACCCGGGCAGCTGGAAGTGGTCGGCCCAGTTGCCGACCTTTCCCTGTTTTTCGTAATACTGGCTGGCCAGCTGATTGATGGCGTCCAGCGCGGCGATTATCTCCTCGCCGTGGGGCCTGGCCTTGCCGTAGCTGGCGACCTCTTGGGCCGGGGCCAGGAACCTGAGGCGGGGGAACCGGGCCGGGTCGGTGATGGCCTCCAGCACCAGGTCGGACCGGCTGGTTCGCTGGCCGCCGGTGGCGCCGGTATCCTCCGATTCGTCCTCGTCCGGCTCTGCCGGAGCCTGCTGGCCGCTGTACCGAAGGGCTTCCTGCAGGTTGGCTACCTGCTGGCGGAAGTCGTCCAGCTCGCTGTTCAGCCGTTCGATTTCTTTGTCTTTATCCCGGTCCGCCGGGTGTGGCAGGTCGTCAGTCTGCTCATTGCCGTCGCCGTTTCGGCGCAATTCCAGTTCTATCTCAGTGACGTCGGCGGCGGTCGGTCCGTCCACCCTTTTCGCCAGCAGCGCTAGCTGCAGGTTGCCCAGGCTGGGGCCAACCTGGCCTCCCGTCTCGCTGAGGAGCAGCCGGGCCATTTCGTCCTGTTCCTGGTCCAGTCTGACTGTGGGGTCTCCCTGGCTCATTGTGCTGAGTATCAGCATGTTCCGGACCATGGCGCAGATGGCCTGGGCCGAGTTGTGGTCGTCCATGGCCTGGGCTTCGGCGTCGGCCGCGCCGGGCAGTTCTTCCTCCTGGGGGTAGCTGAACCTTTTCTCCCCGGATTCCCTGATGGCCAGCATCCGGTAGGATGCGCTGAGCCAGGGGCGCAGCTGGTCGTCCTTCATCTCCCGGGCGGCGTTGATGATCCCCCGTTCGGATATGGAGACCACCTTGGCGCGGGGCGTCTCCTCCTGCAGCCGGGCGAGCCTCGCCTCGTGGGCTTCATCCTCCCCGTCGGCCCGTTCGATCATGATGTATACCCCGGGCATGGTGGGGAGTTCCCGTCCCTCGTTATCCGTGGTCAACTGGACTTGTTCCATGGCTCGGTAGCGTTCCTGGTCCGCGTTGAGGAAGATCTGCCGGAAGGCCTCGACCTGCTCCTGCACGTTCCATTCCACGTTGTCCGGGGGCTCCTGGTCGCTGGCGTAGATGTGCCCTATCACGCCGGACAGCCGGTTTTCGTCGATGGTGAAAATATGGATTCCGGCCTGGTAGGTGTAGCCGGTCTCCTCCGGGTTCCGGTGGGTGATGTAGTAGCTGTTGCACCGGCGGAAGGGCGAGCGCTGCAGGCGGCTGCTCATAACGCTGAGCCGCTGGCTCTGGAAGCTGCCGCCGGTCCTGGCGTGGGACAGTTCCTTGCGGGCTGCCACCTGCTCCCGTTTCGGGCTGTGGCCCACCACCCAGTCCTTCAGTTGCTGGTCGATGCGGGCGGCGGCTGCCTCGGTGGTCAGGTAGGTGTTGCGGGTCAGGTTCATTGGTCCAACTCCCGCCCGGTGGTGGGGCAGACGACCCGGGCCTTGGGCTGTCCGTCGACCAGTTCCAGGGTGACGGCCAGGTCCATTTTGGCGATGCTGTGCCCGGGGGTTTTGCCGTGCCGGTGGGCTGCGCCGTTATTGGCGTAGAATTTGCCGCAGCCGGTGCAGTAGAAGAGGTCCTGGTGTCCGGTCTGGACGCCGCTGTTTTGCGATATGTACATTGGGGGGTTTTCGCTCCGGTTCTGGATGTTTAGCTTGCGGTCAGCCTCGTCCCTTTCCTGGGCTGGGGCCTGGGGATGTCGATCCGGGCTCCGGCCAGCATTGCGCGTCCCCAGGGGGTGTCGCCGCAGGGCGGGCACATGCCGATGGGCTCCTGTCCGGCGACCTCTCTGCGGTAGGATTCCGACGTCCTGGAACAGATTTTACATGTCCAGCGTCCGGCGGGGCTTTCGTTTTTCAGCCTGGCCAGCAGGCTGCCGATGATCTTCCACATGGCGGTAATGTCCTCCTTTTCATTGGGCGTGCGGATCCAGGCCGCGGTATCGCGGCCTGGAATCTGCTTTCTGGATACTGGGTTTTGCCTGGGGCGTGCCTCGGGGTCAGACGCCGCGGGCGGAGCGCATTGTGTCCGCGATGTAGTCCAGGAGGGCCTGTTCGTTCTTGTTGTTTTCGCTGATCTGGTCAACGCATTTGTGGCAGAGCCAGGCCTTCGGCATGAACGTAAAGCTCCGCGCTGCATACTCGCCTCCGCCGCAGCGGTGGCAGCCTATGACCCGGGTCGTCGATTCCAGGTCCATCTTCCGGTTCCGGTCCTGGCAGCGCTTGCAGAGCCAGCCCTTGGTCCATTTCACGGTGGGCCCGTCCAGGATCTCGATTCGCTCCACGTAGTGGGGGTTCTCATCGCCGCCGCAGTCGGCGCAGCCGCTGACCGGCTTGGTGTTGGCTATGTCGGCCCTTCGTATGGCCTCCAGTGTCGCGCTGTCTACCATCGGGCTTACCTCCTTTTGTGTTTTTCGGGTCCGGGTCTGTCCTTGGTAGCTTGGGGTTTTCCTCCCCTGCCGCCGGCGCCCGTTGGCGCCGGTCATCCGGGCCTGTCCTGTTGAGGGCTCGGTGGCCCAGGGGGTTGCGGTGAAGGCTACTAGGTTCCGGTTCCGGTTTCGGAACCTCTCCAACTCCCATACGTTGACGTTCTCAGAAAATTGCGAAACTCTCTGCCTGGGCCGGGTCACGCCTGGTCAGTACAGAGGCGCTCGCGTTTATCGGGCTTTCTTGGCTGGTCTGTGAGGCAGGGTGCCCAGCGGGTCCCGTTTCCGGGCCTTCTGTTCCGCCGGAGTGACTTTCATCTCTCCTGGCCTGTCTCAGGTCTTCGATGCTCAGTCCCTTTCGTTTCTGGAAGTAGAGCATTCCCCGGTCTGCGATATTCAGGGACGCGTTAAAGTCGGCGTTGGCCTGGTAGTCGCAGGCGGTGCATTTGAATCTGCTCTGGGAGGTTCGGGATTTCGGGTCCCTGTGGCCGCAGCAGCTGCAGGTAATGGATGTAGCTTGGGCGTAGACCCTGACGCTGGCGATGCCGGCTCTTTCAGCCTTGTATTCCAGCATGGTAAGGGTCTCGCCCCACGCTTCCTGTAGGATGGCGCGGTTCAGCCCGGACTTGGCCCGGACGTTTCGGCCGGGTTTTTCCACCGTTCCCCGGGCCGAGGCGGTCATGTTCTTGACCTGCAGGTTTTCCATTGCCAGCAGGTCCCTGCCTTCAGCTGCTGCCTTCTCAATCAGACTGGTTGTAACCCGGTGTCGGAACTCGCGTCTCAGGAGGGCCAGTCTTTCCGTAATGGCAGAAAGCCGTCTCCTGGCCTTCAGGTAGGACTTGGTGGGTTTGCCTGAACTCCACACTAGTTGCCGCATGGGACGGCCCTTTTTGGTGAGTCTCTGTCTGCCGTCAGCGTCCAGGGCTGCCCTGAACCCGGCTGTGCCGGTGGCCATTGCGGCTGCTATAACCTTGCTCAGCTTCCGGCGGGCCTTTCGCTCCTGTGTCTGCAGGTAAGCTTGTTTCGGGGACCGGAATGTCTGTCCGGTGGAGGTGGCCATTGACAGGGCGATGCCCAGGTCGACGCCTACGGGGCTGGTGGCCAGGGTGGGTTCCAGCCTTTCCGGCAATTCAAACTGGTACGAAAGCCTTACGTGGATCATCCTGCCCTTCAGGGTAATTCTCACGGCCCTGGGTTGCCGGTCAGAGGGGATTTGCTGGCTGGTCAGCAGCCTGATGGCTGGCAAGGAGTTTATGTGCAGCACTGGCTTGCCTGTTGCGGTAAACCTTATTACCCTTCCTTGCGGCGAGTCCAGGGCGATGGTGCGGAACCTGCCGGTCTTGTAGCGGGGTCTGCCGGTGTTCTCGTCCTTAAGGTACTTGTTCCATCTGGCCGCCGTGTGGCGTATCACGTTGTCCTGGAGTCTCCGCAGGACGTTGTCGTGCTCCGGGCTGTGGGCCCGCATTAGGGTAAGCTCCTTCTGCTGCCGGTTGGCGTCAAACCATTTGGGCTCGTGGTTATTCTCGGCGAGGCGCCACTGGTAGAGGCAGGCGTCGTGGAGTTCCCTGAGCTGGTTCAGCACCTGCTCCAGCCGGCGGAGCGCTGCTGGGCTGTTGACGCGGCCCTGGGCCTTCATGGCTCTGACCTGGCAGTTCTGCATGGTTTATTTGTACCTGTTGTCGGGGTTGATATTCAACGGGCAACTGTCAGTCTCTCTGCTTTTCAGAGTTTCGCAATTTTCTCCCTCCTGGCCCTTCGGGCAGCCGGTCAGGAATCTGTCAGATCCCTGGCCTTCGCCTGGCGGTCAGCCTTCTCCCCAGTCGTGCCGGTAGTGACACAGGACGCTCATCACCGCGTCGTCGTTCAGTCCGGCCTCGGAGTGGAGCAGGTCCTGCATTTTCTGGAAGGTGTGGAGCATGCTGGTCAGGTGGCGGTCGTCGACCACCGGGTAATCGGGTTCTCCCGGGTTGATGCTTTCGGGCTTCAGGTTGGGGCCGTAGGTAACTGTTTGCAGGTGCAGCTTGAGCTGCCTTCCACGGCGCATACGCCGGTCGTTGCAGAGCCGGGACCGGATCTGGTTGAAGCCCAGGTCGTGCCGTTCCTTGACGTCGCCTGGCTCCTTTTCGTCGGTTACGTCGATGATGGTCACCTGTCCCTGGGCGGATACCAGGACCGCGTCCGGTGAGTAGGGCCGTCGGCCCTCGATGGGGAAGAGCGGGTAACCGGTCACCAGCTGGCCGGTTAGCGAGCCCTCGTCCTTGATCCGGTTCAGGAGGTTGCGAATCGCAGGTTCGGCGTTGTTGGAGCCGTGGATCGTGTTGGTGATCATGGCGTCGCTCCTCCTACCGGCCGTCCGGGCTTATTTCGCAGTAGAGGTACCGGCAGCCGTTGTGGGCCATGAAGCTCTCGCCCACCTTGCTGATGGTCTGCCTGGAGCTGGAGCCGTCGCGCCGGTAGACGTTGATCGCGTCGCCGGCCGCGGGCATTTCCATGGGGATGTCCTCCCGGCGGCCGTCGCCCACGTAGCGGTAGTCCTCCCAGAGGGCCCGCACGGTCCAGGCGCCGTTGTTGTGCTTCTGAAACCAGTTAAATGCGCCTGGGGCGTCGGAAGGGACGCTGGCGTAGTGGCTGCATCGGCTGCACAGGCCGTCGCCGTCCGGGTCTCCCCGGAAGGGTTCGTTGCAGGTCTTGCAGGCCAGGTCCACCTGGTTGCGTAGTTTTTCGGTTATCCGGGCGAAGAAGCTGGAGCCTGGATCTTCGCTGGCGTCTGTTGGCTGATTGTTCTGTTCCTGGGGTGTCATCTTCATCTCCTTCTTGCAGCGCTTCCGGCCCGATCTCGGGGCCGGACCTGGATTTTGAATTCTCCCCCAGCGCCGGCGCCAGGAGGCGCCGGTCATAAGTTATTCCGCTCTCCCTGTCCCCTTTTTTCCGGGCCATCCGGCCCGGTCCGTGGCTTCCATTTCCCGCCTTCCAGTGCGGCTCGCTTCCAGTCGGCGCTGTCGGCTGCGAACTGTTCGATCATGGCGAATATGTGGCTGGCGGCCTCCTCGGTGGTGGCGAACTCCCGGGTCTCGGCCGGGTACGGCGCCTGGCTGGTGATTCGGGTTTCCGGCCGGCTGGTGTCTATGGTTGCCAGCAGGTGGCAGGCGACCCCGGTGTTCAGACGGCCGTGGCCCATTCTGCCCCGGATGCGGTTCAATCCTTCGCCGGCGTGAACCACGTCCATCAGCTCCTTCAGCCGGTCGGCGGCTTCTGATTCCACCTGCTCGCTGGCGTGGCAGTCTAGGCACAGCCTCCAGTCGTGGGCGTACTGGGTCTGATAGGTCACCCAGCGGTGTACGTGGACCAATTCGGGCTGGTTACTGTCTGCCATTGGGCGTATCCCTTCAGTTTCCGGCGCCGCGCTCTGCGTTCAGCCGGTTAAGGTTCTCCTTGACCTTATCCTCATCCAGGTCCAGGTCGGAGTTGATTTCGCTCATGTCGATCCGTTCCTTCAGCTGTCCGACGGTGTCGGTGATCCAGTCGATCATGGCGTAGTCCGCGTCGGCCCTGTCGTCGGCGTCCGGGTCGAAGTTGTCGCGGTAGCTTTCAAGGTCCCGGTGCAGCTCTTCCAGGGTCAGGTGGGCGGCGCCCAGTTTTTCCAGGGCGTCATCGAGTTTTTTGGTCCAGGGGCTGGTCTCTGTTGTCGTGGTCAAGTGTGTCTCCTTCTATCCATCGTCTCTCGCTGGTTGGCGGTATTGCCTTTCAGACCTCCGGTTGTTGTACCGGGGCCCCGAGGGCTATGGCTCCCTGCTGGCGCGGCATCAGCTCCGGCAGGTGGCCGTCCTCCAGGAGCTGGTGGATGCCGGGGATTATCCGGTCGCTGACCGTGGTGTTGTCCGGCAGCAGCATGTAGGGCAGGAACTCCTGCTCAAAGGTGGTTATGCCGGCCGCGATGGCCTCCAGCTTGGCCTTTATCACCAGCAGCAGCGCCCGCCAGGCCTGACGTTCCGCCTGTCGGTACAGGTTTTCCTGGCTGGACTCGGTCCGTTCAAGCCGGGTAACGCCGCGGTTGGTCCTGCGTTCGTAGTGCTGGAAGTCGTCCCGGTTCGGCATGGGCATGGTTATCCGGACGGGCATTCCCTGGTAGGTGAAGGCGATCATGGCCTTCTGCCGGTCGTGCCCGTAGACGAAGTCCTCGGTGCCGTACCGCTCCAGGACCTGTTCGATCTCCATGCGGCTGCGCTGGGGCGAGACCTCGGTATTTGCCGCGTAGCGTTTGCTGGTCATCTGACCTGTCAGCCTCCTTCGTCCTGGTCCTGGTTCTTACTGGCCTGCCGGTCGCTGCCCTTTCGGTTGAAGCGGTTTCGGACCTCGTTGATCAGCGCCGCTCCGATGCTTAACAGGCAGATTGCCGTGGTGATTGGGTGGGGAGCGAGAGCCGCGGCGATTACCGTCAGGCAGGCGATCAGCATCAGGAGCTCTCGGGTGGCCTCAACGACGGGGACGGGGTCCTGCTGCAGGTCTCTGACCAGCCGGTATCCGTTGCCGACGGCCACCCCGGCCATCGCGAGTGCTAAGGCCAGTCCGAACAGGGGGAGCTTATGGCTCCAGGCTATTATCATGACCGTCACCCCCGCTCCGCTGAAGGCGCTGGTCGCCATATCGAAGAGCGCCTCGGCGGTCGTCCGGCGGCCGCCCTCCGCCCTGCCTACTCTTAGGCCTTCCAGGTATGCGGTCTTTTCGTTCTCATCGTAACCCTTCGGGGTCGGGGTTCGTCCTTCGTTTTGGTCCATTGGGGTCTGCTCCTTTGCCGCAGGTTTACAGGCCCAGCAGGGGCGCCTGTCCTTCGCTGTAATCCTCGGTTATTCCGGCTGGTATGTGCCTGTCCGGGAAGGCCCGGCGGTACAGGCTGATGGCCGCTTTCCATTCTTCCTCGTCGAGGCGGCCGTCACTGCCGGTCTCTACGTTGGGCCCCAGGTGGTGCTTGATTGAGATCAGCGCCGCGGCCACCAGCACGTCATAGGGTCTCCGTTCTGTCTTGCACCAGTCGGTCCCGGGATTAATCCCCATCAGGCGGTTCAATTCTTCGGGCGGAGGCCACCTGAAGTCCTCGCACATGTCATCCCCGACCCCGTTGAAGGAAATATGGTTCTCGTCTATCTGCGGCGGCTGGTCCGGATGGTCCGTGTGCCTCGCAACCGGAATTTCAGTGAGCATCATCATGGTCAGGATGTCCTCGCCTATTTCTGTGGTCTTCCGGTCGGTGGCCTCCGGCTTGAGCCGCCACTTGTGGGTGTACCCCATTCTTCTCCTTCTCTTTCCCACGCGGCGCTCGCTGCCGTCTGCTTTCCCGCCGGGCCAGCTCCTCGGTCGCCGCGGCCAGGTCCTTCAGGGCGGCCCGGGCGCGGGCTCTTTCCTTCAGCCTCAGCCGATAGGCCGCCTCCTTTGCCGCTGCAACTGCCCTGGTCTCTGGGGGCGCGCTGCTGTCCTGGGGTCGGTACCGGCCGGTGAGGGGCCTTCCCTGATCGCTCCTCCAGCGTGAGTAGTCCGCGTGCCAGCCGGTTAATTTTCCAATCAATCTGGTCAGTTCCGCTTTGATTCGCGGGTCCTCGAGTCTCACCGTGCGGCCGCTGTGCCTGGCCTGCATCAGCAGCCTTCCCAGCGGCATCATCTGGCGGAGAACGGCCTGCTCCCACCGGCCGTTGGCTTGGTGGTACTGCCGTTCCTCCTGCTTATCAACCAGGTCCTTCTTTTTCGGCGTCAACTTGTTTTGTGTCCCGTCCGGCTGGTCTGGTTTTTCTGGGCTTCAGTTCTTGCTCCAGCAGTCCGCTGATCAGGTTGTAGGCGAGCGGCTGCACCTTGGCGATGGCTTTCGTGCTGATGATGTGGATCGTCCACGTCGTCGAGCAGTCGGGGTTCACGCCGTGGCCGGTGACGAACTGGTCCTCGGTTGTATCCCCTTTCAGCTCCTCGACGGTCAGCCTGCGGCCGTCGGTCAGCGATATGCGGACGTATATTCCCAGGTCTGCCTGTTCCGCCATCCGCTCTTCGTGGCACCGGCAATCTTTCCTGTTCTGGATGGCGCAGTCGGCGCACAGTCCGTGGGCTGGTTCAGTGTGTCTGGCCAGGCTGCGGTAGCTCTTAACTGTTTGCTGGCACCCGTCGACCGGGCATTTTACCCGGAGGTTTCTGCTCATTATTGCTTTCTCAGCAGGAGGTAGGCGAATACGCTCGCGGCCGCTATCAGTGCGGCCACCAGGGCTGCGACCAGCGTCAGCCGTTGCCGGTCCGTAGCGGTTATGGCGCGGATCCCATCTCTCAGGCGGGGAAGCGCGTCGCCGATCCCGGCTATGGCCGGCCTGCTGGGTCTCTCCACATGCGGTCCAGCGGCCGCGGATGCCGTTAGTGTTGGCGGCGTTGCCGTTGCCGTTGCCGTGGGCGCCGGTGTGGCGGTCGCCGGCAGCGCCGTCGTTGCGGTGGGCAGCGGGGTCTCTAGGGTTAATCTCATGGCCAGGACCTGGTCTCCTGACCTGGCGACCTGGAAGACCGGTGTCGGGGTCGGCGTGGCCGTGGGCGTGTTGGTAGCCGTTGGCCTCGGCCTCGGCGTGGCGGTGGCCGTCGGCGACGGCGTCGGTACATCCGTCGGGGTTGCCGTCGGGTCCGACTTCCGGTCGTTCTCTTCCCGGTCGTGGTTCGGGCGTGCCGTGGGCCTGGGCTCTGCCGTTGGCGCAGGTGTTGGGGCAGGCGTCGGCGCCAAGGTTGGCGGCGTCGTCGGGGCTACCGTAGGCGGCGCTGTGGGGTGCGGCGTTGGGTGCGGCGTTGGCTGCTCCCCCTGTTCCTCTCCGTTGTCTGCCGGCGTTGCCGTGGGAGCCCTTGTGGGCGTTGCCGTCGGAGCTATTGTTGCCGTGGCGGTCGGCTCCACGGTCGGCTCCACGGTCGGAGTCGGAGTCGGAGTCGGTGTCGGTGTCGGCGTTGCCCCGGGTTGGGGTCCCCCGCTCTCTGGGTCGTGGGCGATTACCACGTCGTTTTCGGTGTTGGTCGTGCCGGAGCACGCGATGACCTCGTCGTTGTTCTCCTCCCAGCCGGCGGAGAGCCAGGCTATCTGGTACCAGTATTTTATTTCCGGTTCGACGTCGTAGTCGATCCGGTTTCTCGACGGCTCGAACGGGCCGTCGGATGGCCAGTAGCCGGCCCTTCGCCTGGTTTGGGGTGGGTCTCCGTCGTTGACGCGGAATTCCGCGACTCCCCGCGCCCCCGCGGGGTTGGTTTCCCATTCTATTCGGTAGTGTTCTAGCGTGGGCGGCGTTCCGCTGGTTACTGCGGTTACGGTGATGGGCGTTTCGTGGTAGGGCTTTCCTTGGCAGCGTTCGTACTCCAGCGGAGGTCTCTCCTGGGCGTGGGAGATTCCGGGCCACTTCCGCCATTCGTGGGCCGCGCCCAGCAGGATGAATAGCCCGGTCAGGGCGGTTAGCGCGGCGCCCGCCGTCCATGCGGTTATGCTGGCTTTCCGCTCCAATGGCTTCGCCCCGGTTCTTCGCATCCTGTTTCTGTCCTTGCGGTCCGTTCCTTTACTCCTGGGCCGCCTCTTTCTCGCATTCGACGCATGTGGCGGGCGGGGTGCCCTTATCGTCGAGGGTCATGTACCTGTTCTTCCTGCAGGAGTCGCACTGGCGCCAGACGATCACGGAGACTCTGGGCTGCCCTGCCTTTTCCTGGCCTTCCTGCTGGTCGGGTGCCTCGCTGTCCCCGATGCAGACCAGGTATCCGTGGCTTCCCTGGTCCTCGTCCCCGCCGCAGATGCGGCACTTCTTGCTGTCGGGCATAGTCTCCATATCCCCGGCCGTTCAGGCCTCGTCCAGTTCGATTTCCGGCGGTTCGTTTTCCTGCAGGTAGATGACGGCGTTCCAGCCGCTGGGCAGCCGGTGCCTTACGTGGGTGTTGACGGCGGCCTTCAGGGTGGCGCTGATCGCCTCCTTCTCGTTGAGGAGCGTTTGAAGCGCCAGCTGGCGGGCCTCGTTTCGGAAGTATTCGGTCTGTGTCTCGCGGCTGTCGGCGCTGGAGTCGTCGCTGTAGGTCAGGTAGGCATCGACCAGCAGCTCGGTGAGCTGCTCCACCTCGATGGCTTGCCCCTTGGCGATCATGGGCCGGTAGTCCAGCCCTTCGTAGCCGTCTTCGTCGTACCACAGGGCGATTTTTCCCTCAACCTCCAGCCAGGTGACGTGGCCGTCCTTGTCCCGGAACCTGAGCTGGTGGACGATGCCCTCCGGGTCCTCGGCCGGTTGGTCCTCGACGCTGCGGTCTTCGTCGAAGAAGTTTATCTCGGAGCCGTCGGGCATGTGGAGCACCGTTTCGATCCGGTCTAGGACGGTCATCTCCTCGTACCAGACGAATCCTGACATCTGGCTGTCCGCGCTATACATCCGGCGGATGATCTCCGAGTCCTCCAGGGCCATGGCCAGCGTCAGGTCCTCGCGGGCCTCGGTGGCGGCTTCAACGCGGATGCTGTCCGCCAGCACGTCGTTGCGGCGCTCGTCCGGGTGGTAGTCCATACGCTCCCGGTCGGCCATGTTCGGCTGCCAGGCGTGCAGCCGGCTTGGTGGCGTGGGCAGCGTCACGCCCAGCTCTGCAGCTTCCTTCTGCTGCCGGAAGCTGATCTCCACCACCGTTTCGCTCTGGGCCATTGCCCGGTAGGTGGCGCGGCGGCAGGCGGTCTGCAGCGCGTCAATGAAGTCGTTCTTGACCACGTCCTTGCGGGCGGGCAGGGTCAACTCCATCTGCGGCGCGTCGACCACGTCGGTCATGGTCTGCCAGTCCTTTCTTCTGGTGATCATGTGGCAGTTGATCTGGTCCTCGATGGTTACCCCGTGGAAGTTGATTCCCGGCTCTCTGTAGTGGCGGCGCTGGTTTTTCACCCCGATGCGGAGTCCATTCCATTCCTCGATGTAGGAGCAATCGGCAAGGAAGTCCTTCTGCTCGGCGTCGTGGCCGTTGACGGTTACGGGCAGCGGGTAGAACCTGGCGGCCCGCTTGGCCTCCTCTTCCAGGTAGCTGTACGGGCTTTCGCTGTTGGTGGTGAATGCCACCGTGGTACCCGGCGGGATGTCGGCCGGGTTCATTGGTTGCACGGTGGCGGCGCGGGCTCCGCTGAAGATCTGCTCGTCCAGCTCCACCTGCCAGGCGGCGCCGGTGGCGGGGCAGTGGGAGGTTATGGTGATGTCCCGCATTCTGGCCAGGGCGTAGACCCCCATGCCGGCCGGGTCCTCGCTGTTGCTGGTGGTCTCGCTCCAGTCGGACAGGCCGAAGGACAGGAGGCTCTGGGGGTCGGCGATGCCGCTGCCGTCGTCGGTGACGGTGATGCGTCCCGCGGCGTTGGTGGTTATGGCGACGCCGGTGGCGCCGGCCCGGCGGGAGTTCTGCATGATCTCGTTGAGGCAGTCCCTCACGGTGGCGTTGAAGAACCTGGATACCCGGTCGATGGCGTCGTGGTGAATCTCGGCCCGGATCTCCCGGGGGCGGCTCGCTGCTGTTCCGGTGGCGGTGGTCATGAATATTCGCTCCTTCTTCTCTTGCTCATTGGGTTTTTGGCATTCCTGCCTTTGGTGGCCCTGTCGCTGGCTACGCCTGGTTGGGCCTCATCCATTCTGGCAGCCTTTCGGCGGCCTGGTTGTGCAGTTCCCGGGCTGCGGTCATGGCCCTGATTCCCTGCTCGTCGAGGCGGGTCTCGTCGCCGGTGACTGCGGCGGCCCGGGCGGCGGCGCTCCACATTTCGATTTCCTCCTCGGTGGGCGCGTCCCGCATCTGGGCGCCGTTCTCCTGTGCCAGCGTCATCAGGCGGTAGGCTGTCGCCTTCCAGGGGAAGCGGACTCCGGCCGATGAGATCCAGGCCTCCAGCGCTCGCTTCAGCGCCAGGCTGCCGTGGTGGGCCTGCCTCTGTGCGGCGGTGGCCGGCGGCTGCCCCTGGATGCTGGCCAGCATCAGCTCCAGAGCGCATTCGGACAGCAGCTTTGCGGTGATCTGCGGTTCGTAGAGGCTGGGGTGCGTTGCTTCCAGCCGGTGGTAGTTGGTTTCCCACCAGTTCCGGTTGATGGCGATTCCCTCGTCCAGGGCGCGGGCGAATATGCCGTTTATCGTGTTGCGGCCGCGCTGGACGTCCCCGGGCAGGGCCCAGGATATGCTGACCTCGACCGGGCAGGCGCCGCTGTCGTCGGTACCGTAGTGTCGGCGGGCTTCGCTGTCGCCGGTGGCGGTGGCCGCGTCGGCGATCCGCTGGTCCGGGGCGCGGTGGTGGATTAGTATCAGGTTGACGTCGGAGCGGTCGCGGTGGTCGCCTCGGGCCCTGGAGCCGTGGAGTATGACCGTGGCGGCGTGGGCGGCGTGGGCGGCGTCCCTGACGGTCATTGCGGTGGCGATGGCCTTCGGATCGGCGTTGGGGCAGCGGCCGTCGGCTCCCTGGCTCTTGTTGGATTCGTCCTGCTGTGACATATGGGTCTTTACTCCCTGTGGGTTTGTCCTATATTCTGACAGTTACGGGGGTATTTATCACCCCTGAATTTGCACCGTGGGAGGTCCAAGATGAATCTCAGAATGCTTCTGGCCCGTCGCTCTCCCTCCGCCCTGTCCGTTACTCAGCCGGGTGACGGCGCCCCTGCCCCCGATGGCGGTCCTGAGGGCGGGAATGACGATGGCCCTGAGGGCGGAGACGGTGGCGGGGACGGGGACGGCGACGGAGACGGCGACGGAGACGGCGAGTAGCCCGCTATCGGTTTTTCTCCTGTCAGGGGCGTCTCCGGTTCGCCGGGGGCGCCCTTTTCCTGTTTCCTGATGGTCATGTCTCTTACTTTTTCCCCGGTACGCTCCCGCTTCTCGTCACGGCGTGACCGTCCATTCTCTGGTTGCCACCAGCGTTCCTTTCCGGTCGTAGATCGCTGCGGTGTGCTGGCCGGCTCTCCACCCTTCGTACCCTGGCACGATCCATGTGCTGTGGCTCTTTTGCCTCTGGCGGGGTAGTCCGCTCATGGTTCTCTCCCTTCGTTGGAAGGGAAATCCGTCCTCGTGTCTGATCTCCAGGGTGTAGAGCAGGTCTGTTGCCGGCGCGCTTGCGTCGTCGCTGACAGTGTTCAGGGTGATCCAGATCCGCCAGGGCGGGTCTTGTGACGCGCTGAATACGTTGTATTTTTTGCCGGTCCTCCGGTCGTCGATGCTGATGCTGGTAACGATGAGTCCCTGGTTCTCAAACCGCCCCGTGGGTGCTTGGCTTCCTTCCGGCCGTGGGGCTCTCTGCTTGGTCCCTGAGTACCAGGCGTCGATGATCTTCTCGTGCCCGAAGGTCCTCTTGAGCCGGTCTACCGGCGCCATGCCTGCGGCGGTCTCCTGGTGGAACTGGGCGGCGGCTCGCAGGAAGGCCTCGTCCCCCAGCGTTAATCTCAGGCTCTGGAAGAGCCTCTCTCCCCAGCTGTAGTTGCAGCTGTACTGCGGCGTGCCGGGAGCCGGCGCATCCTCCTCCAGGTCCCGTATGTTTTCGTAGTAGGGACAGGGGTACTCGACCACCGGTGTTCTGCCGGGCTGTGTGCCGTTTACGGCCATCTCTTCAAGGACGTTGGCCATACCTTCGTCCAGCCAGCCTGGGTGGTGGTTCCAGTAGTAGTGCGCGATTTCGTGGGCCAGCAGTCGCCTCACGTTGGTCCTGTTCAGGACCTCTGGGTTGAGTCCGATCACATCGTGGTGGTGGGCTCCTGCCGCCTCCAGGGTCAGGCTCTCTGACACGGCGAATACGGCGGCGTCGGCGGGCAGGGGGAGTGCCATCAGCTCTTCGATGCGGATTAGCGCGTCGCTGATTTTGTCCCGCAGCTCGGGGTTCTGATGTTGCCTGGGCGCCAGCAGGTAGGTTTGCATCTGGCCTGAGTGGGCGGTGTCTACCGTCCAGGACTGGCCGATGGTGAGCGCTGGATTCAGCAGGATATTCACCAGTTCCCGATTGTTAATGGTCTCCTCCCGCAGGGTGGTTACCAGGTGGGGGAGCGTGTCGTCGGTTATTCCGTCCCTCTGGAGGGCCGGCAGTCCGAGGATGCGTTTTAGCTCGTCGGGGCTCAGCGTTGCTCCCCTTATCAGGGCGTTGAGCATTATGTTGTCGAGACTGGATAGTTCCTGCAGAAAGGGCATTTTAATGATCTTGGCTGTTGTGTCGTCGCCGGCGGCGTCGGCCAGGCCTACTATGTTCCGGTACGCTTCCTGCTCCGTTGCGGTTAAGCCGTCCTGGACCCAGGGCAGCGCCGCCGCTTGGGCCGCGGCCTTCGGGCTCTTTTGGCGGAGCAGCAGCGTCAGCGCCGCGTTCTCGTCATCCAGGGTGTTCGTTCTCTTTTGCGGCACATGCGCCGGTGTCGGGGCCGGTATTGTGGCTGGTATTGCGGCCTGCGTTGGGGCCGGTGTGGCCTGGGCAGTCGGCGCCGGTTTCGGCGCGGGGGTCGCCGTGGGCCAGCCTGTGCCTGCGTCTATCAGCCTGCTCCAGGGCTGGTACAGCGCCCTTGGCGCGGTGGAGGCCTGGGCTCCGGCGGTCGGCCTGGCCGGTTCGCTGTATACTTCCGCCGCCGGCGCGACCGTGGCCGGGGCCGGGTGCGGCTCGCTGCCCTGGCAGCCCGTCATCAGCAGCAACGCCTGCGCGGTCAGGATCAGCCCGGCCGTTAGTTGGGTTCTTTTTGTGCATCTCATGACTTAAAGTCCTTTTTTACTCGGTGCCATCCTTGCTGGGGGCGCTGTTCCCCGGCGGTCAGCTACGCGGCCAGCTGCAACCCCCTGGTTCCCCGGTGCAATTCGGCCTGGTGTCCCGCGCCCCGCGCGAAGTCCTCGCTGTGGCCCTGGGCCATTGCGGATCCGTAGGCCTGGCAGTATTCGTGGCTGTTGTCCGACAGGGACGCCTCGGCGTAGGCGGTGGCGTAGCTGTGCCCGTAGTCCTGGCACATGAATTCGAGCATCAGGTCCACGGCGTCTTCCCGGTAGCCGTCTGTCAGCTGCTGTTCTACGAAGGTCATGGCGTAGCATCCGTTTTCCTGGAGGTAGGCCCTCAGGGTCCGGTGGTATTCCTCGAAGGCCAGGGCGTACATGTGGGCGTACTCGTCCGGTTTGCCCTCGTCGTGGGCGCTCTTGGTGTATGCGGCGGCATACTCGGCGCTGCGGCCGCTGGAGATGAGGTCCAATGTTGCCACGCTCTTTTCGCTGAGCTTGCGCTGGTCCAATTCTTTCATGTTGAATTCGATCATCTTGTCCTGGAATTACCTCCTTCTCATTTTCCTGTGTCTGATGGCCGGCCGAGTCGCTGCACCGGCCTCAGTGGAGATTTCATTCCAGGATCATGTCCTCCAGCTCTCGCATGGGCCGGTTGGCGGCTTCCTTTCCGGTGGCGGCGCAGTACCAGGTTCGTCCCCGTCTCAGGTAACAGTAGTCTGTGCCCGGCGTGTGGACTGCCAGTTCCAGGAATGCGACCCGTCCTGGGCAGGTTCTCCGGGCTCTGGTACGCCGTTGGTCTGATATCATGGTGCGGTCGCGCTGGATCTCGACCAGCTCGCCGGCTTCGATGATTCTTCTTGCGAAGTTGAGGGGTTCCCGGGCGGATGCCAGCAGGGCCCCGGCCCACTGGGGCTCTCCGCCCCGCTCCAGCCGGGTGTAATCGACGGTCCCGTCGGGCTGTTCAATCCCGATCATCGCCCCGACGTTCATGACGGCTCGCCGGCCGGACTTTGCTTCGGGTCCTCGCGCTCTGCCGGCACGGCCTGCCAGCCGGGCTCCACCAGGCCGCTGACCACCGGTTCGAGGTCGTACTTTTCCCTCTCCCGCAGGGCGGCTCGTCCGGCCTCGGTTATGGTGGCCGGCATGGCGTAGTGTTCGTCGTCCCACTCTCCCATTTCCACCCATTCGGGATGGCTTCTCAGCCACGCGGCCAGGTCCATGCCGTTAAGCAGCCCGAAGACGACCAGGTCGTCGGGCCTTTCCTTGCCCTTGTGGACCCCCTTTTTGTCCCACCAGCAGATATGGATGGTCCCGTGTTCGGCCATCTTCTCCAGTACCTGCCACTGGCGGTCGCGGGTGTACCTGGCCGACTTTCGGCTTCTTTCGTCCTCTTTCAGGATGGGTTCCTTCGGGGTTGTCATGCTGTCTGCTCCTCTCCCGGGCAGTTGTCGTAGATGCTCGGGTCCAGCCGGAACTCGTGGGGATCGGTTCGGGTTCTCATCGACTGTTCCGGAGTGTAGTTCAGCCGCGCTGCGGCCTTGGTGGGCTTCACCCGCCTCTGGCGGTTGCCGGGCAGGGTGAATGGCCTTCTTCCCCGCGGGAAGGGGATGAAGAGCCAGCCCAGGCATTTTCGGCACTGGAAGCCGTCGGTGTGGGCGTTGTGCCTGACGTGCCGGTACTCGTGTGGTCCGTTCTGGTTACTGTTCAATTCTCTGTTCCTGCCGGGCCGGCCGGGTCTATCCGCCCGGCGGGCCCAGGTTTATCAGATTTGTTGTTCCGTCGGCGTAGGTGAGGACGCATACCAACGCGTCTCCTACCTGGTCGACCGAACGGTCGGCGATGAGCCCTCCGGGACTGGCGCTGTCCAGCTTGACCAGAGTTGTCAGGCCGCAGGCCGTTTTGTCGGAGTGGAAGCGCAGGGGTCCGCTCCTGCTGAACCCCTCCAGCCGGTGGCTGGTCAGGCTGGCCATGTTTTCCAGCGCCGTCGCGCTCAGGGGCACTATCAGTGGGATGGGCTCTTCCTGCTTGGCGCTCAGGCTGATGGTCTCCAGGTGGTCGAGGCCTTCCAGGGCGTTGGCCTGGAGGACCTCGATGCCATGGACCTCCAGTTTCTGTAGGCTCTCGGCGCTGGCCAGCGCATTGTCGGCCAGGATCACGCCCGCGCCGTCGTCTGTGGTTATGCTCAGCTGGGCCAGTGCCGCTGGCCAGTGGAAGTTTGGCGTCAGCGTCCATCTCTCGCCGATGAACTCGTATCGGATGCTCTCAAGCTGCGGAGTCGCCTCCAGCAGTGCGTCCGGCGGCTGGGTTACCGTCTGGACTTTCAGGTCGGTCAGGTTGGTCAGTCCTGCCAGGTCGCCGGCCCCGAGGCTGTCGGTCTTCACCTCCAGCTCCCTGATGCGGAAGAGGTTCTCGCCGGTGATGTCCTGGCAGCGGCTGATGCCCAGGTTTTCGATGATGGCGTCCTGTACCTCCGGGTTCCGCTGGCAGATGTTGGCCTGGGCCTCGGCCTCCGGCGCCGGTGTTGGAATTCTGGGCCTCGGCTCCTCGATGCGTTGCATCTCCGGCGTTGGCTCCACGGCGGCCTCTTCGTTGCCCGGCGGCTCCGGCCCTTCTTCGTCTTTGGTCTCTTGCCCTTCAGCTTCTGTGTTTGGCTGGGTTAGCAGGCGTCCGTTGGCTGCGATGCTGGCCCGGTCCAGGGCGGACCTGAGGGCGGTCGCCTTCGATCGAAAGGGTCCGCTCGATTCCTCGGCCAGCTGGACAATCACCCCGGCGGTGAATTCCTCCCCGGTGGACCTGGGCGCCTTCACGAAGATGCCGCAGTCGGCGCCGTCGGTGGGCCAGGTCTCACTGTCGGCCCGGCATTCGTAGGGCGGCTTTCCCGCTGCCTGTGCCGGTTCGAGGTAGTCCAGGGCCTCCTGCAGCGCCTGCTCCCGTAATTCAGCGTCGTCGATGGCCCTGGTCAAGACCTGCCGGGCCAGCTGCTCGTAGTTGCGGCCGATGTGTTCCTCGGCTGCGTTTTCGGGCTCGGCGCCTCCCGTCAGGAGCTGCGTCGCTATTGCGGTTCCGATGCCAAGCAGGAGGAGCGTTGCGCCGATCGTGATGGCCACTGCCGGTCTCTTGAACAGCTTAAGCGGGTCCTGCCTGTTATCCGGGCCGGGCCCGTCGGCGGTCTCCTGGCTGGCGGTCTCCTGCCGGTCCTCTTCTCTTTCGTTCATCGTCTATCCCTTCAGTGAAGTGGGTACAGGGCCGATTATATTCAGCCGCGGGTGGCGGCGGCTTTCATCAACCGGAGTGTTCTTCCTTCTGAAGGTCGTCCAGCGTCACTCCGGCGCTGTCGAGCGCCGACAGGATCTCGCCGTCGCCAACTACGTCGGTTTCTATGACCGACCACTCGCCCATGTTGACCAGCGCGCTTAGCGTCCTCAGCGAGCATTCCTCCCGGGTTCTGGCCACCTTGACCAGGTCAGATCCGGTGAGTTCCGGCAGGCCGGCCTGGACTCTGAGCGCGTTGATGGCCCTTTCCTGCCAGGTTTCCCGGCTGTGCTCCGCGGCCATGACCTCATCGACGTTGTAGGTTATGTTCCAGCCGTCGGGCCCGGTGACCTGTATGGCAACGCAGTTCTTCATGTGGGCTGGCTTGCCGGTACTGTCGTCTCGCGTCAGGTTCTCGAATTCGTCCTCGGTCAGCTGCGCGTGTATGACGATGCTGGCGTCCTCGGGCAGTCCGGCGGCTTGTCGCATTGCTGTGGCTGCGGGGGCCGTGGCCAGCAATACGACCGGGTATCTGTCTTGCTTCTCGGTCATGGGGTTCTCCTCTTTCTTGCTGGGTCTCTTCAGGCTATGGCTTTCCTGACCAGTCTGACCTCCTGCAGGAGGGATGGGTCGGCGACCACCTCGCTTTCCGCCCGGGCGTCCATGAACACCGCCAGCACGGCTTCCGGCGGGGCTATGGCCTGGTACAGCGGGCGGGCGTGTTGCCGAAACCTGCTGCTGAAGTATTCGGCTACGTTGCGGTCCAGGGTCCAGGACATTCCGCAGGGGAGTCCTCCCCTCCATACCGGCATGGGCTGCTGGGGTGGATTCCAGCCGATGTCGCACAGGAATCCCGCCTCGCGGAACATCCCGATGATCCAGCTGGAGTCCTGTTCCTCGTCGCTGGACCCCTCACTGTCCCGCCAGAACCTGCCGAGGAGGTGCGGCAGAGTTGTCCGGTCGATCTTCCCGTCTTCCCACATCTCTTTCAGCTTGGTCAGCCGGTAGGGCCTTTCGTGGAGCCACAGGATCGTTTCCGGGTCGGTCTCCCGGGTCAGCCGTTCCTGTCGGTCCCGCAGTTTCCGGTTCAGGGCGCCCGGCATGACGGCTATCTCCACCACCAGCGGGTGATGCACCATCTGCAGGCCCTGGGGCAGGGTGATCAGGCTGTCGGCCAGCTCGGGCAGGAGTTCCTCCCGGGTGAGCTCTTCCAGCAGGCGCAGCTTCTCCCAGCGGTCTCCGGCCTGGCCGGATCCGTTGTCATTCATGTGGCTTCTCTCCTGGGTGGGCCTTCTGCCGTTGCCGCCTTGGCGGCCTTCGTCGGTCTGTGGGGAGTTCAGGGGGATTCGTGGATCCTGACGGCGGCGTCCAGGCTGGCCAGCTGCCGCATGGCGCTGGCGGCCCGGTTGAGGGCCCCTTCTCCGAAGGCGGCGCCTGGCTCGCCCGGGTTTTCCGCGGCGTAGCGGTGGTTGATCAGCTCCTGGCTCAGGTCCTCGGCCAGTTGCAGGGCGGTGGCGTTGGCCGGCGTGGGTCTGCTGTCGTAGCGTGCGTGGCGGACTTCCAGGTCGTCGTTCGCCCTTTCCAGGGCCGCCGCCGGGTCGCTGCCATTGATCAGCGCCAGCATTTCGTCCATTGTTTCTGCGGCCTCTCGGGCGATGGTTCGGTCGTTTTCCAGCGCCGTTGCGGCCAGTTCCCGTGTCCAGAGCATCTTGCCGTAGGCTTCGGCGGCCAGGTGGGTGTTTCCCTGCGCGCAGTGGGCTGCCAGGTCGGCAATCGCTCCCCGGTCGTGGTTGCCGAAGGCCAGATCCGCGGTGTCGCGTACTGCCTTTCTCAACTCCGGGTCCTCGATGTTCATGGTCAGGCTGCTGGTGGCATGGGCCAGTTTGTCTGCCGCCGAGGCGGCCGTGTTCTCCTTCAGGAATCCTGCGGCCGTGTCCTGGGCCTTTTTGTCCGTGAGTCCCAGCTCCATCAGGTTGTACCTGGTGTGCTCCATCTCCATCATATATATGAAGGGCTCGTCCAGGGCCGATTCCTCCCTTGCCGCGTGTCTCGTCAGGGCGTTGTCGGTTTCCGGCGCCGTGAGGGCTTCCAGCATCTCGTCGGCGGTCCGGTCCATCAGGTCCTTACCCTCGGTTACCAGGCTCTCATTGCCCTGGCTCAGGCCCAGGTATACGAGGTGCTCGCCGAGTTCCGTCCTGCCCCGGGCCGTCCTGGTCAGGCCGGTGAGCCGGTCTTCCCACGCTTCGCCGTGGACCTGCCGGTACATGCTCATGGTGAGTTCCACCTGGTCGTAGTCCTGGCCGGCGCTGCCCAGCGCCTGTTCCGGGTCGTTGATGGCGACGTAGTAGGGGGTTGCCGCTTCGGAGGCGAAGCCCATGGCGCGGGCGTCCCACGGCGCGGGCTCGTTCTTTTCGTCGTAGTTGGTCTCGCCATGCAGGATGCGTTTCCATCTTGCCGACCGCTGGTCTCTGCCCGGCAGTTTTACCTCGGGCTCGTAGTTGTTGGCGCTTCCGTCGGCCGGATCGTTCATTGCGGCCAGCAGGCTGGCCGGTTCCATTTCCTGGGCGCTCTTGTCCCGGTATCCGGCGCCCGTGTCGGGCCGGCTGGAACTGTTCGCTCTGTCGTTCTCGGGCTGTGCTGGCATCATTTTCACCTCCCGGATAGTTTACCGGCGGGCGGGCTCGCGCTGGCTTTCGTTACGGGTCTCCTGGTTCATAGCGCGTGGCGCTGTCCCATCAGGTAGTCGGCCAGGTCCTCCACCAGCGCTGGGACAACTGAGTTGCCGAGCTGGTGGTAAGCCTGCCGGTCGGAGACGGGGATCTGGAGCCTGGGCATGCCCATCAGCCTTGAGCATTCCCGCGGCGTCAGCCGCCTGGGCTTTTCGTAGTCGGGGGTGGCGATCAGGACCTCCTGGCCGTCCTTTCCGTAGCGGGCGGTCAGGGTCCGCGAGGGCTGCCCCGGATCCGCGATGGTGAAACCGAAGCCGTTGCCCCGGTTGGCGTGCTTCTCCCGGTGGCGCAGCAGCGCGTTCCAGGTGCCGTCGCCCAGCGTGTACTTGGCGCTGACCTGGGCGGCTGGGCCGCTGGTGTAGGGCGGTTCGGCCTGCTCGGTGCCGTCCTGCGGGTGCAGGATCTCGGCCAGCGTGCTCTCGGCGGGCGGCAGGTCCAGCCGGTTCAGGTCCGGGCAGTCGCGGCGCAGCTGTCCGGCGATGAAGAGGCGGCGCCTTCGCTGGGGGACGTAGTGCAGGGCGTCGATGACCCGGTGGCTGACGTGGTAGCCCAGCTCCTTGGCAAGTACCTTGAGGATCACCTCGAAGCTGTGGCCCTGGTCGTGGGTGAGCAGCCCCGGCACGTTCTCCAGCAGGAAGGCCTCGGGCCGGTGGCTGTCCAGGACCCGGGCGATTTCGAAGAAGAGGGTTCCCCTCGTCAGGTCCATGAACCCGTGGGGCCGGTTCAGGGACCGGTTCCGGCTGACTCCGGCCCGGGAGAAGGGCTGGCAGGGAAACCCGGCGATGAGCATCTCGTGGTCCGGCACGTCTCCGGCGTCTGCCTCCCTCACGTCGACGAAGATGTCCTCCTCGGCAACGGCGTGGTTGACCGAGTAGGTCCTGCGGGCGTACCGGTTGATCTCGCAGCTCCAGACGCAGGCGCCGCCGGCGGGCTCCAGGCCGAAGCGGAAGCCGCCGATTCCGGCAAAGATGTCCAGAAAGCGGTATTTGCCCGCCGGCTTGGGGTTGGCCGGGTTTCTCCGGAGCCCGGTGATCCGGGCCGGCGGGGGTACCCGGAGCGGCAGTTTGCCGCGGTCCACCGGAGGTTGCATCGTCATCGTCATTCGTGGCCTCCGGCCGCCATGGTCTCAATCCAGCCGGTCCGCTCGAAGTGGCTCCCCTTGCTGTTCATTATTCGGGTGGCGCCGCACCGGCAGACGCTGGTCTTGGTCTCGCCGTGGTGGGCCTTTGGGTTACAGTTCTCGGGCGCCACGCAGTCCTGGTACCTGCCGTAGGAGGTTTTCCTGGAGATATGCCGGTGGGGCTTGTTCGGGCTGGTCATCTGCGTTCCAGTATCTCCTCGATGGCATTTCCGATGGCGTTGTTCATGATCGCCTTGGCCTCCCGGAGGTCGTGGCTGTCGTTGAGCCTTGCCTCGACGTCGTTGACGATCTCTTCCCTTACGCTGCAGGGCAGGCTCTTCCACCTGGCGCCGCCGCCGAGCTTGGTGATCGTCTCGTCGTAGATTCTCTCGACGTCGCTGGTTGACCAGTGGTCCAGCAGGTACTTGCCGTCGGCCTTTGCCTCGTTGCCCAGTTCATGGGCCTGTGGCCTTTCGCTTGCGAATTCCATTTTGTCTGGCGTCTCGCCTCCTTTTCGGTTTCCGGCTTCCCTTGGTTTCCGGTGTCCCTTGGTTTCGGCCCAGTTACGAACCCATGTAGAATTGGATTGCGTTCTGGTCCGGTTTCCACTCGTGGCGTTCCACGAATATGTGGTCGGCCACGTGGTCGCCGTCCAGCGCGGCCTGCTCGTCGGCTCCGAAGCAGCGGCAGACTGCCTGCAGTACGGCCCTCGCCGTCGGGCCGGGCAGGAACTGGCCCTTGCTTATCGTGACGCCCTCGGCTCTTCCCTCCAAGGAGAGGTATTTGACCACCGCGTCATAGGTCCCGTCGGGCATTCCTTCGGGGGCCCGCAGCTCCAGCTCCAGGACTTCCTCCGGGTCCGGGTGGTCCTGTGCTTGGCTGTTGGACTGGTTTCCCGGGTCGTCCTCGGGATGCCGGTGGATGGACCAGACGATTCCGTAGTGTCCGTCCTTCCATTGCTCGTCGGTCATCGGCCGGCGGTCCTGGTCTTCCTGTGGTGACATTGGCTCTTTATCTCCTTCCCCTTTGGGGGGCTGTCTGTTGCGCATGTCATGTATCGGCCAATTGCCTTCAGCGAGCACCTCCCCGGTCGACGCGTCGAACCGGAGACCGTGGAGCGGGCAGGTCAGGTATCCGTCCGGGTCCGGGGTTATTCCCTGGAGCGCCGCCCCCTTGTGGGGACAGATCCGGTCCTCACCCTGCAGCTGCTCGCCTGCGTGGGCCTGGGGCAGCTCTTCGAGCCAGCGCGCCCTGCTCTGCGGGTACGGCGGGTAGTTGGCCTTGAACATCAGTCTTATGGGCCGGTACCACGTCTCGCGGGGTATCCTGCTCTTGAGGGCCGATTCCAGCTCCACCAGTCCGACGTGCCCCTCCGGCTCCACCCAGTGGATGGGTATCTGGTATACCGGCTGTACGCCGCAGGTGCTGGCGTCTTCTTCCAGCTTTGCTCTCAGCCTGGCTGGCAGGAATCGGTAATCGACGTGAAAGTGGTGGGGGTCGAAGCCGATGATTTCCCGGTCGCTGTGGGCTGGCCCCAGGACGGGGATCCAGCGGATCCTGCCGTCCAGGAACGGCCATCGGGTTCGCACGCACGGTCTGGTGCTGTAGGTGTTGGGGGTGAGCGCTCCGGCGGGTCTGCCTTCTCGGTGTTGTGGTTGTTCCCTGGTTTTCATTTTTCCCCTCGGTGAGTCCTCGGCTGCTGCGGTTATCCTGCAGCTGGCTTCCGTCACTCTGGGGGCGGGCGGAACGGATGTCCGCCCTTCTTCGGCTTTCTCTCCCGCTGGAGTGCAGGCCCTCCAGCGGTTAAGTCGTGCCGCCGCCCTGCCGTTTTTGTGCTCTTGCGCCGGGCCCCCTCGCTGTGCTGACGTCGGGCGGCCCTGCCGTCATGGCGGCTTGCGGCTTCTGGTTGCTAGTATTACAACGTCAGTTGACATGATAAGATGGCTGGAAAATTGGGGAAAGCTTGATCGGGTGAGGCAGGGAAGTGGAAGCGGCGGTTTTCGAGCAGGTATACCAGGACTTTCACGAGTTTCACGCTTATTTCGCTGGGCTGTTTGGCCGGAGGGAGAGGCGGGAGCACAGCCGGAACTATCTTCAGGCCCTGCTGGCGCAGTCCGGGGAGCGGCGCAACGCCGAGAATCTGTCGGAGGCGGTCCCCGAGTCGGCCCGGGGAATGCAGCGGTTTCTCACCGACTCTCCCTGGGACGATGACGCGGTCATAGGACGGCTGCAGGAGTACCTGGCGCCCAGACTGGGGCATCCGGAAGGGGTGTGGGTGCTGGACGGCAGCGACTTTCCCAAGCAGGGCCGTAAGTCGGCGGGAGTGGCGAGGCAGTACTGCGGGAGGCTGGGGAAGGTGGCCAACTGCCAGGCGGGGCTGTTCCTGGCCTATGTCAGCCCGTTGGGACGTGCCCTGGTGGACAAGCGCCTGTATCTGCCGGAGAGCTGGACCAAGGACCCGGAACGCTGTGCCGAGGCGGGGGTTCCGGAGGAACGGAGGGGCTACCGGTCCAAGACGGAGTTGGCCTTGGAGCTGCTGGAGGGGGCAGTGGACCTGGGCCATCTGAAGGCGGGGTGGATCGCCGCGGACGACGCCTTCGGCATGTCGCCCTCCTTGCGGGAGGGACTGGCGGCCCTGGGGATGAAGTACGTGCTGGACGTACCCGCGGGCTTTACGGTGTGGCCGGTGGAGCCAGAGTGGACCACACCGGTCTACCGGGGACGGGGCGGCCCTCCCAAGCCCAGGCTGGTGAGCGGGCAGCGGCGCACCATGGGGGAGCGGAGCGCCGAATTGCCCGAGGATGCCTGGCGTGAGATCACGGTGGCCCAGGGAAGCCAGGGACCCCGGACTTACCAGTTCAGCGCCCAGCGGGTGCGGCCCACCAAGAGGCGCAAACCCGGCGACGAAGCCTGGGCAATCTGGCGGAGGAACCTGGACGGCAGCGAGCCTCGCTACTACCTGTCCAACGCGCCGGAGGATACTCCGTTGGAGACCCTGGCCTATGTGGGTGGCTCCCGCTGGCGGATAGAAACGGAGTTCGAGACGGAGAAAAGCGACGTGGGGCTGGACGAGTACGAGACCCGTACCTGGGCGGGCTGGCATCATCACGTGGCCTTGTGCCTCTTGGGCGGAGCCTTCCTGCTGAGCCTGCAGCAGGTCTGGGGGGAAAAAGATGCCCCGGATCACGAGACCGCAGGTGTACCGGGTGGTGCGGGAGATGCTGCCCAGGGAACGGTTCGGGCCGGCTGAACTGCTGCGGTGGCTCAAGGATACGCAGGATAGCAACGAACGGGCCAGTCGCTCTCACGCCCAGCGCCGCGCCGCCCTTCGCGCATCCTCCGCCATCCCGCCTTGAACTGACGTTGTAATACTAGGGAGGGGGTGTCATGTTTCCTTTGAGTTCCAGGATTCCCAGCGCGTAGGCGTAGTCCCGCGCGGCATTATCCCTCAGCGAGGTGATCTCGCTGTCTCGCATGCCGTGGTTTGGGTTGTTGGCCAGGTCCAGGGGCTCCTGGCAGCTTCCGGCCAGGGTCTTTCTTGCGTAGTTCACCAGCAGGTTTTCACCCTCCGGGTCGGCGTCTTCGCAGCGCCCCAGCGCTTTTTGCAGGAATATTGCCGCGGCTTCCGGGTTGTTTTGGAGGGCGTCGCCCATGGCCACGTAGGCCAGCCTTACCCGTTCGTCCTGGGCGCTGAGTTCCTCGTCGTCCAGCGTCGCGTCGAAGTCCAGGAGGTCCTTGTGGAGCGTTGCCATGGGTTCGTAGGCGGCTCCTGCGGTTTCCCGGTCGCCGCTGGTCAGGCCGGCGGCTAGTTTGTCCGGTATGTCGCTGGACCAGGGGCTCAGTTCGCTGTTGTAGAAGCCCAGGAGGGCGTGGTTTGCGACGTGGCCGTTGAAGTTCATTGCCTGGTCCGAGGTGTGCTGTGCGGCCATCTGCAGGTCGTCTCCGGCCAGCTGGTAGGCCGCGTAGCGAATCATCTGGTTCCTGGGCCCTTCGTCCTCCAGGTGCTCGTAGCCCGATCCGGCCTGCAGCGTGTGGAAGATCCGTTCCTCCACTGCTCCTTCGAACTTTTCTGTCTGGTCCAGGCCGGTTTCGGTCATGCTGATGGCGGTTGTGAAGTGGGTGTCGTGGAGGGTATTCGTTCCGTTGTACTGCAGCAGTTCAGCCAGCGATTCGTTCAGATTGTCCGCCAGTTCCCGCGTCTGGTCCAGGACCATGGGGTCTCCCCGTCTCAGGGCCAGTGTGATCATGTAGTTGGCGGCTTCCAGGCCGCGCTTGGCGGCCCAGGCCTCGCTGTGGGCGTGGAGCCTCTGGTCCTCGCCGACCTTCTGGTCGTCGCTGAGTCCCTCGGCCCAGGCGTGGAGTAGTCCACCCTCGTCCTGGTCCTCCGGAAGGACTCCGGCCCTGGCTTGCAGCTTGGCCCATTCGAAGTTGACCTGCTCCTGGTTGTCGGACAGGAGCTGGCCGGCTATGGCCGCGGCCTTCTCCTCCTCGGGCGTGCGGAAGCTGGCGGACTCGGGCCGGTATCCCATCTCGCTGGTGAAGGCCTGGTTCCAGTTGATCCCGTTGTTGTTGCCGACGTAGTCGTCGGGGTTGGCCTCGATGACTATTCTCGGGTCGTTGTAGGCGGCGATGGCGGCCTCGGCCCTGATTTCTGCCGGCCTGGCCTGGTTGTATCCGATTTCCTCTCCGGCGAGGAAGGATTCCAGGCCCCCGTAGACCTGGGCCTTGCGTTCCAGCCGGGCGAGGTCCTCCTCCGGGTCTTCGTATACCCGCTTTTCGGCGTAGTCCAGGGCCTCGTTGACGGTCTCGGCGATGGACTCGGCCGTATCCTTGGTGGGGATGAACCAGCTTTGCTGGTCGGCGTGGCCTTCGGTTATGCGGAAGTCCAGGAGCAGGTGTTCACGGCTGTGTCCGGTCTCCGGCATGCCGTTGTAGATGGGCGTGATGAGCTGGTAGGCCACCGCCGTTCCCATTTCGTGGTAGTCCTGGGCCGGGCGCATGAAGTCAGCCGCCACCGCCTCGTAGATGGCCTGGACCGCTTCGAGTCGTTCCTCGGGGCTGTGATCGGCCAGGTTCTCCTCTCCGGCCAGCGCCCGGTATCCCAGGCTGGCCCCCGGGTGTTCGCTGGCCTGCAGCCCGTCGAGCAGCTCGTCCAGCCGGTCCTTGATGTGGCCTTCCATACGGTACCCGGTGGCTCTGGCGGCCCATTGGGGCTGGTCGTCGTCCTCGAACTCCTCCTTCTCGTCTTCGAAGTCCGCCTTGTCCCTTGCGGCCGGCTCAGCCGCCTGGCTGTCATCGCTGGCCGTGCGGCTTGGCCGGTATTCTTCCTGGTCTGACGTTGCCATTCCGTCCTCCCTGCCCGTCTCGGCTCGCTGGGTATGGTACATTCGTCCGGGCTATTATACCGGGCAATGCCCGGCGGGCGGCTTCTTTTTCGGGATTGCCGAATTGGCGTCCCGCGCCGGGTCTGGGCGGAGCCTGGGTGTCAGGTTTGTGGACGTTGGTGGGGGGTGTAAACGGACTATTTTTCGGGGATTGGAACGTACGGTTGATATTCACCGTTGCCGGGTGTATTCTTGGGGCAACCGCTGTGCCTCAAACGCACAAACACCACCCGGTATCATCAGGTGGTGTCAGGCCGGCGGCAGCCGAGGCGCCAACGGAAATCAACCCTAATCCGGTGGCGGGTGTCAACGTAGGAGAAGCTACGTGACTAGTCAATATTACCACGATACAGAGGTTGACTCAAGGGTACCGGGACACTCATCGCCCGATTTGCAGTCCGGATTTCAGCTGGTTCATCCCGACCTGGCCCACTCCACTGAGCCCAACCTTTTCGACGACGTCCCCTCCGATCTCCTCACCGACGACCATGTTCTCATCCGTGATTCGGCCACTGAGGGCGACCGCATGATGTTGACGGCGCTGATGCCCGTCTCTGCCGCCGCGCAGCGTGTTGCCATGGCGATTCTGCGTTACGGGTGGTCCGGGGCGCCCTCCCGGGAGGCGCTGGGCTCGGTGGCCAACGTCAAGGGCTATCAGAACGTGGCTCGCGCCGTGAGCGCACTGGTTCAGGCCGGTCTGCTTAACCGGAGGGATATGGTGAATTCGCCCCGGGGCTACTCGGGCAACATGCTCGTATTCTCCGGCGTTGCCGTCTGCCGTCTGCTGGTGGAGCAGGGACATTCCACCCTCTCGGAGCCGGCCCGTCGGGTCCTGGAGCATCACCGTCTGGTTCCTGGCGTGGCGGACGGTTCCCCACCATCGTCGCCAGTCTGTGCCCCGGGCCCGGAGCCGGGCTCCGGGCCTGCTCCGCCGCCCGGCGCGGATGCGCCGAGCGAAACCCCTTTTGATGAAGAGACCCCGGTCGAGGACACTCCCGACCGGGGTCTCAATTTAGAGACCCCGGGGGGTCTTATCAAAACTGAGACCCCGCCCCCTGCCCGGGGGCATGGCTCCGGGCCGCAGGACGGCGGGGCTGGCGGCCCTCCGGATGGTCGCTTCGTCGGCGCCGGCAGGCCCGGTTTGCTCCAACCTGAGTTGAATCTGTACCAAGCGGTAGCGGAGGAGGTTGTTGACGTTCCTGACGGGGGTTGTCTGGCCGTGGCCGGAGGGGGTCTCAGTTTAGAGACCCCGGGGCGGGTTATCAGAATTGAGACCCCCCCTGCGTTTTTGCTCTATGATCATGATTACCGGGGTGATTTGATTGATATATATATAAATATATATAAATACAAATCAATCAATCACCCGGTACCGGGTGATTCAAGTCTTGGTTTCCCCGGACTAGGGCTGGGGGGTCTCAATTTAGAGACCCCGGCGGTTTTGCTCAATTCTGAGACCCCGGCCGGTCCGGAGCAGTCCGGCGTTGTTGGCGGTTTTACCCGACCGGATGAGCCTCTGCTCTCTTTGCCGGCGCCGCCGGCGCCGCTGGACCCGTTGCTTACCGCTTCCCCCGCCGTTGGCGCTGGGTCCGTTTCGTCGGGTTTTGTCCGCGACGGTCCTCAGCTTCCGGCTGTCCCAGCCTGGTATCAGCGCCTGGCTTCCGAGGTGGTCGAGCGCAATCTTCCGCCGTGGCGGGCGGTTTACGAAGACCTGCTGCTGTGCCAGTGGACTGAGGCCGTGCTGGAGGCGGCCTCCCGCCGCTATTCGGCGCATTATGCCGAGCGGTTTGTCTCCGATCCGGCGGCGCTCTTTCGGAAGATTGCCGTGAGCGTTGTCGATGAATTCCGCTGGTCGGAGGGGCGTTCGCCCCATCGAGGGCGGTCCCGCGGGGTCCGGCGGCGGTGATGCCCCCGGCGTTGGATCCCGCTTTCTTCGGGGCCTGTTACAGCATCTCGACGCTGTCCCACTTGAACTCGGGCAGTCCGCTGGCCCTGGTTACCGTCAGCCTCAGCTCCTGGTCTCCGGTCTCCGCGGTCAGGCGGATCATCCGCAGGTTCAGGTCAACGTGGCCGTTACCGCCGTCCTAGGCTGCGGAGCAGGCCTCGTTTTCAGGGCTGCTCAGGTGGGCTTCTATGGTTTCGCTGTCCTGGGCCAGGCGGCCGCAGCACTTGCAGAAGAATACGGCTACCTTGATTTCCCGCTCCGGTCTGGTTTCGCTGCTGGGTGTCATCTTGTTCCTCCGTTTGCGGCTGGTTCTCCAGCACGGTTATCAGCTGCGGCCGCATGCGTCGCCTGTCCCGGGCCTCTTCGAGGGCGACGGCGCCCGGGGATCCCGGCGTAGGGGGCCTGTCGTTGACGCCCCTGACGCAGATCATCTGGCGGTACTTTTCTCCTGCCTCCTGCAGGGCGTCGCTGAACGCTTTGAGTGTTTCGGCCATCAGCCGGTCGTACACCTTCGCCTCGCGCCAGGTGTCCCACCGCAGCGGCGGTTCCTCGTGGTTGGCCCGGTAATCTCTTTTTGCGTCCTGCCAGTCCAGCAGGGCCTGGTCGCGGCGGCGTGCGTGCGCCTCCATTTCCTCGTCCGTGGGCGGGTCGTCGGCGTACCAGTCGGGTATGACCAGCTTTCCGTACCAGGAGTGGGAGGGGGAGACGGCGTAGTTGGGCCGCTTCTGCTCCTTTCTGGTTGCCGGCGCCTCCCGGTCCGGAATGAGCCTTGGCCGGGCTGGCTGGCTTCCCCGTTGCTCTGCTTTACTCGGCATTTCTGGTCGGCCGGTTTGGGACGAACACTGAGATGCCGTGCTCGTGGGCTATGGCCAGCCTTTCCTGGCGGTGCTCCAGCTGGGTTTGGGACATGGCCATGCCGTGGCCGTATCCGTCGGCGGCCAGCAGCATGTAGCAGCCCGGGTCTCCGGCGCTGCCGCAGGCCTCGCACTCGGTGCAAGAGCAGCTTCCTGCGGGATCACCCAGGCAAACCTCGCATACCTCGGTGGTGTCGAGGCCGGTCGTCATGGGCATGGGTTGCTCGTTCTGATTGTAAGTGGCTGCCTCCCGGTCCGTCCGGCCGCTGGCGGCTCTCCACTGTTCGGCGAGGTACGCGAGCTGGTCCCTGCAGTAGAGGGTTTCCAGGTTCCTGAGTTTCTGGATGCCGTGCGTTGTTTCCGGGTACCGGGTCATTGAGCCGTCGTCGTAGACCTGGACGTGGAAGGTTATCCCCTGCACTTCCATGGGTAGGCTGTCGTGCTCCAGCCTGTCCAGGTATTGGCTCAGCCGATGGTCAAGCCTGTCCTCGGCGGTCTCATCGTCGTTGCCGGTCAATCCGTTGGCGTCGAGCAGCCTCTGGTTGTCGTGGGCTTTGATGATGCCCCGGCCCTGCCGGCAAACCTCGGCGGCCCTGGTGGTGGCCCTGACTGAGAGCGGGTGCCGCTCGCCCGGCGCCGCGTAGCCTGGTCTTGTCCGTGATATTCCGTGGGTCACGAAAAGCAGGGAGCCGGCGATGCAGGGGATGGCTACCAGGGCCGTCGGGTCCGCTCCCGTCCGCGCGGCTACTGCGATTCCGGTCACGATTGCCGGGACGCTCAGCCACAGGCCGAGGGCGGTCAGCCCCCTGACCCATTCGGAGTTCAGTATGGGTCTTGTGTCCTCGATGTCGGGATCGCTCTTCCGGGCGGCCAGCATGAGCAAGCCCTGCCGGGCTATTGTCCCAATTGTCATCTCTTCATTACTCCTTTTTCTCGTTGATTGGCGTTTTGGCAGCGCTTCGCCTCGGTGCCCGAGTTGGGCGGCGGCAACCTTTGGCCTTGCGCGGCGCTTGGCGTCCGGCCGCCTGGCGATCGGATGCGGTTGCTGTTGGTTTTTGGGGGGTCGTGGACCTGGGGCGTGGGCTTTGAAAAGAAGAAGATGCCGAACTACTCCTGCGAGCGCAGCACAGCATCTTACAAGCAGCCTGGGGGCTGTAGCCCTGGGTGGTCGGCCCTGCTGGGCGGCGCGGTGACTGCCGGTGGGCAGCCGGTGCGGCCGTCGGCGGGGCTGGCCGGTAGGTCAGGGCCTGGGTTGCGCCCGGCGCTTCCGCCTGCCGGCGGGGTTGCCGTGCGGTCTGGGCCGCTGGCCCCGGGTAGCGGCGCCGGTGGGGCGGGTCCTGGAACAGGGCCTGCCGGGTCCGGAGCGCTCTCCGTCAGGACGGTTGCTCCGCGAGCGGAGCGGGTCCCCCGGCTCTTTTCACCATAAAACTATTTTTTCGGTTCCGTCAACCCCTTTTTCTGGTCACACTCCGGTTTTTCTCCGTGGGTCTCCGGGCTCCGTCCTGCCCCGCAGACCCAGGCGCCGCCGCTCCTGTTTGCTCTCCTCCAGTGCCGACGCCCTGGTTCCCGTCATCCGGTAGTCGGTCACTCCGTACTGGCGGTAGTGACGGCCGTGCCCGGCGATCCATTCCTGGATTTCCGGCTGTCTGTTGACCAGATCCGCCATGTTCTGCCTCTGGTCACGGCGTGCCAGCAGCGTAATACTCAGGGTTACCGCGCCGTCCGTGCTCTTGATTGTTTTCATTCGGGCGTAGGACTTCCCGCTTGCGCCTGCCCTTAGTTGGCCCTGGTTCAGGGGCGGGGAGCCGAGTATCAGGGTCTCCTGGTTCTGGTTCAGGTCTATGTCGATCAGGGTTCTCTGCTTCACGGTTCTCTTGCTTGCTGGCATAACCACCTGTGACGGACCATTCGGTCGCATCCTTTTTTCTGGTTTGAGTGTGGAGCCCGCTGGTGTTCAGGTAATGGTGGAGCCTTCCGTTGAGTCCGGCGGGTGCAGCAGGTACCATGCCTGGGCGTTACGCCAAAGGTCCAGCATCTGGTCCGGGGTATTCCGTTTCAGCATTTCGGTCAGGTCTACCTGGTCCTCCGGGATTGCGGGGTCGGTCTAGCTTATGTAGCTGGCGGGAATTATGATGGTGCTGTTAAGCTCCGTGGTGTTGCCGTCAGGCCCGATCTCCTCCACCGACAGGTAGAAGGCGGCGCCCTCTCCCGCCTCGCACAGGTCCTCGTTCAGCTCGCTTCGTCCCCGGGTTATTGCGGCCCGGATGCTGCCCGTTGTCATGCGGTCCACCTTCACCACCACCAGGTGGTCGGTGGTTCTTCCCATGGCCATATCGTCACAGCAGACCCAGTCGTTCTGTTTACTGAATTTCAGTTCGGGCATCCAGTCCGGCCACTTGTGGTCGTGGTCCTGGTTCTCGGTCAACTTGTTTCCTCCGCAGCGGGTTTTTTTCTCCGGCTTGTGCCGGCGTTCCAGTCTGTGATTTCGTTTCTCTGCCGCTTTGCGGCCTGGTTCTGCATCAGGTGGCACAGACCCACCGCCAGTGCGTCGGCTTCGTCGGCCGTCGGCCTGGTGTTCAGCCCCAGCTGGGCGGTTACGGCGTCCTGCATCTGCTCCTTGCTGGCGTTGCCGTAGCCGGTCAGCGCCTGCTTGACCTCAGCGGGCGTATGCCTGGTGATCTTTATTCCCATGCTGGCGGCGGTGGCGATGGCCAGGCCCTGGGCTTGTCCGATGGCCACGGCGGACCGGAAGAAACCGCTGCTGTTCCGGCCCAGGTAGGGGGTCTCGATGGTCAGCACCTCCGGCTGCCACTTCTCCAGCAGCTCTTGGATCTGCAGCAGCAGGCTGCCCAGCCTGTTCTCTATGGGATCCTTTGATTTGGCTTTCAGCGTCCCGTAGTCGGTCAGGGGCGATGCTCCGTCGGTCTTGAGGACGGCGTATCCGATCAGCCGCGTTCCCGGGTCTATGGCGATCAGCAGTCTGGTCTCGGCGCGTTTCACGTCGGCCTTCTGGTCGTTCCGTCTCCAGTTCTGCGTGTCAGGGTCCATTCTGCCCCGCAATCTCGCTGCTGCCCCAGATTCGTTCCGTGTTGAATCCCGGCCTGGCCAGCCTGGGGAAGGCCTCGGCCAGGTCGGCGAGGCCGGGCGGGTTGTCCCGGTCCCTTGACCTTTCCAGCAGGTGGCCGAAGCCGGCGATCAGCTCGGGTCTCCGGTCGTTGAGTTCGTTCCACAGCCTGGTGAAGTACGCTTCGCCCAGGGTCGCCCGGCACTGTGCGGTCTCGGCGTTGGGATCTTGCTCCAGGTCCGTAAGGGTCGCGGCCTCGATGCAGGCCACCGGCCGGTGGTAGAGCGCGAAGCCGTGTTCCATTTCGTATTGGTTTCTGGGCGTCAGCAGCGCCGTCAGGTCGTGGTACCTGCCCTGGTTCCAGCAGTCCCGCCAGCCCCAGCGGTATCCAGCCCTGGTTGTCGGGAAAGTGGCTGAGGACCGCGGCGTGGGCCAGGCTGGCTCCGAAGTCGTCACTTGCTTCCTTTGACCGCAGGACGGTCAGGATCCTGGCGCCGTCGCCCTGGTGTTCGGGCAGCTGGTCTGCCAGCAGCAATACCGTCAGTTTGGGCACCTCCTGTTGCAGTATCCAGGCTGCCATTGCGATTGCCATTTCCGTCTGTTCCAAGCTGTTGATCTTTCTACCCTCGTTGGGGTCTCCCTCGCTGGCGGCGGCCCGGACTGTGAAGATGTTCTCGGCCAGCCGGTATCCCTCGTCGTCCCGCTTCTCCTCTCCGGTTACGAAGCTTGGGTTCAGCAGCCGTCCGGGCTGGTTGCCGTAGGTGGCGGGCATTCCGTTGACTATCCTGCCTGCGGCGATGGCGGTTCCCGTGTGGTTCAGCCCCATGAATGCCGGCGGCTCGGTGCTGGCGATGAGCCTGGCCAGCGTTCCGTCGTTCTTGTTCTGGAGCTGCGCGAGTCCTTTTATGGCCACCCGGTAGGTCAGGCAACCGGTCCCGGGTTCGTTCCGGTACGGGTAGACGAAGTGCTCGCTGAGTAGCGGGGCTTCCAGAAGCGGCAGGTACGGCTCCATGGGCGCTCGCTCCTGCTCCTGATTTCCTGTACCGTTCTTGGCGGCTACCGCTGTTTTCAGGATCCCGGCCAGCGGGTGGGTCTCCGGCCTGTCTTCCTGCGTCGCGCAGGGTAGTTCTGCCAGCGCGGCTTTTACTTCGGGATGCTCTGATAGCCAGCTTCTTGTCGATGCTGCCGTGGCGCTCCGTCCGTATCCCGAGCCGTCTGCTTCTTGTGCCGTCCGCAGGCGGGCGGCCTGCTTCTTCGTCTGGACGTCGCCTCGCACCTTTTCTTGGGCTTGTGCCGTAGTCTCTTCGCCGGCAGCGGTGCTTTGTCCGATGCGGGTTACCGTTTGCCTTTCCTGCTCCGGTTGTGATTCGGGCTGTCTTTCGGGCCTGGGCGCCGTTGTAGGCTCGGCCGACGTTGTCAGCGGCGTCAGGTCCACCGGTCTTGCCAGCTGCACCGTTGCCGCCGCGGTTGGTTGGATCGCCGGGGCGTCTCGTTGCTCTGCCGTTGGCTCCGGTTCCTGGCTCTCACAGCCGTAGAGGCTTAGTGAGGCGGCCAGCGCCAGTGTGAGCCACAGGGCTTTCAATTTCATGGTCAAGGTGCTTTCTCCTTCCGGGCGCGGCCCTTGTCCGGCGCGGTTATCTGCAGGAAGTAGCGGTAGGCGAGGTACGCATTTTTCGCCAGGATAGCCAGGCTGATCACCAGCACCAGCGTCGCTATGATTATCAGCATGGTCCGGCTGCTCTTGAGGGCGGTCAGCACCAGGAGGATGCTCAGCGCCAGCATGATCCGGTCGGTCCACGCGGTCGCGCTGGCGGGTTTGCCTCTGCTCCACTGTCGCCATACGGCGTTTCGGACCGGCATGACTGCCAGGGCCGCGGCCCCGGCTATGATGCTGGTCTGCGCCAGCCTCTGGTCCCCGGTGCTGAGCGCCGCCGCTGTCGTGAGCAGGGTCCCGGCCAGCAGCACGCTGATCAGGGTCAGCGTCAACGCCGCTGCCTTGTTCAGTCTGCTTCCGCTGGCAGCCTGGGTGGTGTGCCTGGTTGCCTTATTCTCCGTTGAGCTCTGCTTGGGGCGCGTGCTCTCCCTTTTCCTCGTGTCCGGGTCTCTCATCCCGCCCCCTTTCCGCCACGTCGAGGATCTTTCCGATGACGTCGTCGGGCTTCTCTGCGAGCGGCTCGGCCCATTCCTGGAGCCGCCGGTAATTGTCTTCGGATATTCGGATGGTTCTGGTCACTGTGTCCGTCCCTTCAGTCGGTATTGTGGCCTGATTCCTGGCCTGATTCCTGGTTAGCTGTTGCGGTCGGTGAGGGCTGTGCCCTTTATCTCGCCGGGTCGGAAGCAGCATGGGTGCGCTCCCATCTCATGCGGCGGGCCTCCTTCCAGGAAGAGGATCCCGCCGGCCTCGTCGACCAGGTAATCGGCGGTGAAGTGGACCCCGTTGGGATCCATTCCGTCGCCCTGGGCCTTCAGCATGTGGGGGCTTTGAGGCCAGAGCAGCGGCTTGGCGGTTTCTCGTTGGATCCAGTCGGCGAGGACCTCCGTGTGGTGGTTCACGGTCCGGATCTGGTCTTCGAAGCGCGGCAGCGGCCGCTGGGGATAGTAGCTGGATATTCCGGCCACCAGCCCGTCCCGGACGAAGGCCCGGTACTCCACCGGGTAGTTTTGGACCTTGGCCGCAACGATCCAGGGCCTGCTCCAGATCGGAACGTCCGGCCGCGGAAACTCGCTGAGGATGTCCATCAGGCGCGGGTCGTCCAGCACCGGAATGGCGAATTCCGGCTGCCAGTCCGTCTGGCCGCTGGCCATCCTTTGCTTCAGCTCCATAGAGCTGCAGCAGTCGAACCGGATCATCCGTCCCTGGGTCCTGGCCTGGGCCGCCCCCTGGAATGCGGTGCTCAGCCGGTTTATGTGCGGTCCTTCGGTATCGAAGCTCATGCAGTCGTCTACGCTGGCCATGCCCATGAGGTGCGCTGGGACGTGGGGTATGCTCCGGGCCTGCCAGGCCCGGAGCCAGTCGCCCAGGGATACGGGGCAGAATTCCTGTCCGCCGGAATGGTTGGTGTTTGCGGTCACCGTTCTAACCTCCATTGCTGGCGCTGTTCGGCGCCGTCTCGGCTCTTAACCGGCCGGATTGGCCGGCGGCTCCGGAGCCTGGCGGCATTCCTCGGGCCCCTCGGTGCGTGCTGTCTTGGGGTTCTGCCCCAGGTGGATTCTCAGGGCGGCTATCGTGTCGAAGGTCAGCTCGCAGTAGTCGCAGGTGTAATCGCTTTCGGTCGTGGTCTCCACATGGGTTATCCTGATCGGTTCCGGTTTAGGGCCGTCCAGCAGCTTCAGCGCCAGCACCACGGCGTCGCCCTGGTCCTCGTGATGGCTGAGCATGTACTTAATCAGCAGCGCGGTCGCGTCCGACTGCTTCATCAGACTCTCGGCGAATCGTCTTCGCTGCTCCGCGGGGTCCTCCGTGGCGCTGGTGACGTACATTTCGCAATTGTGTTCCTCTTGGCAGAGGCTGCAGCGGTACGTGATCCGGGCGAGGAAGCGCTCTGCCCCTTTTCCCAGCAGTGTTGTTGAGTCTATGTAGGGGTTCAGCCCGTAGTTCATCGTCGGTTCATCCTGTCCGTTGCTCATTCCTTCTCCCGTTCCGCCCCTTTTATTCGCTCCCGTGCAGGCCTCATTCTATCTTGCCAGTGGTATATTTGCCTTGTGGAATACGACTGGTCTGCTGGCCGGCCGCGCTCCCCTGGCGGCTTTGTCCATGTACCGTGGCGACCTTTATGGTCTGTTGACCATGTTCGGCGTGGTCCTGCTGATTTCGCCGATGGGCTCCATCACTCTCTTACTGCAGGTGCCGTCGGCGCCCTTCGCCGTGGGCATAAGCTCGCTGTTGCTGTGTAGCTTTACCCTGTGGTATCCACCGCATGTACTGGTTCAACCGGGTTGTGCGTTAGAGCCTGTGGCCGACGCTGGTGTCCTGGGTGTTCTGGCTTGGAATTCTGCAGTATTTTCCGGAGGTCCACTTCGCCCTTTCCGTGCGGTACATTGAGCCTGCCGTGGCGGTCGTGCTCACTTCTCTCTGGCCGGTCGCGGTGGTGCTGCTGGCTGCGGTCGTCTACCGGAGGCCGTCAGTTTATTCTTCCAACCGTTACTTCGTGTTGCCGCTTTTTGCCGTGGTCATGTCCGGGTCCCTGCTGGTGGGTATCAGCCCGTCGGGCGCTATGCCCGATATGGCCTGGGGGTCGGATTCCCTGGTGGGCGTCGCTATTGCCGATTCTTACAGCGTCCTGGGGGCCGTCGGCCTGGTGGCCGGCGTCTGGTGGGCCCGACGGGCCTCGCTGGTGTTGCCCGCCGAGTATTCGGCCTTCACTGGTGTGCGGTCCCCGCTGATGTTCTGCGTATTTCTGCAGGGCATTGTTACGAACGTGGTGTTGGCTGGTCTCGCCCTTCTGGTTTCATTCCTGACCGGCGAGTCGGGAGTCGGGCTACGTTGGCTTCCTCTTTCTTGTCGGGCTGGTGTTCCTTTGGCCGGTGGTCATTGGCCTGCCAGTGTGCCAGGTGGTGCCGAGCAACCTGGCGGTTAACGCCGTCTTCTATCTCGCGCCGGCCCTGGCCGTCCTCTGGATCTGGCTGATCCACGGCGTGGCCATCAGCCCGCTGGACTGGTTCTTCCTTGGGTTCGCCTTGGTTGTGGTAGCCAATCCTCTTATTCAGCTGGTTCCCTGGCCATCTAATCGTCTCCGAGGGAGGTGAACTCTGTGCCTTTTCCCTGTCCCGGCCGCGGCATTGCTGGCCCCGAGTATCCCGATGCTGAGTCCTTTCCTGATGCTCCGGCGGCGTCGCCGGCGTCGCCGTTCTCCGCTTCGGCTGATTCTCCGGAGGATACTGCTGTTGGGCGCACGCCTGTGCGTCGTTTCTTTGGCTGGTCCTAGCTTCTGTTCATCCTGGGTACCGTCCCCTGCGTTCTCGTTTTCCTGGTCGTTTACCGTGTGACGACTCCTCCCGGGCCGGTGGAGGCTGCGGAGCGGCACGTCGAGGACCGTTACGACCAGGTTGCCGAGGGGCTGGTGGACCTGGTGATTCTGGATTTCTTCCTGGTGGGCGAGCTGGTCTCCGAGGTGGCGGAATCGCTGGCGGAGCGAGCTCTTTCCTACCGCTGTGCGGCTTCCTCCCAGTGGCAGACGGAGGGAGCGGTCTGTCAGCTTGAGGCCAGTGTTTCCTGGCCGATAGAGGTGGGGGTCCGGGCGCGGTTGTCGGTGGACCTGCGTCCCGTCCGCGGGCCCCTGGGACAGCGGGGGCTGAGGCCCACGGCCTCCGTTTTGTTCCCGGGTCTCTGGTCCTGTCCGGCTCGGGGCTGAGCGTCTCAGGCGGCTTCAGGAGAGGGCCATGGACGCCCTTCCCATTGGCCCGTCCCGTCCCGACAATAGCCTGGTTCAGGTCGTACGGATTCCGGCGGTTTGGATCAGCTATGGGATGCCTTGGACCTCGTCGGGGGCGGTCTCCCTTGATTGCCGGTTTTGGCCGTCTATGTTCTTGACTTTTGGTTGATGTATTGTTGACAATCGTCGCTGGTGTCCCCGTTCAACCTGCGTTCCTTCAGGGGAGGTACGCTCTTGCCGGTCTCCAACCTACTGTCAGGTTTTTTCGATTCCGTGGTGGAAGGGCTTTTAACTGTTGGCTCTAATCTGCTGTTATCTGATGATACTTTGTAATATCTGACATTCTTCACGGCTGGAGCGGAGTTTACTGACAGCAGCTTCTTGCGGGAGAGGGTGGTCATTGGGTAGGCTTTCCCTATGCTTAAGTCCCACCGGATAGCGTTGAGACCAACGGCGGAGCAGGAATCCCGGTTCGCCCAGCACGCTGGCTACGCCCGGTTCGCCTACAACTGGGCGCTGGGC